>Ga0209302_10002044_pt1 | contig 11820 bp, 6 predicted proteins | sample ArcOceMetagenome_2_FD_187445 | JGI IMG/M metagenome (GOLD analysis project Ga0209302, IMG submission 187445) | Marine eukaryotic phytoplankton communities from Arctic Ocean - Arctic Ocean ARC135M Metagenome (SPAdes) (version 2) | ecosystem: Environmental > Aquatic > Marine > Oceanic | place... | reverse complement strand
CGGATTTGTCCGGCGGCCCGGCCGGATTTGGGCCTCGGCCGGCCGGGTGGCCGGCCGGATTTTTCGGACGGCCCAGCCGGATTTGGGCGGTCGGCCGGCCGGATTTGGGGGGTCGGCCAGCCGGTTTGGGGGGGTCGGCCGGCCGGTTTTGGGGGGTCGGCTGGCCGGGTCGGCCGGGCGGCCAGCCGCTCACCACTTACGGCTCAACCACCACTTAGCGGGCACCGGTTCCTATAAGTAAAAGTATAAAAAGTAAAATCTAAAAATAAAAGGTGATGTGGACTGAATACCGCTAACCTGAGCCACCGCCTATAGTGGCTGAGCCACTCTCCATTATTTCTTTTGTCACTGCTGCATCAACAAAAACATCTATCCACACCACACCACAGCGGGCTCAGCCGGCGGTGAGTGGCGTACCCTCCGACTCGTGGTTGCGTATGCGGTTCGCACGCTCGGCGCGGCGGCTGGCGCTGGCCTCCGAGCAGAACGGCATGCTGGTGTTGAGCTTGAGCAACGTGTAGCCTGTGGTGCACCACACGGCACGCGGTACGCACGGCCTTCCACAGAGGCTGGTGCAGGTAAAGTAGTGCCTCCCCGCCGGCCAAGCTGCCCCCACTTGGGCCTGCCCTGGGCCTTCGGTACGTACAGCACGCAGGAGGCTGGTACGCGCCCCTTACCCGTGCTTATAGTACGGCGGCCCTGGGAAGCACGTGTCAGCATAGCGTGTGTAGCCGGTGATGCCGACGACTGCGAGCACGGCGCCGGCGAGGCCCCTGGGCGTGGCGCGCGCGTCAAAGAAGAGCGCGCCTGGGGTTGGGCTTAGACTTAGGCTTAGGCTCAGGCTTAGGCTTAGGCTCAGGCTCAGGCTTAGGGTTAAGGGGGTTAGGGTTAGGGTTTTAGGGGGTTAGGATTAGGGTTACTTACGGGTACTCTGGCGCGAGCGTCAAAGAAGAGCACGCCTGCAATGAGGACGGCCGCTGTCTTGAGCTGACCGAGCAGCACGTGCGCCTGGTGCGGCGAGAAGATTCATACGGTAAGAGAGATGGCGCGGCGAGGTGAGATAGGGGAGGGCGGCGAGGGCGATGCATGTGCGGCGGTGCGCGGCGGTGGTGCGGCGACGCGGTGGTTTGGCGGCGTTGCGGCAGCGCGGTAACACAGTACGGTGGTCTGGCGTGCCAGCGCGCTGATAAGGCCGAAGATGAGCGTGGCGGACCATGTGGCGAGGAAGGCGGCACCGGCGCTGAGGAGCACGAGGGGGCCTACGCACGGTGCGCCCAGCCACTGCAGGGAGAGCAGGCCTGGTTAGGGCTAGGGTTCAAGGGTTGGGTTAGGGTTAGGGTTCTAGGGTTCGGGTAGGGCACGGTTAGGGTTAGGGTTGGGTTAGGGCTCTCGGGTTCTCGCGTTAGGGTTAGGGTTATAGGGTTGGCCTCCGCAGGGAGAGGCCTGGCGGGTCCATGAGCGGCACTACGAAGAGACTGAGCGCCGTCATCAGCGGGAGGCACTGCCGCATCAACTGTGCGCACAAGGAGGGGCACACGGTGATCGCCCCCTATGCATATCCCTCCACGTGCTTGGGCAGCTACGGTAGCCTATGCATATGAAGTGGCGCAGAGGCTCTCACGCCGACGGGCGCGTGCGCACCGGTGGCGCCACACGCCCGCGGCCCACACAGGCACGCAGATATACAGCACCACGCAGACTACCTACCACGCACATACTACCTACCACGCACAGACTTCCTACCACGCGGCACGCACTACCACGCACAGGCGAGCGCTCTGATGTGTTGAGTCACGTGAGCTATCTTGGCGCACACACCTGCAGCGACGAGAGGCCGCACTGCTGTTGCATGTGACTGTTGAGGACCTGCTTAGGGCTAGGGCGGCTAGAGCTAGGGCTGTAGGGTTTGGGCTAGGGCTAGGGCTAGGGCTAGGGCTGGGGCTAGGGTCAAAGTTAGGATGTGCGACTGTTGAGCACCTTCTGCACCACCCCGGTGGAGACGGCGGCGAGGGCGGCGAGGGCGCCGCTCCGGTTGAACTGCACGTCGTTAACGGAAGTTAGGGCTAGGGCTAGGGTTAGGGTTAGGACTAGGGTTAGGGTTAGGATTAGTTACTGACCCTACCTGCACGTCGTTGACGGAGACCAGCCCCACGCCGGCACATGTGGACAGCAGGCACGTGAGCTGCGCGAGGGTCGCAACCTTTCCATATATAGTAGTACTCGAGTAGTAGTAGTAGTAGTAGTAGTAAGGGTAAGGGTAAGGGTAAGGGGTAAGGGGTTAGGGTTATGGGTAGGGTTAGGGTTAGGGATGGGGTCAGGGTTAGTACTACCTTTCCGTAGGCGATGAAGTCGACGGCGACTACTGTGGGCGTGACCTGTGGTGCCACGGTACGCGTACGGCGTACGTGCCGCGCGTGCATGGGGCACGCCGTTTACGGCCCCCGGGGCAAGGTGCCATGCGCCAATGGTACGTACAGCACACGCAGGAAGGCGGTACTCACCGTATGCACGCGGTACGGAGGCCCTGGGAAGTACGTGTCAGCATACAGGGCGTGGCCATGATCTTGGTCATCTGGTAGAAGCCTGTCGTGCCACGGTACGTGGTACAAGGTGCACGGCTCACAGGAGGCTGGTACGCGTACAGGCCACGCGTACTGCAGTGCCCCTGAGGCAAACCTGTGCCTCGGTGCACAATGTACACAGCCACGCAGGAGACGTGTACTGTACGGGGGCTGGTACAATATGTGGAGGGCGTGCGCGTGTCAACACACGCAGAAGCCGACGGAGTTGCGCTCGAGCGACACCTAGAGTTAGAGTGAGTATAGTGAGTATAGTGAGTATAGTGAGTGGTGAATAGTGAGTATAGTTTGTGTGAGTAGAGAGTAGTGAGTATAGTCAGTAGTGAGTAGGGAGTACTACGGAGCGTAGACCAGGCTACTCGTTGTGGCGCGCACGTTGGAGAGCGCATTGCACAGCGTCCACGCTATCACCTGGTTAGGGTGAAAGTTAGGGTTGGGTTGGGAAAGTAGCTCTTTATTGACGGTAAGAACGCTACAGGCACGGGTTAGGGTTAGGATTTTGGGTCAGCTTTCGGCTTCGGGTTGGGCTAGGATTGATGCACAGCGTCCACGCTATCACACCAGCCCGACAAAGGGGCGGCCGTGCCGGCGGTCGATGGGCCTGGCCTCGAACGCACCGCAGCACAGCAGAAGCTCGGTACCGAGCCAGGAGAATGCGTAGTGGACGCAGGTGAGGGCGGCTGGGTACGGGAAGTAGCTGAAGGTGTATTTGTTCACCGTGATGATCAAGATCGACGAGACCAGGTTGAAGACGAGCACCGTAGCCTGGATGGCCAGCATTCCGCTCGGCGACTTCTGGTCACTCAGCACAGAAGACATATCACCCTGTCGCACGGGCTCGTTACTTTGGTTAATTTAGCTCTTTATTGACGGTGAAAAGCGCTAACAGGCATGGCAACGGATGTCTACCCCCGGGAGAAACTGCAAGTACGAACGAGCCGTTGCTCTTCGAAAATAAAGGTTTAGTCCTCCAGGTCTACTGTAGCTGTATTTTCGAACAACTTATACGCAGTCAGTCAGTCACTACCACACTCGTACCAACGGAGCATATGGACATGGTCCACATATGAACAGCTGAAGGTAAAAGTAACAAGGATGGAAAAGGTCCAATAAGTGGCTTTGGGCTAATCGAAGCTTTGATAAGGAAAAGGGGACGATACAACAACAACGAACGGAGTACTACGTAGTACTGTAGGCTGACTTGGCCCCTCGGAGGACGGCCGCAGGCTGCATGCAGCACCTTTCGCCTATACGCCTAGCTCACGGTCGCATCGTCACCCGCAGCCTCTGGACATCAAGACGTAGCGCGCGTCCGAATGGAAGGTACGGCTTTAGATGCGCCGGTGTTTATTGCGCCGGTGTTTATTGCGCCAACACCCCCGACACAGCAGTATGATTTTGCCATCGCATGGTTTTGCCTGTTCAGTCACTGAGTACGGTAACTAGCACACACGCGACGATGAGAGCCGGCCGCGTAAAGTACTTTTAGTCCGTACGAGAAGAGCGCTGCACACTCGATAACGATCTCGACAGCGCGTGCGTGTGCGTCTGGTGTGCGTGTGTTATTTGCCGGCGCGATCATGCACTTTTTGCTGCACTTATAAATACGTGCCGTAATATGTATAATGTAAAGATGTATTCCCAAACTCTCCCTCCCTTATTACAAAAGGAAAACACGGTGCCCCCCAGCCGCGGATTTAATACGGTAGCAAAATTGGGAGCATAGTTCATAGGGAGTACACTTCGTCAGCACCGTCGCACGTGTCCGTCTGCACGGCCTCGGGAGTGGGCGCCTGCTGCGGCAGCGGCAGTTGCAGTGGAGGTTCCAGCGGCGGCGGCGGTGGCAGCAGCGGTGGCGGCAGTGGCGGCAGCGGCGGCAGCGATGGCAGCAACGGCAGCAAAGGCAGCGGCATCTGCAGCGGCGCTTGCACAATACGTACGGCGCGATGGTCGACTGCGTGGCCACTTATCGTCGCGGACTCCTCAGTCAACTTCGCTGGGAGCGGAGTTGTGCTCTCTGTGAAGTGCTCCTCCTCGTCAACACACACCTCGTCAGCGGGTAGTTTCGTGTGGCGTCCATGCGTATTCCAACAGGCAGCCCGCCGTCGGGTGGAGCGCTCAGCAAAGGCGAATGCAGCACAGGCGGCCGCTACCAGCAGCAGTACAGTGAGTGCGGCAGCGCCGTGGAGCACCTGGGTGTTGGTGAGGTAGAGTTGCTTGAGCTTCGTCAACACTGACCGTACTCCTGGCGGCGGTGCCGTGAGGGCGAGAGGTGATGGTGAAGAGTAGAGCGATGCGGGAGTCGGTGGTAATAGTGGCGGCCTAGGCGACGGCAACGCCGTTGGAGGCGAAGATGGTGGCGCTGGAGGTGGTGGTTGCAAAGGCAATGGAGACGCAGGCGATGGCTGCGATGGCTGCGATGGCGGCGGTGCCGGCGGCAGCGGCAGGAAGGGCCGCGCCACATTATGAAGGTGGTCGCAGCAAGCAGACTTCTGGCCCGCGGCATCAATAGATGGACAAAACTCAGCTGATGAGTGCACCTTCCCGTAGACGCGTACAGGATCGTCGTCGTACACATTGGGGGCAACGCCACAGAATCCAAACGAGCCGACCGAGCTATAGAGTGGCGCTTTGCGATACGCAGTACAGGCACGGTTCTCCTCATAATTGAGTGGGTCAGTCTCGTCAGGTACGACTGGGAAGGGGTGGAACTTGAAGGACCCATCTGGTCGTCGCGTAAGATCGACGAGTGCAGCCCTCATTTCGGCCGCAATATCGTGGTGAACGCTTGACAGCTCGGCGGTCTCGTTGGGGTCAGACAACACGTCAAAAAGGCATCCGGCACTGCAATCTCCGCAAACGTGCGAGCCACAGGAAGTCGCGTCTTGCATCAGTGCGGTGCTGATCGATCCCAAGAGGTACTTCCACACGCGAGGTGGAGCGTTTGGCTCGCTTGGGCTCGTTGTGCGCAACAGTACTGAGGAGCCAAGGAAGATATCGCCGGCGGCAAACTGTCTGGAGGCCTGCGCAGGCGTGCGCCCTGCAGCCACCTGCTCCAGCTCTCGGATCAACACTGGGATGATGTTGATGCCGTCTGAGTCATGGCCGCTCTCACCACGCGACCGAGGTGAGTCGACAAATCTGTCGCCCATCCCAGCGAGGTAGGCAAAGCTCGCATATCTGTGCGCACGCGAAAGCGTGGGAGTCGACCATAGCCAATCGGGCAGAGTGAAGATGGGGCGCATGGTCAGTGGAGAGGGGCGTGGCATACATGTCAGTCTGATGGATGAGTGTGTTAGCCGCTAGACCACGAAAGTGCGATGGAAGATAGCCGCCAGTCATTCCAGCAACAACGCGGATGCCGCCTTCGAAGAAGCTTCCTTTGCTGCCCCGCAGGGGGTGGTTCTTTAGACATCCGTGGGCATCGCCGCCATTGTCGGAAGAGAACACTAAGAGGGTGTCGTTCCACTGTCCTACATTCAGCAACGTCGCCTCCAAGCGGCCTAATAGTCGATCGACGGATCGCACCATGGCCTCGTATGTGAGACGCATACGAGCTTCGGTCGCGTCAGCTTCGGTCGTGGCGCAAGTGCCAGCCTGCCCGGTCCTCCAGGGGCAAACTCCAAAGTAGGGGTGGGCCGTGATGAGTGCATCGCTATGTACTGAATGCCCACCCGCTCGCGTATCCAAGACATGCTGCTCGTCACTCTCTGGCGCCACCAAGGGCTTGTGTGGCGCAGTCGTCGCAATGTACGCGAAGAGGGGCCTGTCTTGATGCACTGGCGAAGCAAAGTGTGCGTGTATCATTTGCTCGGCACTTGCGGCGAAGATGTCGCTCGAGAACTGGCCATCAGGAACATCTGAAGGACCAATCGGGAGCAGCTCGCCATCCTCGCCCGTGACGAAGTAGTCGACGTTGAGCTCATCAGCAACGCCACCCGTCCCATCCGAGTCGAGCTCGTTGTTGTCGTTCCTGTCGTACGCCCAATCGCGAAATTCTTTATCCACTCTCCAGCTGAAGTGATGATGCGACTTACCGACGATGCCGGAGGAAACGTCGAACCCGCGCATCGCGGGGAACTCGCGCGGCCTGGCAAAACCAATGTGCCACTTTCCCGCGAAGGCCGTTCGGTACCTGTGCGCACGCTTGCAGGCGAGGCTTCAGAGGGCTGCCCGTTCAGGCGATGCACCCGCTCCCGCCCAAGCACGCGCTACTACTGCGGGGAGTGTGGTCGCACCCGGCTTCTCGCAACACATCGCTCATGAGGCGGTAGCTTGAGCTCACTGCGTGGCACGCGTCATTCCGCTGCGTCCCATGCCAGTCCCAGCGCCCAGACATGAATGATTGCCTCGAAGGCGCGCATTTGGGATGCGCATAGAAGTGGTTAAGCGTGACTCCTTCCTCACGGAAGAGCCGTGTGAAAGTAGGCAGCACGCGCTCAATGTTGTGCTGCGTGCTGCTGGCCGCAGCGGACCGCTCCCGTGGCCACATGTCCCAACCATGGTCATCATCCACCACGAGCAGCAGATTGGGCTGCCGCGTCCTCTGTGGCGGCAGGTCCATTCGGAGGTGGGCGGCAGTTCGGCAAGCGCAGGTGGTGCTCGCCTCCGCTCGTGCCGCGACGCGCGCCCGCGCGGTGAGCGCGCCACCCCGCTGGTTATTACCCCATCCTTTTAGGTCCTTGCCTAAGTAAAATCAGATTAAGAATATCTTCTTCTTGCCCTTGACTATAAAGGCCGAGAGGGCCGAGGGAGCGTGTGTGAGAACCGGGCGCGAGCAAACCCGAAACCGCTATAACCGCGGGCTAACCCCCCGCTTGTCTACCCCCCCCGCGCTCTGGGCGTGCAAAGCTGGTGCAAAGCTCACAGGTCATGTCGTGTTGCTGTTCTGTTGGCGCTCTGAGAATGATGTTGTGCTTCAACGTTACGACCGTGGACAGAAACAGTATATATCTTTTGCAGAGAGAGACCGCGCACGGCAGAGAGAGTGAAACACCTGGAATGTACCGGTTCCGGTATGTTTGCGCTACATGGAACATGGTCAAGTTTGAGCCAGGTATCAGTTGAGAGGCCGCTCCCCCTCACGATGCCGTGGCGGTACCGTGGCGGGTCGACCTGGGTCGATCGTTGCGTACTTGCCATCAACACCCTCGAAGCCAGCGTACTCAGCCCGCGGCGGCGGACACCACGCCGTCCTCGCGAACTTGGCTTCCGGCCGAGGCTCGCCCGTGACCGCCTCCCAGTCGCGATCGTGCGTGTAGGAGACGCAGCGCGGGTCGGGCGAGTGGGCCTCGACCTCGTACCACTGCGAGGCGTACGACTTAGCGGCGCGGTACTCGGTGTTGTAGTTCCACATGATCAGGTTGACGCGGTGGCCCTCGCTGATGTCGTCCGCGCCGTGCCGCCGCCGGCCGAGGTGCATGAGTGCTTGGCCGCGCCGGTGCTTGTACTGCAGGCTGACCCGCCTGTGGTCTGCCACGGGTTCGCCAGCTCAGCTCCACGTGACACCGCAAGCACACGCACGGCGGGCACGGCAGGCACGGCAGGCATGGCAGGCGCGGCACGGCGCCATGCATGGCAGGCGCGGCCAGCTGACCTGCCTGGCCGACCTCGCCGCAGAAGGTCAGGCCCGACGCAGTGAAGTCTCGGCCGAGGCAGACGTTGAGCGTCACGTCCGAGTTGTCCGTGTGCATGTCGAGCCCCCGGTCCTCTTTGGGCTTGTAGCTCACGCAGAACGAGTGGTGGTCGTCGAAGCGCGCGCCCTCGACCGGCCAGAGCTCGCGGGCAACCCGCCAGACCTCCGCCTGCAAGGCGTCGAGCGATGGGCGCATGCCGATATCGTTGAGGATCAGGCCGTAGCGGTTCATGGAATTGGGCCTCCGCGCAGGCAGCCCACTCCTGCCGAAGTGTTCTATCTCGTCGCAGAGCCGGTCGCACGCCTCGTCGTTGAGGAGCGGGAACGAGTAGACGTCGGAGCATCTGCCATGGCACCAAAACAAGGGCCGGTGCACAGCCTGCGTGCATACATTGCGTGTACGCGGGTGCGAGCGCACGTGTGTGCAGCCTCGCCAGCCTCCGTGCTTCCGACCTGTGCGACGAGTGAGCGGACATCCGCGCCTTCATCGAGCGCGTGCAAAAGCTCGGTAAATTCTGGGTGCAGCAGCTGCTTGACGAGGCCCGGATCAAAGAGGGCTGGGTCCTTGCGCATGTGCTGATAGCGCTGGGCAACTGGTAAGTCGGAGAGCGCACGGACTGGGCCGAGCGCCGCGCTACGCTCGAGTGCCAGCAGCTGGAGAGATCGACGGAGGATCGCCATGTGGCGAACGCGAAGTGGCGCTCACCAACCAGCGCACCACGAGCGCGCGCTCGTCAAAACAGGATATGCGTGACGTCACTTTTGCCTGAAGTGAGAGAATTTACTAGTAGCGATACCCCTCACAGAAAATCGGAATCGTGTCAAATCACGCAATAGAGAGGGCGACCCAGGACCCAGGTACCCTCTTTTGTCTCTTTCCGACGGGGCGAATAGGTTAATTGGTCAAGGGTGCCAGCTCGCCGATGCTCGGGAACTGAGGTTCGAGCCCGGGATTTTACAGATTTCCAGGGAGAATGCGCTCTCGTCCGCTGGGAATGCCCCCTCCCGTCCGTGACTGTGGACGGCGGAGACATGCGCAGCGCGATGCTTCGGCTCGCGACTAGAAGAGTGGGAGCGTTGCCGGCGGTCGTGCTCCGCTCCTCCAGGCTGCTGCCGCGGACATTCTCGACCAGCATGGCGACCTTTCCTGAGGCTGGCGACCTGGAGGCTGCAGACCGGCCGAGCAGCAGGGAGACGCTGCAGAGCTTCCAGAAGCAGCATAACATCACTCTGGCGGGCAAACTCGAGGGGTTCGATACAGCGCCGGCGCAGACCTTCAAGAGCATCGTCCGCACCGACCCGGTCAGCGGCGAGGTGGAGGAGCTGCCTGAGCGTGTGTCGAAGTTCATGGCCCAGAAAGGCTACGATAAGCCGACGCCGATCCAGGCACAGTCGCTGCCGCTGACGCTGGCGGGCCGCGACGTGGTGGCCGTCGCGCAAACCGGCTCAGGTAAGACGATGGGCTTCCTCGTGCCGCTGATGTGGGACGCCGCGACGCGCGCCAAATCAGACCCGCCGGCGCCGCGCCCGGGGCGAAGGTACCAAATGGTCCCCGTCGCGCCGGCGGCGGTCATCATGGCGCCGACTCGCGAGCTGGCGCAGCAGATCGAGAAGGAGGCGAAGGAGCTCGGGAGGGCCTTCGGCTGCTCGACCATGTGCGTCTACGGCGGGCAGAAGCGCAACATCCAGGAGAGGCAGCTCATGGAGATGCGTGGCAGCCTCGACCTGCTCGTCGGCACGCCCGGCCGGCTCAACGACTTCGCCAGGGACGGCATCATCGACCTGGACCGCGTGCGCTTCCTGGTGCTCGACGAGGCCGACCGCATGCTCGACATGGGCTTCGAGCCGCAGCTGCGGGAGCTGTCGGAGATGATGCCCGAGGCGGGGGAGCGGCGTCAGACGCTCATGTTCAGCGCTACGTGGCCCAAGGAGGTGCGCGAGCTGGCTGACGAGTTCCAGCACGAGCCGGTGCGCATCCACGTGGGGGCGACGGACAAGCTCGTCGCCGCGGAGAACATCACGCAGCACGTGAGTGTCGTCGACGACCCACGCAGCAAGATGAGGCTCCTCGAGGGCCTCGTCAAGGACATGGAGCTCAAGGCGAGGGGCCTCGAGTCGGCGCCGGCGGCGGGGCGGCGCGGCGGCGTGCCGTGCCACACGGTCATCTTCGTCAACCGCAAGCGCGAGGTCGACCACGTCGCGCGGCAGCTCAGCCAGATCGACGGCCTTGGCGGGCTGCGCGTCGTCGCGCTGCACGGTGACATGACACAGCAGAGACGCGACGTCTCTCTCGACATGGTCAAGGCCGGCCGTGCACAGGCGCGCCGCCACCCCGCCACCTCGTCACCCCCTCCCCCCCTCCCCCCCCCCCCCCCCCCCCCCCCCCCAGGGGGGGGCGGGGGCGCGCGCGTGGATGGAAAGCGGGGGCGGAGGGGCGGGGGTGGAGGGGCGGGGATAGGCTGCGCGGCGCAAACCAACCGATGATGAGCCAACACCTAATGAATTTCTTCAGCTGAGCACCCAAACCATGCTGATTGTGACTTTGGCTGAGGTTGAGCGGGAGGGCAGCTGATAGAGGGGCGGATATAGGCGGTCGCGCGCGCAGAGATGGTGGCGGCGAACGGCGACTGGTCACCGGCGCGCGCTCTCACGGCCCCTCAACTCCACTGATGGCAGGTGCTCGTTGCGACGGACGTGGCGGCGCGCGGCCTCGACGTGAAGACGGTCAACCAGGTGGTCAACTACAACATGCCCATGAACATCGAGGACTACATCCACCGCATCGGGCGCACCGGCCGTGCGGGGCGCCTGGGCGATGCGCACACCTTCATCGACCCGGTGGAGGACGAGGGCATTGCGGCCAAGCTCGAGCAGGTGCTCATCGACCACAAGCAGGAGGTGCCGGAGGACCTCTCCGACGTGGCCGCCAATGCGCGCGGGCGCAAGAGCCCTGCCAAGTCCAAGTCGCGCTACGGCGCGCGCGGCGGTGGCAACAGAGGCGGCGGCGGCTACGGCGGCGGCGGCGGCGGCGGCGGCGGCGGCGGCGGGTTCAGCCGGGGCGGCGACCGCGGCGGCGGCGGCGGCGGCGGGTTCAGCCGGGGTGGCGACCGCGGTGGCTATGGCGGCGGCGGCGGGTTCAGCCGGGGCGGCGACCGCGGCGGCTACGGCGGCGGCGGCAGCAGCTACAGTGGCGGCGGCGACCGTGGCGGTCGTGGGGGCGACTTCGGGGAGCGACGCGGCGGCGGCGACCGGGGGCGACCTCGTTTCAACGACGATGGCGACGACGCGGACTTCCGCTTCTGAGCGAAGCCAGTCGATCAGAACGGCCGCCCGGCGGCCCCTGCCGTGGCATGATGCACGATCGTGCGCCGCCGGGGGGCAAGGGACCTGCGTGCTACTGCACACACGTGGAGTGTAAAGTATACCTTGCATAGAACATAGTCCGGCCTGCGCCTGAGTAGATGCTGAGACATAGAATTGTCCCGTTCCGACTTCGCCGTGCAAAAACTTTCGGCGCGCGCTCAGACTCGGAAAAGTCGGATCTCGGTACCCGAACCCCCGACCGTCTCGATTTGAGACGAGATATCGAAAGCTCCCGCCCCCCCC
>Ga0209302_10002040_pt1 | contig 11826 bp, 10 predicted proteins | sample ArcOceMetagenome_2_FD_187445 | JGI IMG/M metagenome (GOLD analysis project Ga0209302, IMG submission 187445) | Marine eukaryotic phytoplankton communities from Arctic Ocean - Arctic Ocean ARC135M Metagenome (SPAdes) (version 2) | ecosystem: Environmental > Aquatic > Marine > Oceanic | place... | reverse complement strand
TGAGAAAGTCTTTCATTTAATTATTCACTCAATACGTTTGCTAGTCGAGGTAGTGTTATTAGAGAAGTTTTCATGAGACTTTCTATCTTTATCCCAAAAATAACAGCGACAAAACTGCCTATTTTTTCGTTGGAGCCAGTACAGCTTTATTTGCTGTCGGGATGAATGAGGCAAGTTCTTTTTTAGCTTCTATAGTTGGTAAATATTATTCTTCTTTGGTTGAAGGAAGTCTTTTCTCTCATAGAACATCCTGAGTAAATAAGACCTTCTATTCAAACCCCAGTTAATATCCCGCAAACAGTGGGTATTCAACAAGCACCCCAAAAACTACCGGATATTGTGAGCATAAAATTGCCTGTTGACGTGAATTCAGATAAACAACCAGAAAATCTAACAAATGTTGAGGACGAAAGTAAACGAAACCCAGATTTTCGAAAATAATTATTTAAATAATTGTTTTTAAATTTAGGTTTTAATTTTTATTTATCCTCAATTTTTTGTTTTTTTTGTTGTTGAGAGTCTTATTAAAGTTTAATTTTAAAAGTTAAACAAAAAAATTGAGTTTGATCCTGGCTCAGAGTGAACGTTAGTGATATGCTTTATACATGTGAGTCAAATCTGTAAGATGGCAAACGAGTGAGTAAAAAACGAGAAACTGCCTCTTAGTTTGGGAATTATCAATAAAAACCAAATAGTTGTAAAAACTTATAGTTGCTAAGAGTTGAGCTTGTTTAAGATTAGGTATGTTGGTTAGGTAATGGCTAACCAAGCCTACGATCTTTAGCTGATTTGAAAGAATGATCAGCCACGTTGGAACTGAGACAAGGTTCAAGCTTCCATGTGAAGCCAGCAGTAAGGAATATTGGGCAATGGGCAAAAGCCTGACCCAGCAATATCACGTGAAGGATGACAGCTTATTTTGGTTGTAAACTTCTTTTGTTAAAGAAAATAATGATTTATTTAAAAAAACAGTTCTGACTAACTTCCGTGCCAGTAGTCACGGTAATACGGAGAGGGCTAACGTTATTCGGTTTAATTTGGTGTAAAGTGTTCGTAGGTTGTAAGAAGGTTGTTTAAAATGAAATTAAAAGAACTCATCTTTTTCAAATGTTTTAAAAACACTCTTTCTAGAGTATGAGAAAAGATTATAGAATTTTAAAAGGAGAAATAAAATTTGAAGAACTTTAAAGGAATTTCAAAAGTGAAAACAATAATCTAGTTCATTTACTGACTCTGAGGAACGAAAGAATAGGGAGCAAAGAGGATTAGAGACCCTTGTAGTCTATTCCGTAAACAATGAATGCTCGTATTTAGAAATTTTTAGATACTAAGTTAACACGTTAAGCATTCCACCTGAGGAGTATGATTGCAAAATTGAAACTCAAAGGAATTGATGGGGTCAAATATAAGTGGTGGAACATGTGATTTAATGTGAAAATACACACGAAATCTTACCAATTTTTGAATTTGAGATAAAACTTGCTTAAGTTTGTCTTTTGCAGGTGTTGCATGGTTGTCGTCAGTTCGTGCTGTGAAGTGTTTGGTTCATTCCTTTAACGAACGTAACTCTTGTTTTTAATTGCAACTTTTTTCTAAAAAGGAACTTTAAAGATACTATTTATGATGAATAAATGGAAGGAGAATCACGTCAAATCCTCATGACCCTCATAAATTGGGCTATACACGTGTTACAATATTAATCACAAACCGAAGCAAGAATGTAAATTGGAGCAAATCGGATAAAAATTAATTTAGTTCAGATTGATGTTTGAAACTCAACATCATGAAGCTGGAATCACTAGTAATCGTATGTCATTATGCTACGGTGAAACTATACTTTTGACTTATACACACTGCCCGTCACATGCTGGGAGTTAGTTTTACTTTAAGCAAATTAAAATAACCTGTAGAAACCTTTTTTTACAGGAGTTTTTTTTCCAAAGCTAAATTGGCAACTGGTATGAAGTCGTAACAAGGTAGTCGTATGGGAACATGTGGCTGGAATTTTAAAGCATAAAATCAAGAAAGAAACTTTTTTTTCAACAATTCCTGAAACTATATCAAATTCGTGTTGAAATATGAAAAAACCTCTAAATACTGCTCAAACGGGAATCAAGAGTGTTCTTTGGTTTTTGTGTTGCTTTTCTTCAAGGTTTTTTTCTTACTTTTCTTTAAAAAGAAGTTTTTTCTCACAAAACTTGCTCAAAAATTTTTTCAAGTGAAAAAAAAAGCAAAAAAGTGAAAATTTTGGGTCTAAAACCCTATACTGCATATAGGGTTTTAGAGGGTGTTTTTTGCTCTCTAAGGGGTAGGCTTACGACTTTTTTCTCTTTTGAAAATGTTCATACCTGGTATGACTAAAATTAAGCTAAAACTTTTCAAAAAAATAAGATTTTATTCTTTTTTTTTTAGTTTTTCAGTTTTTGCCAAAAGAATTTTTAAGATTTTTTTCACAAAACTCGCTTAAAGATTTTTTTAAGTGAAAAAAGGGTATAGAAATCCTATATGCAGTATAAGATTTTTGAGGCTGTTTTTTGCTCCCTAAGGGGTAAGCTTACGTCTTTTTTTCTTTCTTATTTAAAAATACTTATATCCGGCATACTCAAAATTAGTTTAAAAGTTTTCAAGAATTTGATATCTTACTTTTTGGTTTTTAAAAAGCTTCGTGAAAATCTTAAGGCTTTTTTCTTAAATTTTCTAAAAAGGTTTTTTTATCGTAAATACAAAGAATTTTCAAGTAAAAAAAGTTTACATAATCTTTTGTTTAGGCTTTTAACCCACGTCTACGAATGACCCAATACTTCATTAAAAGCTGTTTTTGTTCAGGTAAGGTGTCGTTTTATTCTTTTTTATTTGTCAAACTGAACTTTACCCGTAATAGAAAAGTCTTAGGTTTGCTCTTTATTCTTTTCGTTCTAAAAAGAATCATTTGCCATCTTTTGGGACATTTTAATTTTTTTTTATCTTTTTTCGTTAATTGACAAAATAAATAAAACGTTTTTTAGAAAAAGTTTTAAAAAATCGTTTGTATAGTAAGTATAGTTGAAAAAGCAAACACAAAGTTATTATGAGTTTAAAAAAAAAAGATTTAACAAAAAAAATAAAAAATTTCACACTTAATTTTGGACCACAGCATCCAGCAGCTCATGGTGTATTACGTTTAATTCTAGAACTTGAGGGAGAAATTGTTCAACGGGCTGAACCTCATATTGGGTTGCTTCATAGAGGAACAGAAAAACTTATTGAGTACAAAACGTATTTACAGGCATTGCCTTATTTTGACCGTCTTGATTATGTATCTATGATGGCTCAAGAACATACTTATTCTCTGGCTGTGGAAGATTTGACACAAGTTTCAGTTCCCATACGAGCTCAATACGTTCGGGTTTTGTTTTTAGAAATTACTCGTATTCTAAATCACTTATTGGCAGTTGGTTGTCATGCAATGGATGTTGGAGCTATGACTCCCTTTTTATGGGCCTTTGAAGAAAGAGAAAAATTAATGGAATTTTATGAACGTGTCTCAGGAGCTCGTATACACTCAGCATATATAAGACCAGGTGGTATTTCTCAAGATATTCCTTTGGGTCTTTTAGACGACATTTACATTTTTGCTGAACAGTTTGCTACACGTGTTGATGAAATGGAAGAAATGTTAACTGAAAATCGGATTTGGAAACAACGATTAGTTCATGTTGGTGTTGTTAGCTCAAAAGAAGCATTAGCTTGGGGTTTTAGTGGTGTTTTGTTACGTGGGTCTGGTCTGAGTTGGGATTTACGTAAGCAACAACCCTATGAAGTGTATGACAAGATGAGTTTTGAGATCTTAACTGGGATTAATGGAGATTGCTATGATCGTTACGTTATTCGTGTTGGTGAGATGAGACAATCTTTATCTATCATAATGCAATGCTTGAATAATATTCCAAATGGTGTCGTTAAAGTAGATGATAAAAAAATAACTCCTCCAACACGGAATGAAATTAAAAATTCTATGGAATCTTTGATTCATCATTTTAAATATTTTACTGAAGGTGTTTCTGTTCCCAGAGGTGAAACTTATACTGCAACAGAAGCCCCTAAAGGAGAGTTTGGTGTGTATTTACTTTCAAATGGAACAAATCGTCCATATCGTTGCAAAATTAAAGCTCCAGGTTTTGGTCATCTGCAAGGATTGGACATGATGAGCAAAGGTCATATGATTGCTGATGTTGTGACTATCATAGGAACACAAGATATCGTTTTTGGTGAGGTTGATCGTTAGTATGAGTAAATATCAAATTCTTACATCAGAAGGTTCATTGTTGTTTCCTTTATTAAAGAATAAGTTTTTCTTTTTTTTAAAAAATGATCCTTTGAATCATTATTTATGGAAACCGACTAAAAAACAAACAAATTTGAACACAACAAAAAAATTGGAACTCTTAAAACTTCGTTTTTTGAGTAAGTAGAGGAGTTATATTTGAATTTTTTTTACGGAAAAGTAGCTCAGTTGGTTAGAGTATTAACCTGTCACGTTAAAAGTCACGAGTTCAAATCTCGTCTTTTTCGTTTAATAAAAAAAAAATATGTGAAAAAACATAAAGATAAACAAAATGACACACTTACTCGACTTTTCTGCTTCGTTTGCTGCAGATTTTTGCCTAAAACTTTTTTCACTTTTGGTTTAAGCATTGTTTTACGGGCCTGTTTTCTCAAGTATCTTAAAGTAAATACTGTTGAAAACCTTAATCCAGAAGACTACAATAACGTTTTCGATGAGGTAAGGCCGGTTCTGCCGGTCGTTGAGGCTTGGCAAAGCTTTGTAATTACAAACAATCTATGGACAAACTTAGCTCAGATGCGGGAGGTAAAAAGGAGAATAATGGATGAAGTAACAGAAACAGGAGTGTCACACGTATACGCACATAACGTGCCGTAGCCAGTGAACGGGGTGACGCCCTCACTCCATGTCCTAATCACGAAGCTAGACGAACTGTCGGCTCCGTATCATTTTGGCCCACCCTTTTTTCAAACTGGCCTCCAAACTGAGCATTATGAAATTGCTGCATTCGTTGGAAGATTGGTTGAATTAGTCACATGAAATGGTAAAAATCATCTTTTTCGTAATTTCACCCGAAAAAAAAATTTCTTTTTTTTCATTTTTTATTTAATAAAAATGGGAGCTGAAAAAATGTTTTTTTAAGGTCACGAATTTAAAGATTTGATATTTATTATGTTACAAGCAGCAAAATTAATTGGAGCTGGATTAGCTACCATTGGATTGGCAGGAGCAGGGGTTGGGATTGGAACTGTTTTTGGAGCTTTAGTTCTAGGTGTTTCTAGAAACCCATCATTGAAAGATGAGTTACAGCAATTAGCAATTTTAGGATTTGCATTGACCGAGGCTACTGCATTATTTGCTTTAATGATGGCTTTTCTTATTTTATTTGCTTTTTAATTTTTACTCAGTTTTTATGTTTGGAGGTTTTTAGGTTTTGATAGCTCAGATGGTAGAGTGAAGGATTGAAAATCCTTATGTCGGTGGTTCAAACCCACCTCAGAACACAAAAAGTTTTTATTTTGTTTTTTTAATCAGAGCTATTTAATCAAAAACTTAGCAATAAACACCGATACAGGTTAGTCGGGGCAAAAATTAGAACTTTAAAAATCTTTTCTCCGTCTTTTAAAAATTAAAACAGACAACCAATTATTATGATTTTATTTATGGATTTAGTAGAGTTTTGGAATTTAAATACTGCAATGGATTTTTCTTTACTGCATCAAAACTATTTTAAAATGTTTTTACCAGAAGTTTTTATGGCAACTTCTATTTTGATTCTTACGTTGTTTGCAAGCTTGATTGGAACTTCACGTCGTTTGGGTTATCCACTTTTCATACAAAGTCTAATTAAACTTTGTATTTTGGTTTTGTTGATTACTTTTTTGCTTGTTCACAACACTTCTATCTCGTTTATGCTTACTTATCAAAATACTTTTATTTTTGATCTTTTGTCTTCAAATGCTAAGCAAATTTTGTTGATTGCAACTATTTCTTGTTTGATAGTTTCTGAGGAAACTATCTTAAGGCATCAGATAAACAATTTTGAATATCTTATTTTGATTCTTTCTGCTGTCTTAGGTTTGTTGTTTTTGATAATCTCCTATGACATGCTCTCCTTATACTTGGCAATTGAACTGCAAAGTTTATGTTTGTACGTTTTAGCTGCCTCAAAAAAAGACTCTTCTTTTTCCACAGAAGCTGGACTGAAATATTTTATTTTGGGTTCTTTTTCTTCTGCTTTATTATTGTTTGGTATTTCCGTTTTGTATGGAGCAACAGGAACAACAAATTTTGATAATTTTTATCTACTTTTATCCGGGATTAAGCTTAACGATTTTTTATTAACACCCTCTATTGAAAAAGGATTATTAGTAATTTTTGCTGCATTTTTTTTTAAAATAGCTGCAGCTCCTTTTCACATGTGGAGTCCAGATGTTTATGAAGGATCACCGACAAGTTCTACCATTTTCTTTGCTGTCGTTCCAAAGCTTGCGTTGTTTGCTGTTTTTTTAAGATTATTTCAGACAATTTTTTCTAGTTTTGAGGAAACTTTTAGTTTTGCTTTACTTTTTTGTTCCATTTGTTCAGTTATTGTCGGTTCTTTTGTGTCTTTACGTCAAAAAAAACTAAAACGTCTTTTAGCTTATAGCTCTATCAGTCATGTAGGATACCTTTTATTGGCTTTCTCGGCAAATTCGTTGGAAGGAATACAGTCTTTGTTTTTTTACTTGATTATCTACATGTTGACCAGCCTTTGTATTTGGTCAATTGTTTTATCTTTAGATACAAAAACGAATATAGAGAGAAGTAAAACTCTAATTGATTTGGCATCAATTTCTCATTCAAATGCTCTGGTTGGTTTTACTGCTCTTCTTGCTTTTTTTAGTTTAGCAGGTGTTCCTCCTTTAGCAGGTTTCTTTGCTAAAATGGAAATTTTTCTTGCTGTTTTAGGCTCGTCGTTGTTTTTTGCTTCTTTAATTGCCATTTTGTCCAGTGTTGTCTCAAGTTTTTATTATATTCGTTTGATCAAAACGATGTATTTTGAAAAAAAGGAAGAAAATTCTTATGTTTTCTTTGTTAATCGTTCCTGTTCCTTAGTTATGGGGTCGTGTTTGTTTTTTTTGGTCTATTTTTTTGTAAATCCTAGTTTTCTTCTACTTTTAACACAAAGCATGGCTCTTTGCCTTTTTTAACATAAATGTTTTTTTTAATTGAATATTTTCCGATACTCCTGCTACTTTTTGTAAGTGTTGGTTTAGCAAGCCTTATTTTAGGAGCTTCTTATTTCTTGGGTGTTCAACGACCAGACACTGAAAAAGTTTCTGTGTATGAGTGTGGTTTTGATCCTTACGAAGATTCTAGAAACAAATTTGACGTCCGTTTTTATCTAGTTGCTATTCTTTTTATTGTTTTTGACTTGGAAGCCCTTTTTTTATTTCCGTGGGCTGTTTCTTTAGGCTATTTATCTTCTATGGGTTTTTGGAGTATGGTTGATTTTTTGTTTGAGTTGACTATCGGGTTTATTTACGTTTGGAAAATCGGAGCTTTAGAGTGGGAATAAGTTATTTGAGAAAAAATGAAATATCTACTTATCCGTGAACGTAACCGAAAAAAACTTTTTAGAACCGTAGAAACAAGATTTCTTGCCTTAAAGTTTATTTCACAAAATCAAAAAATAACCAGTTCTCTTCGTTGGGAAGCTTTTTTATTATTATCAAAATTTTCAAGAAGATCACGAGTTACGTTAAAAAACCATTGTTTTTTGACTTCCCGTAACAGAGGTTACCTTCGTTTTTTTAACCTCTCTCGGATTCAAGTTAGAGATTTGGGACGAAATGGTATTTTGCCCTCCGTTTATAAATCAAGTTGGTAGTATAGGCATAAAGTTTAAAATCATTTTTTTGATTTTAGTTTTTTTCATTCAAGTTTCATGCCACAATTTGATAAAATAACATTTTTTAATCAAATCTTTTGGTTATTCTTTTTTTTCTCTGGTTTCTACTTGCTTCTTTTAAAATTTTTTTTACCAAAATTAGGTTCAGTTTTAAAAGCTAGAGCAAAAAAACTTCAAAAAGGGAGTGAAGGTGTTCTTATCCTTTTCAAAGAACAGGATCGTGTAACAAATCTTTTCAACGTCTCTCTTGAAGAAATATCTGCTGTTGTCAAAACTTCAATTACAAAAACTACCGATAAAATAGAATCCAATCTTAGCTACGATTTTACCTTTTTTAACTATGCTTCACTTGATAAAACCTTAAACTTGAGTGGTTTACGCGCGTCGTCAGGTCAAATTGTAATTAGTAATATTGTTTTGGAAAAAATTGTTCATACTCAAGCAGTAACTTCTTTTTTATTTTCACATCCCCAAATAGTTGAGGAAGACTTGAGTTTCATTGTGGGTCTTGAAGAATTTGAAGAGTCATAATGGTAATTTTTTCATTTTTTTGATTATCTTTAATAGCTCAGAGGTAGAGCAAATGGCTGTTAACCATTGGGTCAAAGGTTCAAATCCTTTTTGAAGAGATTGGAACATAGCCAAGTGGCAAGGCATTCGTTTTTGACACGAACATTCAAAGGTTCAAATCCTTTTGTTCCATCGGTGGTGAATATAGCTCAGTAGGTAGAGTATTAGGTTGTGACTCTAAGGGTTACGGGTTCAATTCCCGTTATTCACCTGCTTTTGCAGGTTGAGTAGCATAATAGGCAAATGCTTTAAATTGCAAATTTAATGATGAAGGTTCAACTCCTTCCTTAACCTAGTTTTAATTTGTCTTAAAACATCAGGAAATAACACAGGTTGGTAGTGTATCTGTTTTGGGAACAGAAAGTCAGGGGTTCAAATCCCTTTTTCTTGTCTTTGAAGTATGTAGCTCAGCAGGTAGAGCAGTGGATTTTTAATCCATTGGTCTTGGGTTCAACTCCCAATATGCTTAATACTTTAAATTATGTTTACTTTAAAGATTTTTTATAAATGTTCACATTCCGTTGATTAATTTGATGTATCGTTGGTTTAATAAAAAATTAAATTTGCTTAGTTCCTTTTGTGTTACAGACTTATTACCCACTATAGTTTTTTTACCTTTGTTGGGTTCGTTTATTCTTCTATTTATTTCTTCACGAAAAGTCAATCTTATTAGAAAATTTGGTTTGTTTATTTCGTTTTTGACTTTTTTCTTGTCTCTTTTTTTATGGTTGTTTTTTGATCGTAATTGTGTTCGTTTTCAATTTGTTTATGATTTTGTTTGGATTTCATCGTCTAATTTAAATTTTTCTCTGGGGGTTGATGGTATTTCCGTTTTTTTTGTTCTTCTTACAACATTATTGATTCCTTTATGTCTTTTGGCAAGCTGGAATAGTGTTATTAAGTTCTATAAAGAATACGTTATTGCTTTTTTGCTTATGGAAGTCTTTCTGATCTTAGTCTTTTCTGTTCGGGATTTACTTTTGTTTTATATTTTTTTTGAAAGTGTTCTAATCCCAATGTTTGTTATTATTGGTGTGTGGGGTTCTCGTGAACGTAAAGTAAGAGCTTCTTATATGTTTTTCCTTTATACGCTGTTGGGTTCTGTTTTAATGTTGTTGTCAATATTATATGTCTATTTCAAAGTAGGTAGTACGGATTTTGAGGCTTTGTTGGTCTATCCTTTTACCTTTTTTGAGCAACGGTTTATTTGGTTAGCTTTTTTTGCTTCCTTTGCCTCTAAAGTTCCGATGATTCCTGTTCATATTTGGTTGCCGGAGGCTCATGTAGAAGCCCCAACAGCAGGTTCCGTTGTTTTGGCTGGCATTTTGTTGAAGTTGGGTAGTTATGGGTTTTTACGTTTTTCGTTGCCCCTACTTCCAGAAGCCTCTTTGTATTTTACTCCCTTTATTTTTGCTTTGAGTATTTTGGGGGTAATTTACACCTCGTTGACAGCCATTCGTCAAACAGATCTAAAAAGAATTATTGCTTATACTTCTGTTGCTCATATGAATTTAGTTATGATTGGGTTATTTAGTTTTAATGTTGTTGGTCTGGAGGGAGCTATTTTGCAAAGTCTAAGTCATGGGTTTGTTTCAAGTTCTCTTTTTTTGATCATAGGTGTTGTTTATGATAGACATCATACCCGAATGGTGAAATATTACAGTGGTTTAGTTCATGTGATGCCAGTTTTCACTATCATTTTTTTGATTTTTACGATGGCTAATATTGCTTTACCCGGAACTAGCAGTTTTGTGGGAGAATTTTTAATTTTATCTGGAGCTTTTAAAGTTAATACTACTGCCACATTTTTTGGTTCCACGGGAATGGTTTTAGGAGGGGGATATTCTTTGTGGCTTTTTAATCGTATGGTTTACGGGAATTTAAAGATCCAGTATTTGACAAATTTTCAAGATTTGAGTTGTAGAGAGTTTTTTGTTTTTTTACCTCTTCTCGTCGGAACATTTTTGATGGGAATCTATCCTGAAATTTTTTTGGACGTTATTCACGGAAGTGTTCAAAATTTAGTGTCACAAATAAACTCCTAACCTGTTTTTGTTAAAAAAATGTCTTTTTCGTCTAATGGTTAGGACATTACTCTTTCACAGTAAAAATATGAGTTCAATTCTCATAAAAGATATCTTTTAATATTCGCTTTTTTACAGACCAAAGTATAAAAATAAGTTTTACGTAAAAAAAAAGTTTATGGTTAAAGTCTTTGTAAATAATTATGCAGTTCTTGTTCCGAAAAATACAAGTGTTTTAGAAGCATGTGAGTCCATTGGAATTTATATTCCAAGGTTTTGTTATCATGAAAGGTTAAATGTTGCAGGAAATTGTAGAATGTGTTTAGTGGAGGTTGAAAAAGCTCCAAAACCCATTGCTTCCTGTTCATTTCCTGTTTCACCCAATATGAAAATTTTTACAAACACTCCGTTGGTCAAAAAAGCCAGAGAAAACGTATTAGAGTTTTTATTAATGAATCACCCCCTTGATTGCCCTATTTGTGATCGTGTGGCTTGTTGTCAATTGAAATTTTTGTTATACCTTTTTGGTAGACTTTTCATTTAACTGATATCTTTTTAAAGTATCAAATTTTGTAGTAATTGTAGGTGAAAGTCTCTTAAGCCCTACCCTCGTAACCGTGTGAAAGCTTTATCGGCATGCCAAAAATCTTGGTTAATTTTGGCATGAAGCTCGTTAGAAAAGATGAAATTTAAGAAGAAAAAACTTTTATGTTCATTTTGCAAGGAAGTGTGAAGATTAGGGAAACCGAACTTTATGAAAAGTATCGTTAATAGGGCAAATTCGTTAAGATTTTTTCAAAAAACATTGCTTTTGTAAGAATAATGATAAGTTTGAAAAGAATACTGATTGCTGTTCTTTCGTTTTTGAAGAAAAGTTTCGGTATTTAGTAAAGAATCTTACCAACCAAACCAATTAAACTACATGAAACAAGAAAATCTTGTAAGACTCTTCTAGTAAAAAGGAAAACCACCTATATGTCTTATTTGTGAAGGATGACGTATAAAGTAAATGACTTGTCGTAATGAAAAGTATAAACCAACATACGTTGATGTTTGGAATTTTCTGAACATTAGGAGCTGTATGAGGTGAAAATCTCACGTATAGTTTTGAACTAGAGCCTGCAAAGAAACCTTTTTGGCTACTATAACAGGGTGGTGAATGTGATTTACAAGAGCAGACTATGATGTTTGGGTCAGATCGGAGTCGTTTTTTTTATTCAAAACGTGGTGTGGAGGACAAAAATTGTGGGCCGTTGGTTAAAACCATCATGACACGATGTATTCACTGTACGAGA
>Ga0209302_10002039_pt1 | contig 11826 bp, 20 predicted proteins | sample ArcOceMetagenome_2_FD_187445 | JGI IMG/M metagenome (GOLD analysis project Ga0209302, IMG submission 187445) | Marine eukaryotic phytoplankton communities from Arctic Ocean - Arctic Ocean ARC135M Metagenome (SPAdes) (version 2) | ecosystem: Environmental > Aquatic > Marine > Oceanic | place... | reverse complement strand
GTTGGGGTTGTGGGGTTGGGGTTGGGGTTGGGGTTAGGGGTAGGAGTAGGAGTAGGAGTAGGAGTAGAGCCGGAGCAGCAGCGCCCTCTCGTCGGGGAAGCAGCGCAGCTCGACGGCGCCGCACGCGCCGCGCGGCGGCAGCAGCCGCGTGTGCTCTTTGCCTTTCGTGCCACTGCCGCTGCCCTTGTCACCGCCCGACTTCTGCTCGCACGCTAGCACTATGGTGGTGGCGCCGGCGCCGCGCCGCAGCTCACACGCGATGAGCCATACGCCGTCGGACGCGGTGCCCACTCCCTCCTTGTGGTCCCACTGTGGCGACACCCAACCCAGCCGGCTTACGACCTGGTCAGGGTCAGCGTTAGGGTTAGGGTGAGGGTCAGAGTCAGGGTAGGTTCAGGGCTCGTCACGACCTGCACGGCGAGGGTCGAGAGGCGCGGCAGCCGTGCCCATGCCTCGTCTGGCGGCACCGACGCGAGGATATCGGGTGCCTTGCCTTCGACGTCCGCCGCCGCACACTCGAACTCTGATGCGCAGCGCGACGCACCGAGCCGCGCGGCGCGCGCGCGCTCCACCACCAGCCACGCGCCGCCCGCCAGCCTCTTCTCTATGGCGAAGCGGCGGAGCAGCGCCGTGGTGCCTGCGGTTAGGGTTAGGGTTAGGGTTAGGGTTAGGGTTAGGGTTAGGGTTAGGGTTAGGGTTAGGATTAGGGTTAGGGTTAGGGTTAGGGTTAGGGTTCGGTTAGGGTTGGGGTTAGGGTTGAAGTTAGCCGTGGTGCCTGCGGGCGCCAGCGCCTCCTCCGCACTCACGATCTCTCCGCCGCCGTCCCTGGCGAGCAGCCCCGCCACGGGTGAGGTGACTGACGCGGCGGCGCGCTTGAGGGCGTCAAGTAGCTCCTTAGGCTTGAGCCCCGCACCTGGTTAGGGTTAGGATTAGGGTTAGGGTTAGGGTTAGGGTTAGGGATAGCTCTTTAGGCTTCAGCCCCGCACCGTACTCGAGGCACAGCATCGGCACAGAGTGCGTGCCGCCCGCGAAGGGCGCGGCAGTAGCGGCACCAGCAGGGCTAGCGGTGGCGGTAGCGGTAGCGGTGGCGGTAGCGGAAGCGGAAGCGGTAATGGTAGCGGCAGCGGAAGCAGCGGCGGCGTCATCAGTGCCGGCCACCTCGCCATAGGACACGAGGAGCGGCGTGCGCTGCACGAGGGTCACGCGCAGCAGGCGGTAGTCGCCCTGGCCGAGCGGCGGCGTGCTTGCCTTATTCGGCAGCTCGCTCGCGACGGCGCGCGTCACGGCGCGCGCGATGACGGTCGCCACCTGGGTAGGGTTAGGGTTAGGGTTAGGGCTAGGGTTAGGGTTAGGGGTTGGGGTTAGGGTTAGAGGTTGGGGTTAGGATTGGGGCTAGGGTTAGGGTTCGGGGTTGGGGTTGGGGTTAGATGATGATCGCCACCGCGGCGCGCCACGCGCGGCAGACGCACGCGGCCGGGCACAGCAGCAGCACGCGCGGCAGCGCCTCGAGCACGACAAGCAGCGGCGCCCCGGGGGCTAGTGCCTCCGCGGCCGCTGTGGCGGTGACGCCCACGAGCGGGGTGGTCAGGTTCGCGGTCGGGTCGGCTGCGGCGGTGGGGTTGTGTGCCGGCCTGAGCTGGACGTAGAGATGGTTGAAGAAGCCGGAGACGCGCCTTAGGAAGTACAGCCAGAGTAAGTTAAGCCATAGTAAGAGCATCGTAGTTGAGAGCAAAGCAGGCTTAGCAAGCACAGTGCGTACAGTGTGGTTGAAGAGGCGGGAGACGCGCAACAGCACGGAGGCCCCCTGGGCGTCAACGCCGTACACGTCGATGGCCGGGTGGGACGCCTTAGCACCGCTCTCCTGCTTAGGGTCGGGCTACGCTTTAGGGTTAGGGTTAGGGTTGGGGTTAGGGTGCCCCTTGGTAGCCAGCGCTCTCCTTCATATCAAGCAGTAGCAACTCCAGACGCTCGCCGGCCGCGCCCGTGTTGGCGCTCTGCCCCCACTTCGGAGCGACGGCGGCGGCAGGCGGGGCAGCGGCGGCAGGCGGGGCGGAGGTGGCGGCGGCAGACGTTAGAACGGCGGTGGGGGCTTGAGTCGGGACGGAACCGGCGGTCGCACCCCCCGCACCACCTTCCGCGCTCGCAATCAGCTCTGCGAGAGACTTCTTCTTCAGGCCAAGCCCGCCGCCTCGCCCAGCCGCGGACCCAGCCGCAGGCACGGACGCGGGCGTGGGCGCTGGCGTGGGCGTGGGCGCGGGTGCGGGTGCGGGCGCGAGCGCGGGTGCGGGTGCAGGCTTCGTCCTCATCACAACCGGGCCTGCTAGCTCCTCAGCAGTGGAGGGCAGGTGAGAGGGCAGGTCGTCGAGGTCATCGAGGCCGGGAATGAACGCCGCCGCCCGCTCAGCTGCACCGCTCGCCGCTTCCTTCCGGGGCCGCGGTGCGGGCGCCGGCGCGAGTGCGGGTGCGGGCGCGGGTGCGGGCGCGGGCGCGGGCGCGGGCGCGGGCGCGGGCGCGGGCGCGGGCGCGGGCGCGGGCGCGGGCGCGGGCGCGGGCGCGGGCGCGGGCGCGGGCGCCGTGGCGGCGGCCCGCTTCTTGCTGCCGCCCACGCGGCGAACCTCGCGCCACCTGCCGGTGTTGTCCTTGCTGCTTACTACTTACTACGTACTATGGCTCTACTAAGTGCTTACTTACTATCGCCACCTGCCGGTGTTATCCTTCCGGCTCTGGCGCAGGCTCGTGCCCTGCAGCGTCACCGTATACTGCTCGCCACGGATGGCCACCTGGTGAGGGTGAGGGTGAGGGTGAGGGTGAGGGTGAGGGTGAGGGTTAGGGTGAGCGTGAGGGTTAGGGCTAGAATCGGGGCTAGGGTGGCTAGGGTCAGGGTTAGGGTGGCCAGGGTGTAATTGATGGATGGCCACCTCGGTTTCGTCGTCGCCGCGGGCGCGGGCGGCCTCGAGCGCCTGCTGCACCTCGAGGGGCCCGATGGGCTTGAAGGCGCCGCCGAGTTTCACTTGCCACTCCGCGGCCTCAAGCGGAGAGGCGGCCCGCTTGCGCGAGGTGGCAGGCGCGGCAGGCGCGGGCCCAGGCCCAGGCCCAGGCGCGGGCGCGGGCGCGGGCGCAGGCTCTGGAGGCTCTGGCGCGATTGCGATCCTGGGCGCGGGGGTGGGCGCGGTTGACGCTGTTTGTGGCGGTGGCGGCGTCCCGGCTGCGGCCCACAGGCCGGCGCGATTGCGTAGGAGGCTCACCATGAAGAGCAGCTTGGTGCGATCGACGGCGACGCCCTGCACCACTGGCGCCGCCTGCGCGGCCGCAGCCTCCACGCTGGCCAAGGCCTCGGCGCACCTGATTGGGCTCAGGGGTGGGGTTACGGTTACGGTCAGGCTTAGGGCTTGGGCTAGGGTTAGGGCTAGGGCTAGGGCTGGGCTGATGGCGAGGGGAGGGGAGTAGTAGAGCTAAGGGTAGGGTCAGTAGTCAGGGGAAGGGGAAGTGGGTGTGGGTCTGTGAGGGGAGGTGCGTAGTAGGGGAGTAGTAGGGCCTCTGCGCACTCGGTGGGCGAGCGCTCCAGCACGTAGCGCAAGCTGTCGACGCCCTGGTCCTCGAAGCCTGAGTCGAGGCCCTGCGGCGCGTGCTCGCACAGCATGGCGAGCACGCCGTCGACCTCGTCCGCCGTGAACACCGACACGCTCGAGGGCAGCTGGCCGAGCTTCACCGTCAGCGGGAACGAGGGTCCCTGCTGTCCTTTGGCGTGGGACAGCCAGACCTGGATAGGATTTTACGTCGGGGTCGGGGTTGGGGCTAGGGCCAGAGCCAGGGTCACGGGCAAGGGCGGCTTAGGGCGAGCATTCGCGTCCGAGTTCGGGGCCGCGTCAGGGATAGCCAGACCGTGTCGCCAGCAGAGAGCTCGACGGTCTCTCCCTTGGTGTGCGGCGCCTTGGCCGCCATGCCTCGGCGCTGCACGAACGACTTGTTCGAGCCAAACTGCGTACAACTCAGCGTGCCGCGGCCCGTCGCGCGCAGCTCGAGGTGCTTGCGGCTGACTGCAGCAGCGAGGCGTCCTACAGCAGCGAAGCTGTCGCGGCCAACCTCTACCGCATCGGCAAAGAACTGCGGCGGCAGGCTGGCGCGTGCAGTCGACCCGTCATTCTCGAGGAGGTCGACTCGCCACATGTCGGACCACGCCAAGTGACAGTGTCGCACGCGTGGAGACCGCGTGCGGTCACGCAAGTTTGCCCAACTCACCGCTAGTTATTTCCCCTGAAAGGTCTCAGGCCTCGGCCGGTACGACCTGCCGCGGGAGGGAGCGCACAGTACCAAGTCCCTAAGCCTGACCGTTCCCGCCCGACCACCGACACAGGCAGGGGAACGGTTGGCTGTTAACGCGCCGGAGGGGTGCCGACACGACACACACACAAATGGGACGGCCTATACACACGAGGCACCTACTCGAGAGTACACACACACACACACACACACACAAACAAACACACAGCGCGGCCCGACAAAGTACGGTGCGGGCTCACGCCGTGGCGGCGTACAACACGCACTAAACACGAGACAACACGCACTAAACACTCACGCACTAAACACTAAAGCGCGCAGGTACAGCAGCACAGCTACGAGCGTACGCGAGCCGACGGGCTCGCGTCTTTAAACGCTACGAGCCCGTATTAGCACCGGTGCCTTCCGTCTTGTTGAAGCTTAGCGGCGCGTAAAATCGAACACGAGGGAGGTTAGAGGGAGATCTTGCCGTTGCCGACACCCGCGACGGCGGCGGCGGGCTCGGTGGCAGCTGGATTCTTTGGTGGGCTGGTGGCGGGCTCGGCGGCGGCGGGATCGGCGGCGGATTCTGCTTCCTCGTGCTGCCCGTTACCCGTTCCCGTCATATCAGCCAACGACCGCCGCGAGGAACGGTCAGCAGAACGGCGGCTATTGCGGACCGATGCTTCCCGCTCGATTCTCGTCTTGTAAAAGGCGAGGTCATCTTTGTTCAGAAACCCATCCCCATTCCGATCCAGGATCGCAAACTCGCACCTGAAGGCAACGAAAACCTCGTTCAGCGTGTGCTTGCCAAGGAACTTGATACCGAGGGCGTCGATCATGCCAACAACAAACTCGAATTCGGTGACATGGCCGTTTCCATCGGCGTCGAGCGAGTTGACTTGCGCTTCCGTGGGGCTGACGGTCACGAGCGTATAGAGCTTCTCGTCCGCACTGCGCTGCTCCAACAAGCGACCAATCAATGACACCACAGCAGCAAGCCACGAGACCGACACGGTGATGTAAATGCACGCGAAGCCGCGCGCCCCCTCAGTGGTGATCTGCACGTCTCCGTAACCCACTGTGGTTGCGGTGATGACGCAGAGGTACCAGGCTGTTGCGTAGTCGAGGTTCGGCTCGAGAAAAGTGAAGACACCTGCACTCGCGGCCTGAAGCAGCCTGCTCGTCACACAGAGCTATATTGGTAACACTAAGGTATAACACGGCCGTGCATGTGGCACAGCAGGTATAGGAAGCGTGCATATGTGGCTATAGGGCATTGATACGCGTCTCTTCAACCTGCGTGTGGCCTACGTGTGGCCTGCCCAGGCGAAGGCCGACGCCCAGCCATATAAGAGTATATATAGGCTATGTGGAAATAGGCCTGCCAAGGTGGGCCATGTGTGGCTCTCATGGTATAGTGTGAGAAGCCGTGTCTTGTGCCCTTTTGCAACCCACCCATTGCAAGATCAGCAGCAACGCCGGCAGTAGCTCTAGAAACCAGTACATAAACCAGTGAGCAGGTTTAGCGACGTCGCTGCCAGTGCCGACGCTGCCAGTGCCATCGGTCAGCTCGATTTCCGCGTTTCTCCGCATCTGCTGGATACGACGACGGAGGGGCACCGGGAGGGTTGCCAGCAGAAGGTAGGACCCGAGTGTGTTATCGAATAGCCACTCGGCCCCGTTCTTGGCCTGATCGATAACACACATAATCCTAAGTCATACCTAAGTATATATAGGGTCAGGGTTAGGTGGTTGGGGTTATGGGGTTAGGGTAGTGCTGACCACACATAGTTGCCCATCCCTATGTGATCCCTACAGGTTGTGATATAGCATGCAACCGCCTCGCACACCGTCTCAGAGTAGTAAGTGAGCACGCCTTCAAACAGGCTCGCGAGCAGCGGGAAGACGAACCCGCAACCAACCAGGACATAGCCGGCCGCAAAGACACGCATGGGGCCAGTAGGGGAGGGCGAGAGATCGCCGTATCCGACAGTAGAGAGGGTCACGATCGTTAAGTCTGCGGAGATTATGCATGGTCAGTAGCTGCTCTCTAGGCATGGGTTATAGGGCTAGCTTAGTCGGTTTGCTGGTGTAAGCTCGAATAAACTCTGAACTCTCTGCATGGTCAGGTCTCAGACTGAGCATCCATGGCGCCGCAGGTGTGCTGTGCACGCGGGGTCGCGCGGGGTTCGGTGGCGAGCAGCATACATAGTGCTGACACCCAAGAAAGCGTCCCCTGCTCCTGCTCTCGTGGGTCGAAGTAAAAGACGAGGAAGCCGAACAAGACATAGAGGACGATTGTCATAGCACTCAGGAAGTACGTCGAGAACCGCCTGAGAGCTGCGATGATCGCCTCGAGGTGTGTGGCTCCCGGCGTCGGGGTCAGTACCGCGAGAGTCGGCACGGGAGCTGCCTCGGGAGCCACCTCTGCTGGGGCCGCCGCTGGGGCCGCCGCTGGGGCCGCCGCTGGGGCCGCCGCTGGGGCCGCCTCGGGGGCCGCCTCGGAAGCCGCCGCTGGGACCGCCTCGGGCGGAGCCGCCTCGACTGGTGGCGCTGCGGCGTGATCGGTGCTGCTGCCGGCTCCGGAGCTACCGGCTCCGGTGCTGCTGACTGGCTCCGAGGTGGTGCCCGCTAGTATGAGAGCGTCGACCAAGCTCTTGAGCTCGGGCGAGAGCTCGGGCGAGAGCTCGCAAGCGAGCATCGAGAGCTGATCGCGCGAGAACGCGCCCTTGACGAGCATCAAGTAGAGCTGATCGCGCGAGAGCTTCTCCTGGGACGACGGCAGACTCATGGATGTGATGCGTTGGTGAAATTAGCTCTTGACGGTGAAAACGCTGACAGGCATGACAACGGATGTCTACCCCCGGGAGAAATGCATAGCCCCGGCGATTGCACTCATAGTATGGACCACGAACACAAAGAATAGGTGCGCGCGCGAGGGCTGAGGTCGCCATATGGGCAGGGACTGTCGCTATGATCGATCTGCGTTTGCCCACGGGCTCCCCCACCACCTCAACCACGCGTCTTCCCCTCTCCCTTCCCCTCCCTGCCCACCCCCCTCCGGCCCTCAGTCCGGCACCGAATCCACCGGGAGGTCGCCCGGTCCGCCGGGCGGAGCTTAGACGCCGCCCCCGTGGCCCCGCCCTTCTCCGTCGGTCGGAACGTAGATCCTGCCGCCGCGGCTGCGCATGCCCTGCGCCGGCCCTTGCGCCGCCAGCCTGTCGACGCGCTCGTTCATTCCGTGGCCGGCATGCGCTCGGACGTGCTGGAACCGCACCGTCGTGCCATCGGCCCGTAGGGCCGCCAGGGCTCTCCTGTTGCGCTCGACCAGCGCCTTGTTCTTGCGCGACGCCCCCATGCGCCAGTCGTGGTGCAGATCGCGATCTGCGAGTCGGAGAGAATGAGCACCTCCTCTTGGCGTCCACCTGGGCGGTGGTTGGGTTGCTCACGTTAGGGCATGGCAATGTCTACGGCCAGGGTTGGGACGAGGGCTAGGGTGCCTTGGGTGTGTGCCTTCTTCTCCTTCTTCTTCCTCTACGGCGAGGGGCGCGAAAAGAGAGGCGAGGGCTAGAGCTAGGGCCAGGGCCAGGGTCAGCGGCGGCTGCTCGCGGCCCATGCCGGCCGCTAGCCCCTAGGAGCTCTCTCTCTCTATGTATGCGCGTTAATATATATAGATATATATATCGTGCGTGGGGCGCCCCGCATTCCCCCCCCCCACCTCGCCGCCGTGCACGCCCACTCTCTGTGAACGTCGGATGGCGCGCACCAAACACTTGCAGACCGCTCGCGAGTCCCCCGGGGGCAAGGCGCCTCGTAAGCAGCTCGCCAAGAGGGCAGCTTACAGGCACAGGTCCGCCCCCCGGCAACGGGCGGCGTCATGAAGCCCCACCGCTACCGCCCCGGCAGCGTGGCGCTCCGCGAGATCCGCCGGTACCAGAAGTCGACCGAGCTCCTGATCCGCAAGCTGCCCTTCCAGCGCCTGGTCCGCGAGATCGCGCAGGACTTTAAGACCGACCTCCGCTTCCAGTCGTCGGCCGTCGTCGCCCTCCAGGAGGCCTCCGAGGCCTACCTGGTTGGCCTCTTCGAGGACACCAACCTGTGCGCGATACACGCCAAGCGCGTGACCATCATGCCCAAGGACATTCAGCTGGCCCGTCGGATCCGTGGTGAGCGTGCGTAGCGCGTGTTTCGCCGCCCACACGGCTGCCGAGTGAGCACGGTCGCTTATACTCACCCCAGACTCGCGAGACCCGAGACTGGTGTGACTGCCAGCTAGCGGTACTGTGTAGCGAGCGCGAGTCGTGTAGCTCATGTAAAAAACCAACCATTTCTCATCTGATCTTAAACACAACCACACACAGACTTGCCAAGTGCGTCGGTGGCTCTCTCTCTCTCTACCTTAGCCCACGCCCTTGCTCGTAGTACCCTTGCCCTTGGCCTTGCCCCTGCCCCTGCCCTTGCCCTTGCCCTTACCCTTGGCCGCCGCCTTGACTGCGCTTGCCGCCGCCGCCTTGACTGCGCTTGCTGCCGCCGCCGCTGTCTCTGCCGCCTCCTCGGCACCACGGCACAGCTCGGAGCTCGTAAGGTCCACCGCCCCGCCGCCGCCTGCCCCGCCGGGCGGGGGCAAGCACACGGCGTTCCTGGCCTCTCGGTTGAGCGTGAGGGCCGTCCCGTGCTTATAGTCCTCGGGCACCTCCACAGACTCGGAGGCGTCCGTCCAACGTCGTAAGTCGTCCGACACCATCCCACCGAAGCCTTTGCGAGCGGGCTCAAACGCGCACTGGCCTCCTGCGGCGGTGCCCTCTGCTCGGAGGCGCATGGCCGAGCGGGCGGGCGGCGCGCCGTCGAGCAGCGAGCACGGAGGCGGCGCCACGAGCTCACAGTCGGTGCGGTAGGCGTCGAAGAGTGCGGCGTAGCGGCGCGGCCCGAGGCGCAGCGCGGTCGCGCCCTCGACACAAGGCCGCGAGATTGCACCCGGAAAGAAGCCGCCGCTCGCGCGCGCGTCGGGCGTCCACGGCCCGCGCGCGCTGCGCGCGGTCGCCTGCCGCAGCACGAGCGTGCACGAGCCATTGGCGGAGCGCGGCAGTACACCCGCGCTCCACCGCCGCTCCTCACAGCCATTGTACTCGGTCTTGTACAGCAGCACGTGCCTTGGTGAGTGTAGATAGCCACAGTATGCATAGGAAGGCAGACGTCTGGTTGTACAGTGCATTTAGTAAGTATTAGTAGCGTAAATGCTGCAAGGGTAGCACGTGCCGTCGCGCTGGGTCGTCGCCTCCATCGGGCGCCTCGCGCGGCACGGTGGCGAGGAGCGGGAAGAGGTCGATGACACTCTCCACCTGTAGCAAGTAGCAAGCAGTAAGCAGTCAACAGTCAGTAGTCAGTAGCCGGTAGCCGGTAGCAAGTAGTAAGGAAGAGGCTAGTGCTCGGTGCGAAGTAAGCACCTCGGACTCAAGCAAGGGAAGCGGCTTGCTCCACCTTCGCATGTCGACACTCGTTACGAACATGGCCCGGTGCTTTGTCGTCTTGAAGTTGGGCGGGCACTCACCCTTGACCACCTGGCGAGGGCGAGGGTGAGGGTGAGGGGGAGGTTACACCCCTCACTCAGCCTTAACTACCCACCGTGACCGAAAAGCTAAGCATCACGCTAAGCTACCATGGCTCTACGCACTATGGCGGCACTTGCTATAGCCTACCGTGGCCGAGAAGCTAAGCATAACGCCACCGCCCTCGTCCGCAGGCAGCTCGGAGAGCTCGGGCGCCCAGAGCGAGCAGGCCTGGAATAAAGGAGGATCACACGCAGTGAGATCGGCGACGTCCAGTTACCACCCCTCTTTACCACCCCTCCTCATGAGCTGCTCGTCGGGCTGCCTGGAGAGCTACCTGTACTGGCGGCTCCAAGCGGCCGTGGCGCTCGAGCCCAGAGGGCCGCTGTGCCCACACCGGAGGGCGCCTCGAGCCGTAGGTGGCCAGCCCTGCCGCTGGCAGGGCGCCGAGTTTGGTCAATGAGCATGCGCGCATGCATCTCGCAGCTTGATCTCCACGAGCTGCAGGTCGCGCCAATTGACGAGATCGGTCGAGCTCGCGTAGCCGAAGCGCGCGGCCGGCCGCTTCTTGCCCTTCAGGCCTGCGCCACCGAGCACCGCGCGCCGTCAGCTTCGTGTCAGTGGCCTGGTGTGGCTGTGGCACGGTGTGGCTGTGGCTGCCGGCGCGCCTTTGCACTTCCATTTGCCAGGTACCTGGCCGACGCAGAGGTCGCTCGACCACACGAGGTGGAAGGCGCCGTGCCACCACAGGATCGACGGGTCGCGGAACACCTTGCCGCCCGTCTCGGCGAGCGGTAGCACGAGCGGCTCGTTGGGTAGAGCGTGCCACCGCCTGGCGTCCCGTGAGACGAGAAGCCGCAGGCCGTCACCGAGCACCGCGCCATTTTTGAAGCTAACCAGGACGTACGCGCCAGGTGTGTCGATGGTGTGTGGCGGCGACCGACGCGGGGTCAGCGAGGTCGAGAGCGAGGGCGCGGGTGGCGGCAGTGATGGCGGCGGAGGTGGAGGCGCCACAGGAAGCTGACTCGCCAGGCCTCGCCGCCAATGCAGCGCGAAGCTGATCACACCAAGCGTCGATGCCGCGATGGCTAATGTGAAAATGTGCGGTGCGCGGCAGCGGCTAGGGCTGCGTCGCCGTGCTCGGGTCGTTAGCACGGGGTTCCTCAGCGGGACTCGCGCGCGCGCTTCGAAACTTCGAACTCGAGAGCCGCGTGTGGAAGAGGCAAAAACCAAGCAAGCAGTCGTCACTGCGTGTGGGATAAGAGATAAGATAAGATAAGAGGAACAAACCAACCAAACACTCGGGGTTCCTTGCTCTCGGGGAACGTGGCGGCGTTCAGGTGCGAGGCGGTGGCGGCGTCACTGCGGCCGCCGCCCGCCCCTCCGGCGACCGCGCGACGCACAGCGACGCCTCCTCGGCGGTGGCAAAGCTGCCCAGGTTCACCTGCTTGCCAAGGGAACGCACCTTCGCCCTGTAGGGCTTGGGCTGGCCGGGCTTGTTGAGGTATACACCAAAGAAGGCTGTCTTGTTGCCGGCCCTCCGCTCCCTCCCGCCACGCCTCCTGCTCCTTCCGCTCCTCCCGCCTCGCCGCCTCGCGCGCCTCCCGCCTCGCCTCCTGCTCCTTCCGCTCCTCCCGCCTCGCCGCCTCGCCCGCTGCACCGTGTGCCTAAAAGGCCAGGGTCATGTGGTTTGGGTTTGGGTTTGGGTTTGGGTTCGGGTTCGGGTTCGGGTTCGGGTTCGGGTTTGGGTTCGGGTTCGGGTTCGGGTTCAGGTGTGACGCACCTCCTTCTCCGCCTGCCTCTAGAACCTCCTGCTCCTGCCGCCTCTGCGCCTCGCGCGCCTCCTTCACCTCCCGCCTTGCCTCCTAAAAGGCCAGGGTTAGGGTTCGGGTTTGGGTTCGGGTTCGGGTTTGGGTTCGGGTTTGGGTTCGGGTTCGGGTTTGGGTTCGGGTTTGGGTTCGGGTTTGGGTTCGGGTTCTGGTTCGGGTTCGGGTTCGGCACGCACACCGCCTTGGCCGCC
>Ga0209302_10002038_pt1 | contig 11827 bp, 12 predicted proteins | sample ArcOceMetagenome_2_FD_187445 | JGI IMG/M metagenome (GOLD analysis project Ga0209302, IMG submission 187445) | Marine eukaryotic phytoplankton communities from Arctic Ocean - Arctic Ocean ARC135M Metagenome (SPAdes) (version 2) | ecosystem: Environmental > Aquatic > Marine > Oceanic | place... | reverse complement strand
GTGTGTTTTTGTACTAGGAAGAGGCAGCAAGCATCGGAAGCTCTGGACTCTGCAAGAGCGAAGGCAGGCACTGTGCTGAACTTCATCCCAGCATTTTCATATTTTTCGACAGAGGCTATAACTTGCATCGTAATATGGCCGCGTCGCGGGATCGATACGCGGTTACACGTTTTCCCGCGTATCTCGCGCTGCACTGGCTGGCGGGGTTCCGAGAGGGTGCTCCGCGATTCATTTAAAACAATGTAATAATAATACGTATATATGTGTGTAATGAAATAATATATATATGTGTAATATATACATATAAAAGGCGACCAACTTACCCCACTTACGGCTTTACACCATAAGCCGTACACGTATATCTGTATGTACAAAACGCATACGCTGAACGGATGGCACAGCTTCCCCCTATTTGGGGGACTCTTGGCCCCTCCTCACGCGTAGGCGAAATTGGGCGCCACCGCTTTCCACTGCTCAGCGAGTCTCTGGTTGGTGTCCCAGGCGGTGCGCTTGACCCTTCTGCGCCTGCGCCACTTTTGTTGCATGCCCGCCCCCTCCTCGTCCTCCTCGTCGCCTGCCGCCGCCGTGCCGCCACCAAGCGCCTTGACGAGCAGGTTGCCCGCGCGACGGAAGTCTATACCTTGCGCTACGCTGGCACTCCCGCCGGTTGGACTGCCATCCTCCGCGCCCGCCTCCCCCTCGGCTTCGTCCTCGGCTTCGCCCTCGTCGCCGCCGCCGCCGCCGCCGCCGCCGCCGCCGCCGCCGCCGCCGCCGCCGCCGCCGCCGCCCCATGCTGGGGGCGGCGCCTCGGTGGCAAAGAGGCCGCCTAGCCGCTTGAGGCCCAGCTGGTTGAGCCTGAGCTCAGCGGCGCTCTGCACCTTGCGCATCTCCTCCGCCGTGAGCTCGCCCATCTTCTCGGCCAGGCCCGGCGGAGGCGGCTTGGGCGCGAGGGCCTGCACCTCCTTGGGGCGGCCGAGAGGATTGATCATGCACAGCACGCCACGCAGCTCGTCCGGCGAGATCTCGCCGTCGAGATTAGTGTCGAAGGCCGCGAAGATGGCCGCGAGCTGGTGCGGCGGCAGCAGCGGTGCCACCACGAGAGAGAGCATCCGCTGGCACTCGGGGGCGGGCAGCTCCTCTTCGCGCTCTTGGTTGACGCGCATCTAGTGAGGCAGAGGCGGAGGCGGGGGTGGAAGCGGAGGGGGTGGGGGAGGGCTGGGGCTGGGGCTGAGGTGAGGGCAGGTTCGAGGTGGGGGTGAAAGTGAGGGCGAGGGGGAGGGTAGGAGCATAGAGTTAGGCCTTGAGCAAGGGTGAGACGCGGCAGTGGATGTTCACCAGCTGGAAGATGCCATACTTCCCATGGCTATACTTACTATGGCTCACCAGCTGGAAGATGCGGTCGTCGACGTTTGCAAACTGCGGTGCCTTGAGCGCGAGCACGGCCCATGCGCGTTCGATCGCGCGCACTGTGAGCGCACCGGGCCGCCGCGCGCGGTACAGGGCCGAGATGATCACACCCACCTGGCGAGGGGTGGGGGTGGGGCATGGGGCCTGTGGGGCATGTGGGGCGAGAGATTGGGTTAGGGCGAGAGGCGAGGGCTAGGGCTGGGGCTAGGGCTGGGACTAGGGCTGGGGTTAGGGCTGGGGCCAGGGTTGGGGTGAGGCTTAAGAGTGGGCGGCGGGCGGGCGCAGCGCAGCGCATGCCTCGTCGGGTGTAAAGCCGGCGGCGCGCATGTCCCGCAGCACGATCCGCACGTAGTGCCGGTGCGTCAGCGGGAAGAGATTGCGGACCTTGCGCGGCAGCGCGTCGAGTGGCTCCTTGTCCTGGATCAGGTCCCGAAGCCGTGTCGCCTCGTCGCCAGCCGACTGCGCAAGATCGGTCACCCCGGCCCAGATGCGCGCGGCGGGCTGCGCCCACTCGCCGTCACCGGCGTCACCGTCACTGGCGTCGCCGACGGTAGCTTTGCTGGCGGTGGCGGCGGCGCGATGGGGGGCAACGACCCCATCTTGGTGTTTGCGCAGCGGTTTGGCTGTCACCGGCTGTACTAGTACCACCTCTTCGAAGGCCCCGAGCGAGGCCGCGCCACTCAAGATAGAGGTGAGCGCACCGCTACCCTTCAGCGCGTCAGCCAGCAGACCGCCCTTGGCACCGAAGTTCTCGCTGGTGCCCCTGCGCGATCTACTCTTGCTGGCGCGCCCGTGCGCCGCCTCGATCTCCCCCAGCCCCTCGGACAGGCTGCGGATGAGCTGCGAGAACTCGCCTGGTTAGGGTTAGGGTTGGGGTGAGGGTTGGGGTTGGGTTGGGGTGAGGGTTGGGATTAGGGTTGGGGTTAGGGTTGGGGTTAGGGTTGGGGTTAGGTTCGGGGTTGGGGTTGAGGTTGGGGTCAGGGTCAGGGTTGGGGTTAGCTGCTGGTGAGCTGCGAGAGCTCGCCAAAGTCGATCTCGCCATTGTTGTCAGCGTCGGTCTCGTTGAATAGCCGCTGCAGTTGCTCCTGACTGACGCCGCCGCCCACCACCGCCACCGCCTCGCTCTCGTCGTCGCCGCCGCCATCGTCGGCCACGGCGCCGAGGAGCAGCAGCATCATCTTCTCGAACTCCGACTTGAGCAGCTGGCGCGAAGCGGTGTACGCGACCTGCTGCTTGGACTGGGCGTGCAGCTGCGCCGCCTCAAGTTCCTGCCGCTTCTGCTCCCCTAGCATCTTCGTCGTGACCTCAACCTCGGAGTTGTGGGGCTGCAGCGTCTGCGGCGGACCCTCCTTGGCCCTCTTCAAATTCTTGAAGTCGTGCGCCACCTTCGCGAGGTATGCAGTACACCACGTACAGCATCACATCACGTGGCACGCGGCACAGTGTACTAGATCGCACATTGCGTCGCATGGTCCGACGGTCTAGCACGTACTCTAGTACGTACTCTGGTACGTACTCTAGTACATACTCTAGTGTGCCGCCACCTTGGTGGTGCGCACTAGATCGCCGCCGCCGAACACGGCCCACGCACGCCGCAGCGTCGCCTGTGCGCTATATATCCTCGTGTAGTGCGCTACGTGATGCACGGTGTGAGGCACCATGTGCAGCACTCTGTGAAGCACTGTGTACTGCACTTCGCAACTTGCTACTGATTGCACTGCGTTGCGGCGTCGCCTGCGTCACGTCCTCCTCCTGCCGATTCTTGGGGAAGAGCGCCAGCAGCACCTGCACGATGTCCCTGTCCTCGAAGCCCGAGTCGCGCATGTTACCCACCACCGCCCCCGCGAAGCGCTGCGCCGCGCGTGCGACGCAGCCCCGCAGCCGCAGCCGCGCCTCCGCATCGGGGTCGGCGTCCTCGTCGCGGTCGGCGTCGTCGAGGTCGGCGAGGCCTGCTCGCGTGTCGCCCCCGCCCTTGTCGCCCTTACTGGGGCTGCTGGGCTTCTTGACAGCGAGACATAGGTGGTCGAAGGCGGCGGCCTGCTCTTCGGCCGAGCGGCGCGTGGCCTGCAGCGGGTGCAGCATCTGAATGACCTTGACAAACTCGTCGAACTCGACCGTGCCCGAGCCGTCAGCATCGATCTGCGCGGTGGGTGGGAGCGTCGGAATCGGCGACTTTGCTCGGACCTCACAGCCGCACTCACAGCAGCCTCTCATTGGGCCCTCTGTGGCCGAGCGGCACGTCCCGAGAGCGCGAGGGCATAGCGCAAGCAGGATCCTAGAGGGAGGGACGGCCCCAGGAGGCCAGGCTGTGGCAGCACCAAGACGGCACTTTGCTTTTCCAGCAAGGCTGCGCGACCGCTTCGAAGAGCTGCTCCACCTTGGCCTCGTTGAGCTGCTCGCCCAGCAGAGGCAGCAGCCGCGCGAAGCTGTGCGCGTCGAGGACGTTGACGAGGCCGACGTCGTCCGAGGAGACGGCGAGCTGCAGCACCTCCCATGCCTCGAGGAGCACCGCGCGCGAGCGTGAGAGGAAGAGAGCCTTGACCACTGACGCCGCGTCCTGGTCGGTGAAGCCCGCCTCGCGCAGCTTCATGATCACGTGCCCCGCCTTGGCCAGCTGCTCCCCGCGCAACTTGCCGGCTAGGGACGAGTCGAGTGTCACCAGAGAGCGCATCATACCGAGCGTGGCGCCCACCAGCGTCTTCTCGAGAGGCTTCTGCAGAGGCATCGCGAGCATCAGTTGCGAGAACTCGTCGAAATCGATCGAGCCGGAGCCGTCGCGATCAATGAGCGAGAAGAGCTGTGTCGCCTCGGAAGGGCCGAGTCCCATCCCGCCCGTCAGCAGCCGCAGCACAGGCTTGAAGGCGCTGCGCTCCAGCTCGCGCGCGCCGCCAGGGACGAAGCGCGCCCACGCCGCCTGGATGGTGGCCTTGCTCCCATGCACCAGCGCGCGCAGCACCGCCTCCACCGAGGGCCGGCCGTAGCCGGAGCTTGCCATCTCGCGCGCGACGCCGCGTGCGCGCTTCGCCGACTCCGCGTCGAGGTTAGCAAGGCTGCTGATGGCGTCCGCCCACTCGATGGCCTCGCCCGGCGAGCACCGAGTCTCTGTGACTCCTTCCGCCGCGCGCTCTTGCGGGCGCGTTGCGCGCCACCCGACGCGCAGCTTCGTGTTGCCACGGGACAACGCGGAGGGGCGCGGCGTGGCGCGCGGCGCGGGGACAGTGCTGGCCGCGCCGGGCGAGGTGGCGGCGAGCGAGGAGCCGAGAGAGGTGCCGCCTAAGACGTAGGTCACCGCACGCTGCAGCACCGCAGGTGCCTGCGGCGGCAGCAGTGGCGGCGCGGTGGTGGTGGCGGCGGCGGCGGCGGCGGCGGAGGCGGCGGCCTCGTTGGCCTTGCCGAGGAGCGTGGAGAATTCTACTGAAGATACGCCATTAGTTAGCTCGGCATCGAGCCGCGCGTGCTCATTCTGCCAGGCGCGCAGCTCCTCGGCCACCTCAGAGAGGAGCTGCGTCCACCTGCGCCGCCGGTATACAAAGTATGGTCAGGGCTGGGGACCCGGGGTGGGGGGGTGGGAGGGTACTGGAGGTGGGAGGGTACTGGGGGTGGGAGGGTACAGACGAGAGGCCTGGGCCCCCGCCTCCGCCTCTACTGCTATTCGAAAAGAAGCGGGGTGCCTCTCACCTGCCTCGCTCAGCGAGCCTTTGGTGCGCCTCCTCGCCCAGCAGTCGCCTCTGAAGCTCACGACCCTCCTCACTGCGCTTGCGCCGTGCCGCCTCCGCCTCCTCCGTCGCCTCCGCCGCCGCCGCCACCGCCGCCTCCGCAAACGCTGCAGCAGCAGCGGCGGCCGCCGCCGCCCTTTGGGCTTTGTCGCCACGGTCCTCCGCGCCCATGCCCAGCCGTTGCCTTCGGGCCACTTCCACCCTGTCCGCGATCTGCTTCTGCTTAGCCTCATAGTGAGCATGCAGCGCGACACGGCCGGCCAGGGCAGCGATCTCTTCGTACCGCTCGAACTGTTACAGTATAGTTACAGTATAGTTACAGCAAGGCTCAGGCTAACGGTCAGTCGTAGGCTCAGGGTCGGGCCCTGGGTCGGGTTGCAGGTCCAGGTCCAGGTCCGGGTCCGGGTTGGGTCAGGCTCAGGATCGGGCTGCGGCTCTCAGCCTCACCCGCTGTTTTAGCCACAGGTAGCGACACTGCTCGGGGTCGTCCACGGTGAGGCTCAGCGCACCCAGCATTAGCGGAGGCGCCTCGAGCGCCGCCGCGTCGGCGCTGGCACGCTGCCCCGCCTGGCTAGGGGCATCGGCTCAGGGTGAGGGTAGGAGCGAGGGCGAGGGCGGAGGCCAGGGCCAGGGAGTGAGGATGGAGTAGGATGTAGGATGGAGCTCCGGAGCAGGGTAGGGTTGGGACTAGGTTTGGGAGCAGGATTGGGGCCGGCTTGGCCGCACCGCGCGGAGGAGCTTGGCGGCACGCGCGGCGCCGCCAGGCCTGGGCAGCATGTGGCGCGCGCGCAGCAGCTCGCGCGAGTAGCGGAAGCCGCCACCGCTCGTGGAGGTGGCTGCCTCTTCGTTCAGCAGGAACTCGCTCCACAGATCCTCGGCCGCCGCGCCGTCCTCTCGTGCCAAGTCGCGCAGCTGCCGCAGCTCGCTCATCCTCTTAAGTGCGGCGGCGGCGGCGGCGTCGGCCTTGAGCATGTCCAGGTCAATGCCGTGGCCGAGCTCACGCTGCAGCGCGTTCTCACGTGAGCGGCAAGTGGCGATCGACGCGACGATCCGGCCGTGCACCCAGTGCTCCAGCTCACTACCGGGACGCTGCATGTGACCATCGCTGCTGGCCTCCTCCACGAAGCCCTCCTCGAGCAGCAGCGTGTCAAGCATCGAGCGCGACATACTGAGCGAAGTCCTCCGGACGAGCGCGTCGGCTGCGGCCGGCGCAGGCTCCCCTGCCATGAGTTTGGACAGTGCCTCCCGAGCTGTTATGCTTCCTTCGCCGCCCCTGAGCTTAGTCATCGCCGCCTCTGCCTCGCGATCCTGGTCGCCGTCCGGATCGTCGCCGTACATTGCGGTCCTCAACTGACTCGAACCCACGCGCCGCTGCGTCGTCGCCTTGGGCGGCCTCTTGGGCGGCCTCTCAGTCACGGGCATTGCGGCGCGTCGTCACGTCCTTGGCTGATAATACGTCCTTCAGCTGCGCGTCCGCGACCGCGTTCGACGCCTCGACACGACGACGCCGCAAGCCCAAAGACTCCAAACTCAAAACTCACAGGAGGTGAAACGGAACGTGCTCAACTCAAAACTTCTTGCAAACAGGACGTGAAACGGAACCCGGTGTTAATAACGCTGCTCGTCTGGGAGTGTTGCGCGGTCGCTTGCGGGGTCGGTCTGCATGTTGATCGAGACAAGGCGCACCCAGTACGTCAGTGGCGTGTCTGGCGGCACGCCATAGAGCCTGTTGCCGCGACGGCCGAACCCGAGCTCTGGCGGCACGCGGAGCGTCCGCTCCTCACCGATGCACATTTCGAGGAGGCCGAGCTCTAGGCCGCGCGTCTGCGCGTCGCCGTTGCCGAGGGCCATCGCAAATGGCCGGCCGCTCCGCTGCGCGCTCGAGTCGAACATCGTGCTCCCCGTTGCCGTCGCGTACGAGGCCTCGTACTCGAACTCCACAGTGTCTGCAGCACGGGTCAGCATGCTGCAGCGGAGGCCTTGGTTGGCCGCCGTCTTCTCGATCTTCAACGTCGCGGCCTCCATGCCCTGCGCCTGAGCGGCCTTCTTGACGATTTCGTCGGGCCGCAGCCCGGCGTAGGCAGAGCCGTCGAATGTCAACTCGAGCGGCCGCGGCGCCTTCTTGATGATAGGCTGAAGATCGCTGTACCTCAAGGTGCTGACATCGTTCCCGTTGATGCCAACGATGACGGAGAGCGGTGGGACCCCGAGATTCCACGCCGCGCTCCCCTCGACCACCCGAAGAACCTGCGTCTGTCCGGTGCTGGTTTCGGAGAGCTCCATCCCAATGGCACGTTCCGTGAACGTCCTGGAGAAGACGGTCGGGAGCGGCTTCGGCTCCTCTGACGGCAGCAGCTGCGGCTCCTCTGCGCCGGCCCTCTGCAGCGGTGCCCGGGTAGCGAGCAGCAGCGAGCCGACTAACCTTCGAGTGAATAGCATGATTATCGCAGGCTCGCTCTGCTGCTCGCGCTCGCGCTCGTGCTCGTCCTGTGCTCGCGCGGCTTTGGTGAACTTTTGCTCTTTACTGTATACAGTAGTATTGACGGTGAGAGATACGCTCGAGTCTTTTGCAAGTTCGCATGTCATATGTGGGAAGGCTACAGACGGCACACGGGACCAGAGTTACACACAGGAGGGACGCGCGGCTCGAAGCCGGCAGGGTTCGGTAGCACGGGTGAGTAAGCAAGTTCGTGTGCCGGCAACTTGGCGAGTCGGTGCGTGAGGCGACTCTCATCTTATCTGAGGACGGAGCAAGACTGATCCACCGACAGATTCAAGGATTGACTCCCTCGCAGTTTCAGACTTGTCCGGTCGGTGTGCGTGCGTGCGTGCCTCCATGGGTGTTCCCAGAGCGGCACCGCTCGAGCAGCACACAACCGTCCCTGCGCCTGCCGAGGCGGCCTCCTCGAAGATCACGTCACGCCGCTCAGGCAAGAGCTCCGACTCCAAACTTTCCAGGCCGCAGTCGCCACGCCGGCTGCGCGGAAATGCTATCCAACAGCCTCATCGGTCCGGCCTCATCGGTCGGTCCACGCCGCCCACGGCCAACGGACCGAAGGCCTCGCCACGGTCCACCCCGTCGCCGCGGCCTCGGAGTGCGAACAGCAGCGTGCCGGGCCGCAGCTCAGGCTCTGCCCGGCCCGGCGGCAGCAGTGTTGGTGCGCTGCGGCGCGCTGCTCAGCCCAGCAGCAGCAGCAGGGCTGGCGCGCTGCGGAGTGGGTCGCACGGGATGAGCCCCGCAGAAATCGCGCGCTCCGCCGCCAACCAGCGCGTCGAGAGCAGGGTCAGGGCTCGTCGACACGTCGACGACGCCCTCTCGCCGCCCTGTCGACGCGCCACAGGCGGCGGCGACGCCCCTCGACTGGGCGGCGTGGACCCCCGCGCGATCTCCTTCGCGATCTCGTGCGCGCTGCCCGCCGCGTGCTACGCCTCCGCCGCGCCGACGCTGTCCCCAGCACTGCGCTACGCCTTCCCCGCCTCCGCCAGCAGTGCCGCAGCCTCCGAGGCGGGAGGCAGCACCTTCCTCAACGGCGCCATAACCGCCGCAGCCGCGGGCGCGTGCGCGTGCGCGGATGCGGGCACTGGCGCGGGCGCTGCTGCTGCGGCGGCAGTGGGGTCGTGCCAGCGGGGCGGCCACTTTGACCGTGGCTATACCACAGAGGTGCTGGCCAGCTCGGCACACAGAGAGGCCATGCGTCACCTCATGGCTGTGCCTGCGCCGCTGGCAGCGAGCCTCTGCGCCGCCGCGCGAGGTGCCGCATCGCCGCGCCGCGCGCCGCCCGAGGCGGATTGCGGCGGGCGCGGCTCTTCGGCCGAGCTGAGGGGAGAGCACACCAAGGATAGGCCCGAGCGACTCACTGCACGAGGCGAGCGCCCCTAACCCCTCTACCACCACCACCACCATCACTCTGTCATAAACCCCACCCACCCCCACCCACCTCTCGCCCACCCACCGTTCGCCTACCCACCCCTCGCTTGCCCACCTCCTGACCCACCTCGACACAGGCTTCTCGGCCAGCTCCGGTATCAGTCTTGCCTCGCGCCGCCTCCAATTGGAGCAGCAGCAGCAGCAGCAGCAGCAGCAGCAGCAGCAGCAGCAGCAGCAGCAGCAGCAGCAGCAGCAGCAGCAGCAGCAGCAGCAGACTGCGGTGCCCGCGGTGTACGATGCGGATGGCATCAGGGTGAGCGTGGTGGCGGCCTCGCCGCTGCGCGGGCTCCGAGGCAGCGCGTGGGCGGCGGCGCGGCTCGCGGCGCGTGCTGGTGGCGCCTCCGCCTCGGGCACGGCAAGCACGGCGACCAGCACGGCATACGCGGTGCAGCAGATCGCCGAGATGGCACAGCGGAGGAAGACGCGCGCCGGGCAAGAGGCTGACCTCTCGGAGCACGTCAAGGATCGGCCGCAACGCGAGGGGCGCCGCCGCAGCGCGCCCGCCGCGTCAGCCGCCGCGTCGGCACCGGACGGCTCCGACGACCGCGCCGCCGCCCACCGTGCCGCCGCCACGCCCGCCGCCGCGAGCGCGGCGCGGTGCGACGCGGCTGCGCGGGTGCTCGAGCTCGAGGGCGGAGAGTACGCCAACAGGATCTCGCTGCCGCCCGAAGTCACGCAGCCTGACGCGCAGCCGGCCGCGGCGGAAGCGGCACCGGGGACGGCGGCGTCTCGAAGCGGAGGCGGCGGAGGCGGCGCGGCCTGCTCTAGTTGCGTAGGTAGAGGCGGAGAGCGAGAGGAGAGTGCAGTCTGATAGAAATTATAAGTTCGCGTGAAACAAACGCATCCGTTTATTTTTCGCGCGAGACAGGACACACTCGAGTGGGTGACTGGGTCTCGCTCCACGTGCCCGCGTGTGAGGTGTGTCCTGCTCTGTGAACACATTTTTGATCTTTTCAATATCGATTTAAGGTTATAAATCCAACTGCAGGCATGTCAAACGAATCAGAAATAGCGCAGACTCCGCAATAAAGAGCTCTTCGCTTTGCCCCACAACCTTGCGCTGCGCTCTTTCAAGGAGCGCAGCCCTCAGGCACACCGGAATCGGCGACGGTGGGCGGGGGAGGCACAGGGGGGGGGGGGGGGGGGCGGCGAGGGGTGAGTATAAAGGGAAGCCTGGCCACCGCGGCCCCTTTTCGGCACTCCGGGCGCGTCATCTATGCGAGCGCCTCGAGCGTCTTGAGCTCCTCCATGACCTCCTCCTTGGCCTGGACCTTGCCCTGCTGGTCCTCGTTAAGGCTGAGGCCGGTCTTCAGCTTCTGCTCGAGCTCGTCGATCTGCTTGAGTTTCTTCTTCAGGTTCTTGATCTTCTTGCCGACGTCCACGTCCCCGAGCGTCTCCCACTTCAGGATCTCCGCCTCCACCTCGGCCTTGGCCTCGATCTTGGAGAGCTGGTCCGCGTTGAGCTCTATGCCCTCCTCCTTGGCGCGGGCCTCGAGGACGCAGATGCTGCCCAGCCGCTTGCGCAGCGCCTTAATCTTCTTCTCCACGTCGCTGGCGCCCTGCGCAGCGGGCGCTTCCTCAACCGCGACAGGCGCCGCCTCCTCGGCCTCCGCATTGGCATCGCCGCCCTCGGGCTTCTTCTTCTTGCCCCGACTCCGTGACTTTCCCTTCGCTTCGCCGGCGTCGACCGTCTCCGCGCCGAATACAGTACCAGCGGGAGTTGTGTCCTTGAAGCGGTCGTAGGTCTGCTGCTCCTCAGGGGGCACGTAGCCCTTTCTCACTCGGACCGCAGGTCTCAAGGAGCCATCTGGCCTCCTGGACTGCGGAAGCTCCGTGGTGCCCTCCCCCGGCATGTCGCCTGCAGCGTGGGAGACGGCCGCTTTCGGCCGACCGGCGCAACCTCGCTCGCCGACGCCAGGGACCGGGGGTGCATTAGTGTAAAACGCTGCTTCGAAAAAATGGGCTCGAACCCCCATTTTGGGGCGATTTTGGGCGCTTTGTTCGACCTCGGAAAAGGGCATGCTTCCACGCACTCAAACACTAGCCGTTGTTCAAGACTCCATTTGCGCTGTGGTGTGTCTCCCCCTCGCGCCATACATACACACATACTGAGGCGAGAAAAGAACACCAGACAGGAAAAATAGCTGGGTTCTTGCGGTTGGGTTTGTCGAGAATGGGTTTGTCGAGAAACAATGTCGACGCGCTTATTTTCTCATGAAACTGGCCTCTAGACCCCTTTTAAACCCCGCAAAATTTCCGCTGCGCGAACTAACTAAGTAAGAACTAACTAACTAAATAGGGGGGTGCTCCGCACCCCCCGCCCTCCAGAGCCGTACCCTGAGCGTCACTATCACCCCCGTCACCTTCACAAGCCTGGCCGCTGTCGCTGTCCCGGGGGCGGTGGAGGCGACGCTCGGGGAGGGAGGGGCGGCGCCGCGGATCGATCGATCGATCGTGCGACGGCGTATGGCACAGGTCTTCCCCCCATCTCGCCAGACCGGCTCGACGGCAGGTCGCCTGCGCAGGCGCAGAGGCGTTGTGCTGGGCCTGCGCTCGGCGGTGGCCCTTCCTTCCTTCGGCGCGGGCCACCCCCGCCGTGTCGCCGCGCTCCGCTCCGCGACCCGTTCCGCCGTTCGTGTGCAGGTCGTTTGCTGCGGCGATCGACGCCTCGGCGCCGTGTGCTCCGCGGCGGTGCGGCCGGCACGCGCGGGCACATGCCGCGTGTCACGGGGGCTTGAACAGTCACGGGGGCTTGAACAGTGCCCCCGCCCCGTGC
>Ga0209302_10002036_pt1:2500-11834 | contig 11834 bp, 10 predicted proteins | sample ArcOceMetagenome_2_FD_187445 | JGI IMG/M metagenome (GOLD analysis project Ga0209302, IMG submission 187445) | Marine eukaryotic phytoplankton communities from Arctic Ocean - Arctic Ocean ARC135M Metagenome (SPAdes) (version 2) | ecosystem: Environmental > Aquatic > Marine > Oceanic... | reverse complement strand
CTCGCGTCGCCTGGTTAGGGTTAGGGTTAGGGTTAGGGTTAGGGCTAGGGTTAGGGTCAGGGTCAGGGTCAGGGTTAGGGGTAGGGTCAGGGTCAGGGTTACCATCACGCTCTGCAGCACGCAGTTGAGGTAGCACGAGTTGCCCAGGTTGCGCAGCCCGCGGACGGGCAGCGGCGCGAGCACGGATGGGCGGCCGCCGCCCTCTGCCGGCAGCGGCGAGAGGCGGTAGGCAGAGATGTCGATCTCGTCAGATATCGACCTCGCCACACCAGCGGCAGCACCGGCACCACTGTCACCACCGCCCGCAGCGGCGGTGGTGGCTGTGGTGGCGGGGGTGGCGGGCCGGGCGGGCCGGGCGGGTGCACGGCTGCTGCGGTCATCCCACGACTTGAGGGCGACCTCCCAAGACTGGAGCGCGCGCACGGGCGGCGCGGCGGCGGGGGGCGCGATGCTGCCTGGCGGCGCGGCGGCGGCGGCGGCGGCGGCGGCGGCGGCGGCGGCGGCGGCGGCGGCGGCGGCGGCGGCGGCGGCGGCGGTGTGCGCGCGGCCGCGCGTGCGGGCGAGTGCGGGGTAGGCCGAGGGAAGCGCGCCCTCCGCCGCCGGCCGCCGAGCGAGGCTGGGGTACTCGGACGGAGCCAGCAAGAGGCCAGGGGGCTCCGCGGGGGCAGGCGCGGCAGCGGCGGGGGGTGCACGCGCGGTAGGGCGGTCGCCCTCGGCCCGGCCCCCGCTGGCGAGCACGGAGGGCGGCGGCGTCTGCGCGGTACGCGAGGCGCGCGGCGTCTCCATGCTCGCGGCGGGCGTCAGGCCGAGCAACCGAACCGGGTCCTCGTATGCGGCGGGGGCGAGTGCGAGCAGCCCGTCGCGCAACGCGTCTAGCGAGAGCGTCTCCTCCTCAGAGCTGGCCCGGCGCACGCCGGGGCAGGCGTAGGCGGGCTGCGCGGGCGGCGCGGGCAGGGCGGGCGGCGCGGGCGGGGCCACGGAGAGCGGCGTGCCGGTGCCGCGACCGCCGCGGCCGCCGCGCCCACCTCTGCCGCCCCGCCCGCCCCGCCCGCCGCGCCCGCCGCCGCCATCCAGCCCTGTGATGGGCATCGGCGCGAGCGCACACCCCGGTGCTGCCGCGGCCGCGCGCCGGGCCAGCGACGGCAGCGCGTCCTCCTGGTTAGGGTCAGGGTTAGGGTTAGGGATAGGGCTAGGGGTAGCTCACCCTATAACCCTAACCTTGCTCTCTTCGAGATGATTAGGGCAGGGCAAGGGTTCGGGTGGCTAGGGTTCGGGTGGCTGGGGTGAGGGCGAGTGCTAGGATTCGATACCCCTACAGCCCGCACCTCGTCCTCGTCGAGTAGCAGTCCCACGGAGCGCTGACTCAGCGCGGCGGTCTGCTCGAGCGCCGCCTCCGCCGCCGTGCGGCCGAGCACCGCCTGGCTAGGGGCAGGGCTCGGGTTGGGGTTGGGGTTCGGGTTCGGATTGGGGTTGGGGTTGGGGTTGGGGTTGGGGTTGGGGTTGGGGTTGGGGTTGGGGTTGGGGTTGGGGTTGCGGTTAGGGCTAGGGTTGGGGTTACCTCCGCCTCAGACTCGGCGAGCGCCGCCTTCAGCTGCTCCTGGTTAGGGTTAGGGTTAGGGTTAGGGTGAGGGTGAGAATGAGGGTGAGGGTGAGGGTGAGGGTGAGGATGAGGGTGAGGGTGAGGGTTGGGGTGAGGGTTGGGGTGAGGCTCAGCCGCTCCTCCTCCGCGTCGGCCGCCGCGCCCGAAGCCTTCTGCCTCGCCACCTGGTTAGGGTTAGGGTCAGGGCTAGGGGTTAGGGTTAGGGGTTAGGGTTGGGGTAAGGGTCAGGGTAAGGGTTCGGGTTAGGGTAGGGGTTAGGGTAAGGTTTAGGGTAAGGTTTAGGGTAAGGGTTAGGGTAAGGATTAGGGGTAGGGTTAGGGTTAGGGTTAGGGATAGCTGACCCGAACCCTAACCCTAACGCTAACAGACCCCCGCGTCCATGTGGGATCCGAGCTGCACGACCCGCGCGAACGGAGACCGATCTGAACCAAGGCGCGCCTCCGCCTGCGCCTCCGCCTGCGCCTGCGCCTCCGCCTGCGCGTGCGCCTCCGCCTGCGCGTGCGCCTCCGATGCGGACGCCGCCAGCACCGCCTCGAGCTGCACGTCCGCCTGCGTCTGCGCGCGCCCCTGCGCCTGCGCCTCGGAGTCGGACGCGGCGAGCGCCGCCTCCAGCGCGTGGTCCTCCGCGCCCTCCACGCCCTCCGCGCCGTCCACGCCCTCCGCGCCCTCCACGCCCTCCGCGCCCTCCACGCCCTCCGCGCCCTCCACGCCCTCCGCGCTCGCCGCACTAGCGCGCGCCGCGCCCCATGCCGGCGCACGCTGCGCGCCGCCGCCGCCGTGGGCGCCGTGGGCGCCGTGCGCGCCGCCGCCGCCGTGGGCGCCGCCGCCGCCGTGGGCGCCGTGGGCGCCGTGGGCGCCGTGGGCGCCGTGGGCGCCGTGGGCGCCGTTGGCGCTGTGGGCGCTGCGTGCCTCGCCCCAGGCGCCGACGAGGGTGTGCGGCTCGCGCGCACCCGGCACAGCCGGCACAGCCGGCACACTCCGCGCACCCTGCGCACGCTGCACACCGGGCGGCGCCCTCGCCTCCTCCTCCGCTGAGGCCCTGGGGTAGGGGTAGGGTAAGGGCTAGGGTTGGGGTTAGGGTGAGAGCTAGGGTTGGAGTTGGGGCTGGGGCTGGGGTTAGGGATCGGGCTAGGGTTAGGGTTAGGGTGAAGGTTAGGGTTAGGGTGAAGGTTCGGGTTAGGGTAGGGGTTAGGGTTAGGATTAGGGTCAGGGTCGGGGCTGGTGCTCGCCTGTCCTTGGTCGGCTTGCGCGGCGCACTGCGCCTCCCGCCACTAGCACTCCACTTCTTGTCCATCTCGGGCCAAGCCTGGCCAGGGTTAGGGGGAGGGCTAGGGCTAGGGCTAGGGGGGGGGGGGGGGGGGGGGGGGGGGGGGGGGGGAGGGTTCCTGTAGCCCCACCCCACCCCTATAGCTTTGTACCTTGCCGGGGCCCAGCTGCGAGAGTGGAGTCGTGGAGACCGGCGCAGCCTAAGGGTTAGGGTTAGGGTCAGGGTTAGGGTTAGGGTTAGGGTTAGGGTTAGGGTTAGGGTTAGGGTTAGGGTTAGGGTTAGGATTAGGGTTCGGGCTCGCGTTCGGGCTCGGGTTCGGGTTCGGGTTCGGGTTCGGGTTCGGGTAAAGGTTAGGGTGGAGATAAACACCGGCGCAGCGGGCGGAGATGGTGCGCGTGCACCGAGGCCCCTAGCCTCCGGAGCGTCACCGAAGGTGCTGCCCTCCGTCGCGGCGGCGCCACCGCTCTCAACCAGACTCTCAGCGATAGCAGCCGCGAGCATCTCCGCCTCCCGCCTGGTTAGGGTTGGGGTTGGGGTTGGGGTTGAGGTTATGTTGGGGTTGGGCTTGGGGTGGGGTTAGGGTTGGAGTCAGGCGTAGCGCCTCTCGATATCCGCATCATCGCCGGGCGCGCCGAGGTCCGCCGCGCGCAGGCTTGCGGTCTCCGGCCGCGGGCTCGGCGCGCTCCTCCTGCTGCCGCCCCTACCGCTGCCCCCCACACCACCCCCCACACCACCCCCCACACCACTCCCCGCGCGGCCCCTAGCGCCGCTCCCCGCGCCGCTCCCCGCGCCGCTCCCCGCGCCGCTCGGCGCAGCCTCCACCGCCAAGCTCGCCGCGATGGCCGCCGCCATCTCCGCCGCCTTGTCCGCCTCCGCATCTTCTGCGCCGTCCTGTGCCGCCGCGCCCTGGCCCGTCTTCCCCTCCTTGCCGCCGCGCTTGGCCGCCGCCTTGGCCTCCGCTGCGCGCCGCTCCGCTTCCTTCTTCTGCCGCTGCTCTTCGGCCTCGCGCCGCGCCTGAGCAGGCTCAAGGTTAGGGCTAGGGCTAGGGCTAGGGCTAGGGTTGGGGTTAGGGTTAGGGTTAGGGCTAGGGCTAGGGTTAGGGTTAGGGTTAGGGTTAGGGTTGGGGTCAGGGTTCGGGTCAGGGTTCGGGTCAGAGTTCGATTTCGGACTAGGGTTAGGGTTCCGGCCGCGCGCCGCGCCTGCTGCAGCACCACCTCCGTCTCCGCCCGCTCGCGCTCCTCCTCCGCGCGCGCCTTGGTTAGGGTTAGGGTTAGGGTTAGGGTTAGGATTAGGGTTAGGGTTAGGGTTAGGGTGAGGGTGAGGGTGAGGGTTAGGGTTAGGGTTAGGGTTAGGGTTAGGGTTAGGGTTAGGGTTAGGGTTAGGGTGAGGGTGAGGGTTAGGGTTAGGGTTAGGGTTAGGGTTAGGGTTAGGGTTAGGGTCTGGGTCAGGGTTAGGGCGCGCCTCCTTCTTGCGTTGCTTGTCGCGCTCCTTCTTGGCAAGGCGCTTGGTCGCCTCCTTGCCCACGAGGCGCTCCTGGTCAGGGCGAGGGGTGGGGCTGGGCTCAGCGGTGGGGTTAGGGTTGCGGTTGGGCTAGGATCGGCGCCGCGGCTGGGGTCGAGGTCACGGTCTACTTAGGGTCAGGGTTAGCGGTGGGGCTCAAGGTTTGATCTCGCGCGGCGCGCCCGCAGAGCTTTTGCGTCGAGGAGCAGCTGCTTAGGGTCAGGGTTACGGTCAGGGTTAGGGTTAGGGTTAGGAGTAGGGTTAGGGTTAGGGTTAGGGTTAGGAGTGAGGCGAAGACGCTCGCCTGCGTCGTCTCCGCCGAGGGCGAGCCGTGCAGCCGCTCGGCGTGTAGCCGCTCGGCGTGCTCGCTGATCGCCTGCTTGAGCGCGGCCAGGCACGCCTCCGCTTCGCCGGCGTGGCCCTCTGCGCCGGCCGCCGCGTCCTCGTCGTGCGCCCGTGCACGCCCGTAGGCGGAGCGCAGCGCCGCGACCGCCCCCTGCACGGCTCGCTGCTTGGCGGCCGCCTCGGCGGCCTTCTGCAGCCCGTCGCAGAGCGCGTGCGCGTCCTTGAGCAGCCTGTCGCTCGCGTCCTTCTCGCTCGCCTTGGTTAGAATTCGGGTTAGGGTTAGGGTTAGGGTTAGGGTTAGGGTTAGGGTTAGGGTTAGGGTTAGGGTTAGGACTAGGGTTAGGGTTAGGGTTAGGGTCAGGGTCAGGGTTAGGGTTAGGGTTAGGGTTAGGATCGCCTTGATGGTGCCGCGCAGCGACTCGAGTAGCGCCTGGTTCGGGTTCGGGTCAGGGTCAGGGTCAGGGTCAGGGGTAGGGGTAGGGGTAGGGGTAGAGTTAGAGGTGGAGTCTCGAGTAACGCCTCGAAGTCCGCGTCCGGCGACTCCGAAGCGTTAGTGATGTCGGATAGCGCCTGGCTCAACCCATGGTTTGCCTTCTCTGCCAGCTGCACCTTTGTTTCCTTCAAGCGCTCGTACGCCGAGAAGGCCGCGTCGCATCCCTCGTGGCCCGCAAGTACGGCCTGCTGCATAGGAGTACGACCATCGCTGATTCTGACGCGCTGCGGGTCGGCGCTGTGCTCGAGGAGCGCGTTGATGCACGCCATGCTCCCGCTGCTGCAGCTGGCGAGGAGCGGGAAGTTGCCCATGGCATCGTCGGGCGGCTCGGGGCTGGCTCGGGCCTTGAGCAGCCGCTCGACGATGAGGCTGTGGCCACGAGCCGCGGCTGCGGTCAGAATCCACGTGCCTTTCAGGCAAGGCTTGCGCAGGGCCTCGCGCCCGCCGTCGCGCAGCCACTTGGCGATGTACGCGTCATCGCCCAGGCTCACTGCGAGCCTCAGACGCAGCTGCTGCACGGTGTCCGCCTTGCCCGCCGACGAAGCGCCAAGAGTCTCGCCGAGCCTCTCGCCAATCCGCTGCAAACGCTCCTCCTCCAGCTTCTTCTGCTGCTGGTCCGACTTCTTGAGCTTCGCGGCACTCTTTGGCCTCGGCTCGTTCTGAAGCGGAAGCGCCAGGTTGCTGCGGAGAAACTCCTCGTCCTCCTCGTGCCTTTTCAACAGCGCCACGCACTCTGGTCCGCCCGGGCGCTCGCACCGCATGGCAAAGGTTATCGCAGATTCCTTCGCCCCACCCTCCTCTTGAACAGCAAAACTGTCGCTGCGTGCACCCCAAGCCAATAGCGACTCCACGCATGCCGCATGGCCAAGAAAGCTAGCAGTTAGCAGTGGTGAGAACGCCTTCCCGCTGCACGCGCCGTTGACGTCGGCGTGCGCTCGAAGCAACGCCTCCATGCACCTGTGGGTTCAAAGGACGGGAGACCGTCGCGCGTTGCATCGGCACACGGAACCGGAGGCATCGGGTGATAGCCTCGAGACACTTTCCGACCAAGGTGCGCACCGATCGTGTCCCTTGCGGCACGCTGCTCGCAGGGCGGTGCAGTTGTCACTATCGACACGGTTGAACCTGGCGCCAGCGGCGAGCAGCTTCTGCACGAGCGGCTCGTTGCCATTGTCGGCGGCGTGCCACAGCGCAGACCTGTGCCGGGCGATCAGGCCGCGTCAGAAATCGAGCTAATAAGCTCTGTAAGCTCTGGCAGTGTGTTGGCGCAGCTGACCTCTTGCTGTCGTCGAGCGAATCCACGTCCGTCTCTTCTCTGAGCAACAGCTCCACAGTTTTGTCGTCGTTGAATCGCGCAGACACGCAGAGTAGCTGCTCGGCAAGCTTCCAGTACAGCTCGGCAAAAGGCTCTTCGTCCTCTGGAGACGCGGCCCTTTCGGTCAGCACCTCTCGCACAAGCTCGTCAAGGTACATGCAAGGCACGAGGTACTCCAGCATTGACTCGACCATGGCGGTCGTGACCCCGACGCAGCTGATGCGACTCCAGATCCAGTCGGCCGCCGCCCCCGGGTGCACAAGGGTGCGCAACGGGATCTGTTTCAATGTCTGCAACATATCGGCCTGCTCATCCACCCTGGCTGCCCCTGCAAGCGTCCAGAATCCTTCTCCCAACTTTCTCTCCATCGACGGCATGTACGGATCCGCGCGCGCAGCGAGCAGGCTATACACGCAGAGATGGCTGTCTGGGTCGCGTGAGTAGTACGCCAAGCTCAGTGGAGACACCAGGGCTCCGTTGAGGTTGATCTCCCGATCCGGATCGAACTTGGGACTAGGGCAATAAAGCAGCTGGCAGAGACTCTCGAAATTGCACAACGCTGCGGCGGCGTGTAGAAGATCCTCCTTGCGCAGGTTCCGAAAGAAGCTCGCGATGTCAGAAACACCGATCTCATTGTCTGGCCAGTCCTCCACGCTGCGACATTCCTCTAGTAAAGTATCGCAGTCCGCCTCTAAGAAGCGGAATACGTTCCCATGGAAGCTAGCGTCGAGCTCGCGAGAGGTCAATGCCTTGGCCAGGCTCCAAGAACCATAAGGACGAGGCGACGAGGCGTGTGGATCAGCACCCGCCGCAAGCAGGAGGAAGACGAGCTTGACATCCGGCTTTCGGCGCTTCGTTGCGACGAAGAGCATACTTACGGCATCGCCATTCTTCAGTTCGACGTTGCCGTTGGGGTCCGATCCCGTTGCCAGTAGGCAGGCCACTTGACGCGCAATCTCACGTGCTCGAGAAGGGCTAGGGTTCTCACCCTCACCCTCACACAAGGCGTGCACGAGCATTTCAGTCTGGACCTCCTCCTCAGACTCGCACGGTCGCAGCTGATCCGGTGGGACGTCGTGCGCGTGCCTACCACCCTTGGAAGTGCGTAGCGAGACTCGGCATCTGCCATCATGCACGACGCGCGTGAGAAGCGGCCTCCGGCCTAGCGGGGGGCAGGCAGCTAGCTGCACTACTCGCCTGCCGGAGTCGATGTCGAAGCCGACGAAGTTGCCAACATGCCTATCCAGCCTGGTGCCGTCACGCACCTCCACATGCAGGGAATGGATGGCCTGCAGTGGCGAATCTCGTTCTGGCGAGGGTCCCCCGGCGTGCAGTGCCGCGAGAATGAGCTGGGCCGCCTCCCCGTCAGCTCTCCTCAACTGCTCAAACATGCCGAGGTATGCAAGTACGGTGCCGACTCTCGCTTCACGGAGCTCCTCGTCGCTTGCGACCAGCTGGCTCAGCTGCGTCAAGAGCTGAGTGCGAGCTTGCTGGCTGCCAGCGGGTCCATCTGCTCGTTGCATACCGCACAGCTCAGCCACACACTCTGCAACTTCGCGTGTAACTGGGCCAAGGTGCTCCGAGCTGTGCGAAGACCCTGAGCCGTCGGTGGATCGGGCCTTCGCTAGCAGAGTCCCGCGGAACTTGCGCCCCGGCAGCAGCTCGGAAGGGACCTTTACACGTACGGTTTCGGGGTGTCGCATCCCAACTGGCATTCCGACGGGCAGCGTGAAGCGGATAAGCTCCCCGGGCTGCATGTCTTCCGGCACCACAAGTTCTATCGTCACCTTGGTACGGTCGGCCGCAACAACCGTCGCCGAAAAGTTGTCTTGCCTGGAGTGTCCGTCTCCATCTTCTCGTCCTCCGGTGGGACCGCCCACGCTGGAACCGCGGCGGCTGCACTCTGAGCCGTCGGTGGTCAGCGCATCGTCAGAGGCCAGGCACCACGCCCCGGTACTACTCGGCACCACGTCCATTCGGAATTTGCGCCCCGGTACGTCGGACGGGACGGTGAACTCTACCATCCCGAGGTTCGACTCATAGGCGATCCGCTGCCCCGGCCGGATGCCCGCTGCAAGCACCACCTCTACCGTCATCCTGGCGGCGTTTCCCGCGACGAACTCCACCGAAGTGGCGTCCAACGGCACCTCGTCGTCACTGGAGCTAGCCATGTGACAGCGGCCGCCGGCGGCAACCGCCTCGGCCGAATCAGTGTCGGCCGTCAGCAAGTTTGAGGGATTAAAGCAGCGGACGAAGTTGAAAAGTAACTAACTAAGTACTAGCATGCAACTACACTGGACACGCTGCCTTGAAAGACCGGTGGTGGACGACGTCCACCCGCGTCACGGGTTCCTCGCCAGGAAGGCCTCGCACCGCTGGAGCATCTCCCTGGCCATGCGCATGTCGGCGACGTCCTGGTACTTGTACCGGAGCACCTTGTGCGCGTAGGTGCCGCGCTCGACCATCTCGAGCGCCGCCGCCTGCATCTCGCGCCACTCCGCCCGCACCGCGGGAGAGCGTGCGATAGACTATGGCGACAAAGTTCTCAACGAGTTTCCAAGGGCCTGGTCATCGAGTGCAAGGGCCTGGTCATCGAGGTTTACGAGGCATTCACTGGCGCCACGCAGGCGGCTGTGAACGAGGTGGTGGCGAAAATAGAGGCGGCGGCGGCGTAGCGGCGGCGGCGCAGAAGTCGGCGGCGAAGGAGTCGGCGGCGAAGGACACCTACCTAGTTTCGCGGCCCTAGCTAGAGTACTGTAGTGAGATGCGCCAAGTGATGTCTTGTGACGCGCCGAGTGTTCGTGTTTGCGTGTG
>Ga0209302_10002034_pt1 | contig 11838 bp, 12 predicted proteins | sample ArcOceMetagenome_2_FD_187445 | JGI IMG/M metagenome (GOLD analysis project Ga0209302, IMG submission 187445) | Marine eukaryotic phytoplankton communities from Arctic Ocean - Arctic Ocean ARC135M Metagenome (SPAdes) (version 2) | ecosystem: Environmental > Aquatic > Marine > Oceanic | place... | reverse complement strand
GACTGACATGTCCGGCTGGTCCCAGCCGAGTCGAACTGAGCGTTTGTATTTCGTACCGTGTGTAGCAGTAGGTATCGACGTGTCGATATCGCTGTCGATCGCGTGTCGACGCTTAGCAAAAGGCCTCTATTATTCAGGTGGGAGTCGACAGGGGAAAAAATGCTTGACGCGTTGTGAGTATTTCCCTCGTTGTCTATTGCAACTCTGGTGCGCGCGTGTGTTGTGTGTGTCACCCTTCCCACATTTACATGCGAACTTGCAAGGGAGGGGCGAGGCCGTGTGTCTGGTTGTGAGTGGTCCAGCCGAGCATTGCGGTATTGTGTAGCGCGTCGCAAGTCGTGCAGAGAGTAGAAAGAACAAAATGGACAAACAGAACACCAGCACACACAGCAGGCCAGCACGGATGACAGCAGCACAGGCACGAAACATCAGCTGTCAGCTCCACGCTAAGGCCAGTAGCACGCGCCACCACCGCGACGCAGAGCATGCGGACCGCGCGCATTTGTTTCACGGCCCACATCACGCGGCGCCGTGCTGGCGCACGCTGCCGTGCCATGCCCGAGACGGCTTGCGCCATTCAGGGAGAGGTCCATTTCCACCTGGACAGCATCCGAACGTCGGACGAAGCTCGGGTGTTCCGCTTACTCGTTCCTGGAGAGGACTTTTGCCCTGCCACGAGCGCGAATGGCCCGATTGCGAACGCGGCTGGGCTCCTCGTCCTCGCATTTTCTCAGCTGCGTGGTGCGCCACCTTGGGCAGGAATGGGCGTTGCGAAATCAGGGTTCGAACGTCACTGTGCTGCTATCGACCCGGCAGCCCCTGATCGGTGCATGGGTACGCTGTCATCGCTGGCCCACTGTGACGCATCGCTGCCCTGGTGCACTGGAGCCAAATGGTGGCTCTTGCGCACTTTGGGCGCGGATCAACTGAGTCGATGGAGCAAGCTGCCCGGTGTCTGGGCGTCGGCGGCGCGTCCCAGTGGTAGCGAGCAGCATGGCACGACGACTCCAGCTGGGCCGAGCAAAAGCCCTTCACCAATGTCGCCATTTCCAGCGTCGCCCTCCCCAACACCGCCCTCTCCGTCGCCACCTTCAGCTGTGTCATCACCGAATCCCTCGAAGTCGACTGCGGACGAAGAGTCGCGCAGCGAGGAGGGAGTGCAGGCAGAACGAACCGGAGAAAGTCACCGTCCGGCAGCACAGGAGCAGGAGAAGAGCCAATTCGAACGCGGGCAAGAAGAGGGACGGCGGGTCGAAGCTGAGCAGGATGCCGCTGAAGAGGCTGAGCGCGTGCGTTGTCGAGAGAAAGGCCGCCGTGCGGCGGCCCACGCTTCACCAATTGCGCGGGCCTGGCTTGAGGACGACCATCGTCCTGCCATTGAGGAGGCCAACTCGGCCTTGGACAGCCTGAGCGAGGCGCTCCAATGCAATCCGAGCGACGCAGAGCTCTGGCCGCTCTTTGGAATCCTGATGCACATGCACCGCCAACTGCCGCTCTCCTCCCTTTTGGCGCTACGCCATGCGGTCGAACTGCAGCCCGCCAACGCACTGGCGTATTCGGAACTCGGCGTGGTCGCCTTTGATCAGCTGCTCTTCGGCGATGTCACGAAGATGGGCGAAATGGCCCGTGTGGCCCAACGCGCACTCGTGGCAGTGCGGCAGCTTCAGCCCCGCCTGGTGCGCCCCTGCCCCAAGTTTGCGCCTGGACACGTGCGTCGGGCGTTGCACTGATGCGATGGCCCACTGCGCACAGGAGGATCACATCTTGCGGCAGACGCGTGGCGGGCGCCGGCTCATCGGCCTTGCGAGCCCATCGATGCACATGCACGTCCTGCTCGCAGACGCCCGCGCGAGACGCCAGGACATGGAGGAGCTTACCCACCTCGCTCCGTCGATCTCCGCTGCGCACAGAGCACGCGTAAGCTCGCGCGAGTATGATGAGTACGGGTCTCTCGCTCAAGTCCACAGGATTCGTCGCAACCGCAATGAGATGCTTCGTTATGAAAAGCTTCAGGGTCAGATGGAAGAGGCAACGGAGAGGTCAGCGGACGCTCTCTCAATGGCGGTCCCGTCCGTCGCTCCGTTTGACCTAGAGCACATCGAGGAGGAGCTGCGTGAGCGTGTTGGCAAGCCTTGCCTGAGACGCCCTATGTCAGGAGATGGCGTCTACGACTTATGCTTGCTCTCGAACGCAACTCACGCAAACTACAACTTCGGCGAGATCACCGCGTCGGGTCGGACTCCAAACCTGCACACGCGAGTGCTCGGGAGCTACTCGGGTTCGGTGCGCGGCACCGACACGGAGAATGGCGGCCCTGCCATCGTTCAGTTCTACGATAACGGCGCTCCATGCGGAACGCCGCCGCAGCAGGGCAGTACACGCGTCCACCTCTACTGCGGCCGTCGCCTGGCCCTCATGCGAGCCGAGCAGCGCGAGCCTTGCGTCTACCGCATGAATGTGAGCCTACCTCTGCTTTGTTCGGACGAGCAAGCCCGCACGCGTCCGCTCGACCTTCCCAAGTGCGCGCCGAGCCCTGAAGCTTCGCCTTCCCTTAGTGCCCTCCATAGATGTGTGCCTCTCACCTATCCCGCTCGTGTCGCGCAGGGCAAGCAAGTACTATAACTATGAGAAGATGCCTGAAAACCGCCCCAAGAGTGCATGGGACCGGCTCATGGATGGCACGGACGATTATTTGACTGGGCCTGTCCTCGGCCCGGCTTACTACGCAGCGTTGCCTCCCATTCGGTGATATGCCATGGTGCAGGTATACCTTACATTCGTACAGGTTCAAACGCCGTGTGTAGCGCATGCGTACGTTATCGACACACCACGAGGTGTGTGTGGAAATTGGTAGTGCTTGAGATAGCCCCTCCCTATATCCCTATTTCTGGATCATATAAGATAAGGTTTGAATAGGTTTCACGCGTTGCGCCTCCGCGGCGACGCTACACGCAATACCGCAATGCTGGACGGACCCTCACACCCAGAAACAAATGCACGGTGTACCGCGATGATGATACGCCCCTGTAAAACCAAGGACTCGACCCGGTCGGCGCTGCAGGGCCGCTTGTCCGCTGGGTGTCCTCTGTCGGCAAGGTGCCTTCTGGTACGAGGTGCCCCACTAGCCAGCTATGGACTGGTGGCCCATTTTCCCTCTTGCAGCCCTGTTGTTGTTGTTGTTGTTGTTGCCCATGTGTTTGAGCAGCGTCTCACTCGCCTAGCGTATGTGCTAGTCCGTGTTTGCCTTCGGGTAAGATGTGTGCCTGTCTGTCAGCTCCTTGCGCACGACATTCACAAATGTGCAGCTCTTCCAGCGCCGCTGACGAGCCGGAAATATTGCCGGAGCTGCCTCCCGAGCTGATTGTGGTCGTCTTGACGCACCTGCCAATCCGCGCGATGGGCACCGCAAGCCTGGTCTGCCGGGCGTACTGCACGGCTGCTAAAGTGGACGACGTCTGGAAGTCGTTACTGCAGCGGCGGTGGGCCCTCGGTTCGCTCGATGCGTTCGGTGCACGATTCGGGAGCTGGAGGGCACTCTTCCACGCGTTGCGTCAGCTCAAGCCATCGCTCCTGCACAGCGTGTCATCTTCATCCGCTGCCCTGCGCGACGGCGCCCTGATCTCGGTGCACGGGCTCGAGCCACCTGCCTGCCGGTTCCTCGTCGGCGTCGCGATGGGCGGCCTCTTCCCCACTGCGGACGGACTCTTCACCCACCACGAGGAGGGCACCTCGCCCATCCACTACCGCCACTCACTCAGTGCCGCCGAGTGGGCGGCGCTCGACGAGCACGACGCCTCCCGCGTCCGGCTCGGCGGCTTCTGGGAGTGGTCGTGTGACAGGACCGAGTGGTTCCCTTGCTCCACCGCCAGCATCACGCGAGGCCTCTTCAGCGCTGCCTTTGGCGAGTGGGAGCTCTCCGAGTCCAACCTGGAGATTGTCGGCTACCTGCATGATTGGCCGGTCGTGCCGCTTGTGTTGAGGGAATGCGCCCTCACGCCCAACACCGACGCCATCGACGACGCGTTTTGGCGCACGGCGCACGCCGACGTCCGGCAGGCCAACGAGCAGCAGGTGGCGGCGCTGGGGGTGGCGATTTGTTCGGAGGAGCCCACCACGCCCTGTGTCGAGCTGCGCGCCATCACCACTCACTTCTTCCTGCAGCCCGCCCGACACCTCCGGCCGCAAGCATGGGCATGGGAGGCGGTCTACCTATCAGCGGCGCAGCAATCGGCGGTGTGCGAGTCCGCTGAAGAGCTGTGCGGGGCCGAAGTTCTCAACCAGTATGGGCCAAACATGGCCCCCCACGGACTTTCCTCGCTCAAGCCCTACACATGGGCATATTTATGTGAGCTGCGGATGCGCGGGGAACTTGGGATTTGGACAGAGGAGGAGGGGCGTGAGTACACGTTCACCATGCAAGATTTAAATTTACTTTTTTAATAAAATAACGAATAACCGTGACGTTGCCGTACCGTATTATATAAAGGGGGTTGTTCGCGCAGAACACGCTTTCCAGACGCTTATCGCTTTCTCGGGGACCAGCTGGACCGCGCTGTCCGCTGACGCTGCGGAAGTTGGCAAATCGCCGACGGAGGTGACACGGGCAGCTCGCGAGTTCGCTTCGTCGTCGAGCCCTAGCTGGTCCCCGAACCGTGCGGTTCTCGACGACGGGCGCCAACATGGTGAGCAGGACCAAGGAGCGCGCGCGCGACCCGCTCTTGGTGCCTGCGCTACTTTACCCGCCCTGGCCACGCCGTCAATATGTTGGCTGAGGAGCGCCGCTGCAAGCGATACCCTGGCGCAGCATCCATGCAGCTCCACGGCTGTGCGCGCCACTGCCGGCAGCTCTGCCAGCCAGAGCCTCAGAGCTCTCAAATCTTGCGTGCCGCTTGCGCCCAGCCAGCCGCACAGTCGCCGGGGGTGATGCCCGAACATGCAAATGCACATGCGTGAGCTCGTATGGGGCGAGCTGGGCACGTTCGTAAAAAAAAAGGCTGAAATGTGAGGGGGGGGGGTGGCGAGAGGCACCGAAAAGGCAAAAAAGGCGCCGAAAAGGCGAAAAGGGGCGAGCGTCGTTTTAAAGGCGGGTTCGCGCGGAGAAAACACCCCGGGCCCCGTGTAGCGTGTACTAAAGTACTAACGCTTTAACCCCGGGCGGCCGCGGGCGGTGGCCGGTGCCGCGCGCCGCCGCGCGGCCTTTCCACGACTTCCGCTACCCCCTTTGATTTTGATTTGTTGTAAATTGTATGGTATTCATATGACAAATCGGTTTTGACCCGGGAGAAACCCGCCCCAACCCTACTTTACGGCTTAGCAGGAGGCTGTGCGTGGCCTAGGGAAATCGGGCGCTTCTCTGGGTTCAATGGACAATGCTCAAACGTCAAAGATTAGAGCTCATCGCGCCCGTCGTCCTCATCATCCTCCATGGCGGCGCCGCCATCCATCCCACTACCCGTCCCTCCGCCCATGCCCCCCGGCATTCCACCGGGGCCACCGCCCAGCGGGGATGATGCACCTGGTTGGGGTGAGGAGTGAGGGGTGAGCGAGGTGGAGGTGGAGGTGTGGAGGTGTGGGGGGCGGGCGGGGTGGCTATGGGGCTGAACGGTGCGCGGCGTGCCGTTCTTTCACATCGTGCGCATCATCTTACTGCCGTTCTTTCACATCATGCGCATCATCTTACTACTTACTACCTACCACTACTTACTACGGTACTGACGACTTACCGCTCTTTCCCATCATGCCCATCATCTGAGTCATGAAGGCCGAGACTTCGGCCTTGCTCGCCACGCCGTCGCCGTTGCCGTCCATCATCGTAAAGAACTGGTCCGCCTGCTCAGTGAGTGGGTAACTTGGTACGTTCGTAAGTTAGTAAGAATCGGTCCGCCTGCTTAGGGCAGGGGGGGGGCTAGGGCTAGGGCTAGAGCCAGTGCCAGTGCCACGAGGGGGGCTAGGCGTGTGTGGCAACCCCGCCTGCTCAGACGACATCGCAGGGGGTGCGTCACCCGCGCCGCCCGCGCCGCCCGAGCCCGGGCCGCCCGGCATCCCCGCCATCATCTCGCCAAGCTTGGCCACCTCCTCCTTGCTCAGCTGGCCTGGAGGGACAACATCAAACGGATCCAGCCCAGGCACTACCAGCTCACCAACTTACCAACTTACCAACTTACTCATTTGCTGGCGTACCGTCCTTGTCCTTGTCCATCATCGTAAAGAACATGTCGCCCATCCCACCTGCGCCGCCGCCGCTGCCTGAGGCGGCGCGAGCTTTGCTGGGCGCCTGCGGTGTGCATGCAAGGTGTATGCAGCGTCGTGTGCATTGTAGTGTGTGCACCGCGTGCATGTACATGTAGTGCTGCACATGCAGTGCACAAGCCGTCGCACTTGCAGTGCATGTGCAGTGCATACACAGTGTGCACATTGTGGATGCAGAGGCACATGCGGTGGACATGCTGTGGCCATGCGGTGGCAAAGCAGTATGCAAGCACCTTCTTCTGGCCGGGATGCTTCTTCTCCCACTTAGTGAGTGCGTCCTCCTGCAGCACCAGCTCACGCAGCTCCTCCTTCCCAATCGACGTGTCGTGCTCGATGCCGAGGTCTGCCAAGATCTCCTTGAGCTTGGGCGTGCTCTTCATACGGATCGCCTTCTTCTTGTCCTCCGTGCTCGGCCCCGCAGCCGAGCTCGTGCCGAGCAGTGCGGCTACGACGACGAGGAGGAGCACGGTTCGTCGCATTTGGGACGAGCGCGTCGGGGTGTAGGGGGTCAAAGTAGGGAATATTTCCAAATCATCTTATCTTATCTCATCGAATCTACCTTATCTGAGCACTGCCCGGCTGTGTGTGCGGTGCTTTGCATTGGATGCGGCATGGTTGGTTGGCGGGTCATCCGGCGCCGGTACAACTTGCGCCGCCTGCGCCGCTTGCGTTGCCTGCGCCGCCTGCTGCGCCGCCTGCTGCGCCGCCTGCTGCGCCGCCTGCTGCGCCGCCTGCTGCGCCGCCTGCTGCGCCGCCTGCTGCGCCGCCTGCGCCGCCTGCGCCGCCTGCGCCGCTTGCGTTGCCTGCGCCGCCTGCGCCGCCTGCGCCGCCTGCTGCGCCTGCTGCGCCGCCTGCGCCGCCTGCGCCGCCTGCGTTGCCTGCGCTGCCTGCGCCGCCGCCTGCGCCGCCTGCGCCGCCTGCGCCGCCTGCGCTCCCGCTGCGGGTGATCCCGCCACCTGCGCTCCGGCTGCCGGCGATCCTGCCACCGGCGCTCCTGCCGCTAGCGAACCCCTTGGCGTCTGCGCCTCCGCCTGCAGCCCCTGCAGCCCCTCAAGCTTGGCGGCGGCCACTTCCTTCTTGGCGGTCGCGTCGGCCTCCTTTTTGGCGTCGGCCTCCCGCTTGAGCGCCTCCCTGAGCTGCTTGAGCCGCGTCGCCAGCTTGGCCGACGTCATCCACTTTGGCGGGAAGCACTTCTGCACACGCGTGATGAGCGCCTTGAAGTCTGCGTGGTTGGTGCCGCTCGTATCCTTCTCCGCCCCCTTCTCCGCCGCCGCCTTCTCCGCCGCAGCCACCTTCTCCGCCGCCTTCTCTGCCGCCCTGCCGCCGCCGCCGCCGCCCGCCGTCGCCGCCGCCGCCGTCGCCGTCGCCGCCGCCGCCGCCGCCGCCGCCGCCACCACCGCCGCCTCCACCGTAATCTGCAGCGCGTGGGTGAGCGTGGGTGCCTCGGCAGCGATCTTCTCGCTCAGCAGCGCCCACTCCTGCTCGCGCTCCTGGATGGTCAGCTGCGCTTTGCAGAGTCCGAGCAGCGCGGCGTCGGCGGCGGCAGACCACTCGAAGCGTGGCGGGGCGGGCGCGCCCGCGGGGCGCCACTTGGTGGTGGCGAGGTTGACCTTGGCCTTATTGGCCTCGTCGTCCTTGAAGGAGAGGGTGAAGAGACCGCCCGCCTTGGCAGGTGCCGCCAGCACGCGCGCCGCGAAGAACTTGTTGCCAGCCGCGCCACCCTCGCCGCCGCGCTGCACCTCGAGCTCCTCGCCCACGAGCGCCGACGGGTTGGTCGCGGGCAGCTGCAGCAGCACCGTGCGCCGCGCCGCCGCGGCGCGCGCGCCCTCCTCGTAAGCGACGACCTGCGGCGCCGCTGAGGTGACCTCCGCCTGCAGCGCGTCGAAGTGCACCTCCCGTGCGCGCCGCAGCAGCACAATGTACTCGGGCATCGACGCCTGGATGGACAGGCGGTCGACTCGGTGTCTTTGGGTAGGCACCGGAGCGCCTTCCGCAGCCGCGCTTCACCGGCCACGCGGCGAGGGCGCTCCTCTCAGGGCCGAGGAGGGCAGCCCTGAGCAAGCGTGTGCCTTTTGACCACGCCGCGCGACCTGCTTGCCGTATGCGATCAGCCGGGTGCGTATCGAGGCCTCCGCCAGAGGGAGCATCGTCAGCAGCTGCTGCAGTAGCTCGCGCCGCAGCCATGTCGCGGGCAGGGGCGCGCCTGTAAGGGGGTAAGGGGAGCTAGGGGGTACACGGAGCTGTAAGAGAGTGCAAGGGAGTGTAGGGCTGCGGCGTGCCGTCGGCTCGCGCGAGCGGCAGCGGCGCGCCGCGCTGTGCCGCCTCCGCGTGCGCGCGGTAGATGGCGGCGCGGCAGACGGCGACGACCGGCGGCGTGAGTGCGGGCGGTAGCTTGAGGCGCTTCGTATGCTGGCTTGCGTTGCTCGGCGCGCCGCCCGAGATGGCAGGCGTGTGCTCGGCCAGCAGTGCTGCGAGCTTCGCGTCCGCACTCACTGCCTGCCGTAGCGCATGTAGCGCCTCGCTCATCATGGCGTCGCATTGCTGCAGCATCGCCGCCGCCTGCGCCAGGGGCACAACGTGCACCTGAACCTGTGCCAGCTGCGCCGCCTGTACCGCCTGCGCCGCTTGCGCCGCCTGCGCCTGCGCTTGCCATTGCGCCTGCGCCGCCTGCGCCGCCTGCGCAACCTGCGCCTGCGCCTGCGTTGACGACGCGGCCCCTCCGGCAGGTGACTGCGGCTGCGGCTGCGGCGTCGACGGTGGATGCGATCGCGGCGACGGCGCACCGAGCTCAAGGCGCTGTAGCTGCGTTGGCGACGGGCTCGTTACGGAGGCGGCGGCGGTGGCGGCGGTCGTGGCAGCGGCTGCAACGGCGGTGGCGGCGGCGACGGCGGCGGCAGCAGTGGCGGCGGGCGAGGCGGCGGCAGTGGTGACGCCAGGTGAGGGTGCGGCGCCGCCGTTCGCGGGGCGCGGGCTAGTGAGCGGCGGCAGCGGCGCGGCGCCCGGTAAGCCCCGGAGTAGCGTGAGCGTTCCAGCCTGCCCAAGCTGCTCGGGCGAGACATTGGCCGCGAGGGTGCGCACGAGGCGCGAAAAAGAGGACGCCGCCGCCATCTGGAGTTGGAACTGGTGGTCGAGAGAGTCCTTGAGCACGGACACGGTGACCTTCTGGCGCGCTAAGGCCTCCGTCACCCGCTTGAGCACCTGCTTAGCGTTGGGTTTGGGTTAGGGTCGAGGTTGGGGTCTGGGTCAGGGTCAAGGCTGCCGCGCGCTTGAGCACTATTGGGCACCTCGGAGAAGCGCTCGCCCTTTGTGGGCAGCCCGGCGTGCGCGACGTTCTCGATCGTCACCTCGTCGTGCATCGCCTCGCCGAGCGCCCTCGCAATCCAGCACAACGCGCGCCACTGCGTGCATGAGGGCTTGCCCCCGCCCCTTCCGCCGCCCCCGCCGCCCGCACCCGCCGCCCGCGCCACCTTGGAAGGCGGCGCGCCGCTGCCGTCGCCCACACCGCTCGGCCCCGCGCCCGCGCCGCCGCCGCCGCTTGCGCCGCCGCCTGCGCCGCCGGCGCCGGCGCCCGTGCAGTAGGCGGGACGTTTGGCGCCAGCCGCGTCGTTGGGTTCGGCTGGCCGCTGATGGACTCCAAAGTAGTGGTCGATGCGCGCGCCGCATCCGGATGGCTGCTTGCCACCCCCGGCTGCTGGCGCGCTCACGCCGCCCGCGGACGCCGCCGGGTGGCCGCTTGCAGCCCCCAGCTGCCGGCGCTGCTGCAGCAGCAGCCGACGCTGCTGCTGCTGCTGCGCCTCCTCCTGCTGCGCCTCCTCCTCGCGCGCCTGGGGGGTACATGAGTAGCCAGCCTGCTGTGGTGTGCATATGCACCTGGATGGTCACCGCTCAAGCAGCTCGCATCAGGCGAGGTACGTGCTCGTTTAGTTCGCGCGCCTCGCCGAGGCGCTGCAGCTCGGCTCTACTTACTATGGCCATACTTCGTATGGCGCGCCTCCTCGAGGCGCTGCTCCTCGGCGATCTGCGCGGCCGACTGCACCTCGCCGCGCGAGATGAAGAATCCCGAGGCCTTGAGCTGATGCACGTCGCCATCAAACTGGTTAGGGTTAGGATCGGGGTCAGGGCTGGGCTGAGGCGGGGGCTGGAGCCGGGGCCGGGGCTAGGGACGGGGTTGGAAGTCGCCCCGCACCGCGTCATCTCCCGCCATCTCGTCGATGAGCTCGTCGTCGTCAATGAAGCCGTCGTCCGAGACGTACCACGAGCCATCGTCGCTCGCGCCATCGTCAACCCCGCCGCCGTCGCCGTCGCCGTCGCTGTCGCTGTCGCCCTCGTCGTCGTCCTCCTCCCCCTCCTCCCCGCCGCCCTCGCCCCCCGTCGCGCCATCCGCATCCACCGCCTCCGCGTCGCCTGGGTGTCGAAAGTCACAATGAGCGGCGTTGGCACAGACTGAAGTCAGCTCAGTACGGTGCTGCCTGTGTCGTCTGGGCGACTGAGGCGCCCTTTCCTCCGGAGCACAGGCCCTAAGCCTTGCGTCTCAGACGGTAGCAGTACCAGTCGCGAGCTGTGGCGCCACCAAAACGGCACACCTCACATGCTGTCGCCACCTGCGCCACTCGGGGCTGTAGCCTTCGCATCGCTACGGACGGCAACCGATCCGCCGCCTATATCTGCTGCCGTCGCGCCGCCCGGACCATCAGCGGCGGTGGCGCCGGCGGTGGCGGTGGCGGTGGCGGTGCCAGCAGTGCCGGTGGTGCCGGCAGTGCCGGCGGCGGCGGCGCTGCTGCCCGCCTCAGCCGCGCTGCGCGCCACCTTGGGCTTGCCACCTCCTTTGCTGCCCTCCTGCCCCGCGGGCCGCTTGGAGCGCATCAGCGGGCGGGCTGTCGCGTACTTGCGCTCCATCTCCTGCACCATCTGATGGAAGCGGTTCTGTGGCTTGACGAAGTCGAGCTCACGGCGCGACTTGACCGGCTCCGCCGCGGCGGGTGGATGCCCAGGGGCAGCCGCGTCGGACGGCCCGCCGCCGTTGGTGGCAGGCTCGGCAGAGCTGGCCACGACTCCAGTTTGGCCTCCGGCTCCGGCTCCAGCTCCGGCTCCGGCTCTCTTCAGCTCACTGGCCCAAGAGATTTCGCAGCTGGTGCCAACGACCGGAATGTGCAGCCGCACGCATGGCTCGCGTGGCTCGGGCCGCGGCTGCGCAGGCGAGCCCGCCACCGAAGCGGTGTGACCCGCCGGCGACGACAGGGACATGCCGCGCAATAATGCGAGTAAAGAGGTAACCGAAACGCGTTTCGCCACCCAACACGCTCGCCACCGAACACGCTCGCCCAGCGTTACCTTTGTCTCGTGGTAAGCGCGCCGAGCGCCGAGCCGCCCCACACGCGAAGGACTTGGTTCTTCACTACGTCCGCGCGCGACCGGGCCGCGATGGCTGCCCCGACCACCAAGCGTATCTGCGCTCAAGGTCGTCGAGACGCGCTGCCGCGGCCATCGCCGCCCCTGTCACCGAGGCCACCGCCCCTGCTGTTGCGACCGTTTCCGGGAGCCGCATCCCGGCTGCCGCGAAAGTCGCGCCGGCGCGCCCCGGGGCGGCGC
>Ga0209302_10002033_pt1 | contig 11842 bp, 13 predicted proteins | sample ArcOceMetagenome_2_FD_187445 | JGI IMG/M metagenome (GOLD analysis project Ga0209302, IMG submission 187445) | Marine eukaryotic phytoplankton communities from Arctic Ocean - Arctic Ocean ARC135M Metagenome (SPAdes) (version 2) | ecosystem: Environmental > Aquatic > Marine > Oceanic | place... | reverse complement strand
TGGCACTTTGCAGGTCTTTAGGATTGCTTCGACGGGTGCGGCGTTAACCGGTGTGCCTGCGAATGCTCCGTTCAGATCGACCAAGTGCAACCATTCGCAACCCGCATTCACAAATGACATTGCTTGGGCGGCTGGATCGTCATTAAATACAGTCGATTGTTCCATGTCGCCGTGAACAAGACGAACGGCTTGGCCGTCTTTTAGATCAATTGCGGGGTATAGGATCATCTGTTCATGCCTCTTGCTTAACTGTTTGGGTCGTTATGCACGGCTAGCCCAGATTTGCAACGCGACCCAAGGTCAACCTTGCCACGATCAACTTTGATAAAGCAGAGTAACGACAAAATAAGGGAGGAATAAAAGATGAAGAAAATTTTGATGGCTGCAGTTGCAACTGTTACGCTGGGAGTAGGGACTGCACAAGCAGATCCGGTACATGGTATGTGGCAGACGGTGAAAGATGATAATGGCAACTATGGCCATATCGACGTCAAAGACTGCGGTAGCGCAATTTGCGGAACGCTTGTCAAAAGCTTTGATAGCTCAGGTGCTGCGTTCAAATCTGAAAACCAAGGTCGGAAAATAATCTGGAACATGAAATCCGATGGTGGAGGCGCATATAGCGGCGGCAAGGTGTACTCACCTGATCGCGACAAGACTTACAGCTCCAAGATGACTTTAAAAGGCAATAACCTGAATATCAAAGGCTGCGTTTTGGGTATTTGCCGTGACGGCGGTTCGTGGAAGCGGGTTAACTAATCAGAAGACCCATTGGGCTAGAGCCTAGCCCAATGGGAAACTCCGTGGCTTTATGGTTTCCACTGTAAGAAGTTAGAAAGCATGCGCAGGCCAGTGCCTTGGCTTTTTTCAGGGTGAAATTGCATGCCTAGCATCGTATCCCGACCAATTACTGCAGTCACGTTATGACCGTAGTCAACATGCGCCAAACATTCGGCAGGCTTGGCGACTTCAAAGTGGTACGAATGCACAAAGTACGTGTGATCACCTGAATCGATACCGTTCAGAACGGGATGCGGATGATTGATGATCAGATCATTCCACCCCATATGTGGCACCTTGAGCACTTTGTTTTCTGGTTTGATCTCAACCACTTCGCCTTTGATCCAATCAAGACCCGGGGTGTCGCAATATTCGCGACCCATCGTGGCCATTAATTGCATGCCAACGCAAATTCCTAAAAACGGACGGCCTTTTTCCTCGACCGCTTCACGCATAGCGTCAAAAAGGCCACCCGTGCCTGTTAGGGCCTCATAGCACGCTGGAAATGCACCATCGCCGGGCAGGACGATACGATCAGCGCGCGCAACAACGTCCGCGTCTGAGGTGACGATGACTTCGCCAGCATCCACTTCGCGGGCCATGCGTTCGAATGCTTTATGGGCCGAGTGCAAGTTACCGCTCTCGTAATCAACAATTGCTGTAAGCATATGAGTTACAGTGCCCCTTTGGTCGATGGGATGTCGCCTGATTTGCGTGGGTCAACTTCAACCGCATCGCGCAGTGCACGGGCAACTGATTTGAAGACAGCTTCAGCAATGTGGTGACTGTTAAAGCCATGCAATTTGTCGACGTGCAAGGTGATGCCGCCGTGTGTTGCGAATGCTGTAAAAAACTCGCGGACCAATTCTGTATCGAAGTTGCCAATTTTTTGGGTTGGCAAGTCGACGTTCCAAATCAAATAGGGGCGCGCAGATAGATCAAGGGCACAACGCACTTGGGCATCGTCCATTGGTAGTAGACAGCTACCATAGCGCAAGATTCCACGTTTATTACCAAGAGCTTGGGTCAAGGCTTGGCCCAGTGCAATACCAGTATCTTCAACAGTGTGGTGATCATCGATGTGTAGATCGCCTTTGGCGTAAACGGTCATGTCGATCAAGGAGTGACGCGCCAATTGATCTAACATGTGGTCAAAAAAGCCAACACCAGTTTGGTTATCATAAATACCGGTTCCATCAAGATTGATGGTGACTGTGATTTCTGTTTCAGCGGTGGAACGTGTGATGGTTGCTGTTCGCATTGTCTTCTCCGAATGTCGGGTAATGTGGTGTTTGATGAGTTATAGGCGGGAAGGGTGCTTAGGCCAAGGTGGTGTAAAAGGGATTGCGCCAGTTGTGCTGGATATGTCAGCAAGGTGCAAAGCAATTAGGAGCCTCGCTAATGAGCACATGCGTCTTTATACAAATCCGTTGCAAGCCCGGTACCACTTATAAAGTGGCTGAAAACATCGCGCTATTGGAAATTCATTCGGAACTCTATTCTACTAGTGGGGATTTTGACCTCATGATTAAGTTATATATTCCAGAAAGCGCTGACGTTGGTAAATACATTAACGACAATCTGCTGAACATAGAAGGGATTAAAAGATCGCTGACGACTTTGACATACAAAGTATTCTGAAGGAACCTTTTCAAGAAGGTTACTCACAGTTGGAAAACAACAAAAAAGCCAGTCAAAATTGACTGGCTTTTTTGTTTAGTTGGAGCGGGCGAGGCGATTCGAACGCCCGACCCTAACCTTGGCAAGGTTATGCTCTACCCCTGAGCTACGCCCGCTTCCTTGGGTGTGGACGATCTATAATCGCGCAGCAAAACCTGCAAGTAAAAAATTCACTTAATTTTCATTAATTTGAAATGGAGCAATGTTAGATCTTCTATCTGTGTAAGTAGGAGGGTCTTGAACAACAAAAAAGCCAGTCAAAATTGACTGGCTTTTTTGTTTAGTTGGAGCGGGCGAGGCGATTCGAACGCCCGACCCTAACCTTGGCAAGGTTATGCTCTACCCCTGAGCTACGCCCGCTTCCTTGGGTAAGTTCGATTTATAATTGTGCGACAGAAGCTGCAAGAGAAAAGGTGTGATAGATCGAAATAATCTCACTAATTTGATGCAGCAAGTGACATTTATCATAAAAAACGGAAACTCGACGGGCTTTAGCCCTCGATTTCAAAGGGTGTTGGTAAGTTTAAAAGGGTTTTAGCCCCCAGTTGCCCCATGTTTGCTTCAAGGTCTTTTGCTAACATATCAGCCAAATGCGCTGGGCCTTTTTCACCAAGTGCGCCAAGCGCGTAATGCCAAGCGCGCCCTAGCATCACAAAATCAGCGCCAGAAGCGAGGGCACGCAGTACGTCTAACCCGCCCTCGATGCCACTATCAAAGATGAGTGGCAGTTTTGTGGCTGCTTTGATCGCCGGGAGTATGTCTATTGTCGCAGGGGCGGCATCAAACTGACGACCAGCATGGTTCGAGACCCAAATTGCATCGACACCGATCTTCTCAAGCTCAATTGCATCGTCGGAACGCATGACACCTTTGACAATAAACGGTCCACCCCACGCATCACGAAGCCATCTGACATAGTCCCAGTCAGGTGAGGTGCGCAGAAGGTACCCCACATGTGCGGTTGATGAGAGGCCCTCGGCGGCGGGAGCCGAATATTTATCGAGCATTTTCATATGGGGCATGCCCTGACGCATCGTGCCCAAAGCCCACGCAGGTTTTTGTAACACTTGTGCCAACAATCTTGGCGTCAATTTTGGGGGATTGGTAAGACCAGACCGCGTTTGACGTTCACGGCGCGAGGCAACGGGCACGTCAACTGTTAGGACAAGCGTTTTGAATCCTGCCGCTTTTGCGCGTTCTAACATATCGATGCGAATGGCTTCGTCTCGCGGAGGGTACATTTGAAACCAAGCATTTTCACCTAAATGAGGAGCAAGGTCTTCGGGGGCCTGCGCGGCCACGGTGGAAAGCGTGTAGGGTATGCCAAGAGACGCGGCGGATTTTGCCAGCAATTGTTCTGCGTTTGGCCAGATCAAGCCCGACATCCCGATTGGGGAAATGCCAAAGGGCAGCGGTAGTTTTTGACCTAGAAAAGTTGTTGAAAGATCGGGTGTGAATTCGCCATGCAATACCGATGGAGTTAAGCCAACCTGCCTAAGGCGCGCCTGATTTCGCATTTTTGTGCGTTCATCCCCAGTCGCGCTATCTAGGTATTCCCAAACGAATGATGGGATGCGTTTCTTCGCGCCTGCGCGCAAATCGGAGATGGCGGGGTATGTGTTGTGCAAGCTCATATATGTATTTGGGGCCGCGCGGTTGCATATGTCCATAGGGCATCGCTAAAGGCTTTTCCCCGCCAGTCTGCGGCTGTCTCCCCCAGAGTTTTGTTGGTAAGACGAAGATGCGGAACGGAGTGTGAACATCTTTGGGCTGATGGGGTTTTCCTTTGCCGTATTTGGGGCTAGGTTTATTGCCATGAATGATTTCGATGAAATGGACGCCTTCGACGGCGCATCTTTATCTGCGCGTGCTATGGCCGCGCGTCCGCAACCCTATATGGATGGCTTGAACCCAGCCCAACGCGCCGCCGTTGAGCAGATGGATGGCCCTGTCTTGATGCTTGCGGGGGCGGGGACAGGAAAAACCAAGGCTTTGACCGCCCGCATTGTCCATTTGATGTACACAGGACGCGCCCGTCCGAACGAGATTTTGGCGGTGACCTTCACCAACAAAGCCGCCCGCGAGATGAAGAACCGTGTGGGTGGTATGCTGGGGCAACAGATTGAGGGGATGCCGTGGCTTGGCACGTTCCACGCGATCTGCGTGAAATTGTTGCGCCGTCATGCGGAATTGGTTGGGTTGAAGTCCAACTTTACCATTCTGGATACCGACGACCAAATCCGCCTGCTGAAACAGTTGATCCGTGCGGAGGGTATAGATGACAAACGCTGGCCTGCGCGTCAGCTGGCCAATATCATTGATGACTGGAAAAACCGCGCGCTGACCCCAGATAAGGTGCGTGCTGCCGATGCAGGTGCTTATAATCACAGAGGCATTGAACTTTACGCCCAATACCAAAACCGTTTGATTGAGTTAAACGCCACCGATTTTGGCGACCTTCTGTTGCACATGGTGACGATTTTTCAGACTCACGCCGACATTCTGGAGCAATACCAACGCTGGTTCAAATTCATCCTCGTGGACGAGTATCAAGATACCAACGTCGCCCAATACCTATGGCTGCGCCTGCTGGCCGCGGGTCACAAAAACATCTGTTGTGTTGGGGACGATGACCAGTCGATCTATGGCTGGCGTGGTGCTGAAGTGGGTAACATCCTTCGATTTGAAAAGGATTTTCCCGGCTCGCATGTGGTGCGCCTTGAGCAAAATTATCGCTCAACCCCGCATATTCTGGCGTCTGCCTCTAGCGTGATCGAAGGCAACACGGGCCGTTTGGGCAAGACGTTGTGGACCGAAGAAAAAGACGGCGAAAAAGTGCGCCTGATTGGCCATTGGGACGGCGAGGAAGAGGCGCGTTGGATCGGTGAGGAAATCGAATCCGCGCAGTCTGGCACCCGTGGCATGCGCCCTGTTTCATTGGATGAAATGGCGATTTTAGTGCGGGCGTCGCACCAGATGCGGGCCTTTGAGGATCGGTTTTTAACCATCGGTTTGCCCTACCGCGTGATTGGTGGGCCACGGTTCTATGAACGCTTGGAAATCCGCGATGCGATGGCCTATTTCCGCATTGTGACCTCCCCCGATGATGATCTCGCGTTTGAGCGGATCGTGAACACGCCTAAGCGTGGTTTGGGCGACAAGGCACAGCAAACCATTCAGATGACGGCGCGTGAAAACGGTGTTTCCCTGCTTGAGGGCGCACGCCTGACGATTGAAATGGGATTGATCAAAGGCAAGGGCGGCGCAGAGTTGGCCAAGCTGGTGGATGGCATCGGGCGCTGGGCGCAGATGACCCGTGGTCCGTTGATTACAGTGAGCGAAGATGCGGTGATCGATGACGGTCCGCAGGTGATGGAATACGGCCCCCCAGAGGTCAGCCATTTCGAGTTGGCAGGCATTGTTCTGGATGAATGCGGCTACACCACCCATTGGAAAAACGACAAGACGCCAGAGGCTCCGGGGCGTTTGGAAAACCTCAAAGAATTGGTCAAAGCACTTGAACAGTTTGAGAACCTACAAGGGTTCCTTGAGCACGTAAGTTTGATCATGGATAACGAGAAAGAAGGCGAGGGGGCGAAGGTGTCGATCATGACCCTTCACGGCTCAAAAGGCCTTGAATTCCCTCAAGTATTTCTGCCTGGTTGGGAAGACGGGTTGTTCCCATCGCAGCGGTCTATGGACGAAAGTGGCGTGACTGGTTTGGAAGAAGAACGCCGCCTTGCCTATGTTGGAATTACCCGCGCCGAAGAGGTCTGCACCATCTCATTTGCCGCCAATCGACGGGTGTTTGGGCAGTGGCAATCTGCCTTGCCTTCTCGTTTTATTGATGAACTGCCCGAAGAGCACGTGGATGTGATGACACCACCTGGTTTGTATGGTGGTGGGTTTGGTGCTGCGGCCCCGACGAACGAACCCCAATCAACGTTCCATGAGAAAGTTGTAAACGCAGATGTGTATAACTCGCCAGGCTGGCGCAGATTACAGTCGCGGTCTCAAAACCGACCTGCTCAACAAGCACCAAAGCAGAAAAGTGACATCATCGACTTGTCTGCTGTGAACAGTTTTACAATCGGGGAACGGGTGTTTCACCAGAAGTTTGGATATGGAAAAGTTGCGGTCATCGACAATGACAAACTTGAAATTGATTTTGAAAAGGCCGGCCTAAAGAAGGTTGTTGCCCGCTTTATCACCGGGGTCGACGACATCCCGTTTTAAAGCCAGACGTCAGAGGAAAAACAGATGACAGTTCTTATTTCAGGCGGTGGGATTGCAGGCTTGACCATGGGGCTAACCCTGCATCAGATTGGCGTTCCATTTCACATTTTTGAAAGCGTTGAAATTCCTAAGCCATTGGGCGTAGGTATTAACTTGCAACCTACTGCGGTGCGCGAGTTGATGGAGTTAGACCTTAGGTCGATGTTGGATCGGGTGGGTATCCGAACGCAAGACTACGGGTTCTATACAAAAACGGGCGTTGAAATTTGGACAGAACCCCGTGGTATCGCAGCGGGATATAATTGGCCGCAATACTCTGTGCATCGTGGGCAGTTGCATATGGCGTTGCTTGACACTGTTCGGCAACGCTGCGGCGATGCTTGCATAACGACAGGCGCAAGGGTCGTTGGCTTTGAAGCGGATGATGGCGGTGCCAAAGTCACGGTTGGAACCCGCGATGGGTTGCAAACTGTTTCTGGAGATATGTTGATCGGGGCGGATGGAATCCATTCTGCCATTCGCGCTCAGCTGTACCCTTCAGAAGGCGCTCCTGTCTGGGGTGGCGCTGTGATGTGGCGTGGCACAACGCTTGCAAAACCATTTCTTTCTGCAGGATCGATGATTTTGGCTGGGCATGACACCCATCGGTTTGTCGCTTACCCCATCACAGAACCAGACCCCGAAAGTGGGATGTCGACGATCAATTGGATTGCAGAAAAAACTGTTGATCCATCTACTGGCCATTCGAAAGAGGATTGGAACCATAAGGTCGATATTGATCTGTTCAAAGATGACTTTGCTGATTGGAAATTTGACTGGCTTGATGTCCCATCAATTATTGCTGGCGCCGATACGGTTTATGAATACCCGATGATTGATCGTGAACCCGTTGATTGTTGGCGGGATGGATGTGCAATTCTAATCGGCGATGCAGCACATGCGACATATCCAGTTGGCTCAAGTGGTGCATCCCAAGCGATTTTGGATGCCCGTATCTTGGGAGCTGCTATTAAGGAGCACGGTCCAGGGGCAACTGCGGCACAAATATTTGAGGATCAGGTCCTTCAAATAGCCAATCGCGTGACCTTGGCCAACCGTGGAAACGGCGGACCGGATGCGGTTATGCAAATGGCCGAAGATCGCTGCGAAGGTGATTTTTCCAAGCTAGACAGCCTATTGCCCTATGCAGAGCGCGAAGCGCACGCTGCGGCATTTAAGGTTCTGGCGGGACTAACGGCAGAGGGGATCAACGGGCGTCCTTCAATTGTTTAGCTGTCAGAGACCGCCTAAAAATGGTTCGGTATTGCGCCGTATGAATCAGCTATTGCTTTGGATACTTTGCCTTCATGTCTTTGTAGGCTTGTGTAATTAGCGTTTCCAGAACCGCCAGATCAATGTCTTCCAGTTTGTTAATATTTAGACATGAAACGCCTGATTTGTGTTTTCCCAGCTTGTCCATCAGACTTTGATATGGCTGAAATCCAGGATTGATGTAGATCACTAGCTTTGCTTTGCGCGGGGAAAGGCCAACTACGAAGCTGTCGCCCTCACGACCGCTGTCATATTTGTAATGGTAGGTGTCAAAACCGATTAGATTGGCCCCCCACATTTTCGGTCTATGGCCGGTTATTCTTTGCATCAAATCAATGACAATGTGGCCATCCGCGGCTCTTTTTTAGGTTCGACACCGACCATAAATTCGGCAACATCGGCGGGAAGATCGTTTTGGCTGATGGTATTCATGAAATTCCTTCCTAAAAATGACTGTGTATTAGTCTATGGAAACATCATGGTTTTTGGCAAGCTTTAGGATTTTAGGTCCTCAGGGTCTTCATCCAGCCAAGGGTTTCTTCTGTCGATCCAGCCACTTTGTACTCTGCCCCAAGCGGAGCGGTGTAACCAAGGGAGGATAAATGGCGAAAAATGTGGCCGTAGTTCACTTCGCCAAGGTCTGGTCGACCACGATTCGGTACACCCGCAAATTGGATATGGCCGATATGAGGCATCAGGCGTGTCAGTTTGTGCGTTAAATCACCTTCCATCAGCTGAACATGATAACAATCAAACATCAGCTTTAGGTTTGATTGTTCGATTTCGAGGATGATTTTCAAGGCTTGATCCGTCGTCTGAAGAAAATAACCGGGTGCATCATACTCGTTCAGTGGCTCAATTAAGATTGTTAAATCGTGTTTTTCAGCCTCGTTACATGCATACCTCAGGTTTTCGATGAAGGTTTCATGGGCTTCGTCGCCTGAGGCAAAGCCTGCCATTACGTGAATTTTTGGACATTTGGTTGCGACGGCATAGGCGACTGCTTGATCTATCGCAGCTCGTGCTTGTGGTTTTTGATCGATCAGGGCGCTCAAACCGTTGTCGCCCTCCAGGTGATTTCCACGTGTAGTGTTCAATCCCAGCATCCGAAGGCCAGTTTCATGAAGCACGTCATTCACAAATTCGGGATTGGTGTCATAGGGCCAGTGACATTCGACGGCCTCAAACCCAGCCAAGTGTGCGGCACGTATGGCATTGGGCAGGGACAACTCTGTCCAAAGGAAACCTAAATTTGCAGAAAATTGCGTCATCTGTTTCCTTTTTGTTATGCACAATTGCCCACGGGCAACTTTTTTGATGCTTCACTGAACATGATGCAAAGGGTGTCTGGGAACAAGGAAAACAAATGTTGAGTGTAAATAAAAAACGGCCCCATGGGAGGATGGGACCGTTTCTAAACAACCGAAACACGATCTGGGAGGAAAGTATCGTTCGGTATCTATGTATCGCGATTAATGCGATTTTGTTTGAACAGCGGTGGCATCAAGGGAGGAGAGATGCCACCGCCAGTACAGGCGCTCAAGGGAGGAGAAATCACGCCCGATTTCGGAATTCTTAATTTGTGTATGCTGCTTCCCAAGCGATGCGGCGTACTTCAGAGCGGGAGATGCCCAAGTCTGCCAATTCGCGGTTGCTCAGGGCACCCAATTCATTCATCGTGGTCTTATACACACGACGTTTTGCGTGGCGCTCGGCAGCGTCTGCAAATGCTGTTGATACTGTAAACATTAGGCGTTCAATCAAAGTTGCGTTGGCGGCTGTATCTGTAAAGTATGTCATATCTTGTCCTTTCGGGACTGCGTCTTATCGTCGGTATAGACAGTCGATTGTTCGTCTGTCTTCGTTAATGTTGATAAAGAAATAGTCGATTTGAATGTTGGTACAACAGACAGATCGGCATTTCCGGTATGCACAATTTGCATGGCTGTTAGCGGTAACAATTTTTGAGCGCATTGACGATAAATTGGGCGTTTTGGAAAGGTCCCGAAAACGGTCAGTTCTTGCTGAGCAACTGCGGGGACATTACCGCAGCTTTCGTAAGCCTAGATTTGTCCCTAACGTCGCCCCAATGCGGCCTTGTCCTTTTGGTCAAAAAGGCCAATTAGAGATATACGCAATGGGAGTGCCAATATGTCCGTCACCAAAGAACAAATTTTAGAAGCTTTGAGCCGTGTTCAATTGCCAAATGGCGAAACGTTGATCAGTCGTGACATGATCCGGGCGGTTTCTATCAATGAAGATGTGGTACAATTTGTCATTGAGGCTCCTAGCCCCGAAGTGGCTGCTCAGATGGAGCCAGTGCGAAAAGCTGCTGAAGCTGTTGTAGAGGAGCTGGATGGCGTCTCTAAGGTGACTGTGGCGCTGACGGCGCATGGGCCGGCTGTTGCAAAGACACCGCCACCGAGCCTGAAAATTGGCGGTCATCCAAAGCCGCAAGAGGGACCAACCAAGCCTTCGGGCGTTGCACGTATTTTGGCGATTGGGTCTGGTAAAGGCGGCGTTGGCAAATCCACTGTCTCTTCCAACCTCGCGGTGGCCTTGGCCAAACAAGGCCGCAAAGTTGGTTTGCTGGATGCGGACATTTACGGTCCTTCCCAACCTCGCATGATGGGGATCAACAAGCGCCCTGCATCACCGGATGGCAAAACGATCATTCCATTGCATGCCCATGGGGTTACTTTGATGTCGATCGGCTTTATGATGGAAGAAGGCAAAGCTGTCGTCTGGCGTGGCCCTATGTTGATGGGGGCTCTACAGCAGATGCTGGGTCAAGTTGAATGGGGTGAGTTGGACGTTTTGTTGGTTGACCTGCCACCGGGCACTGGCGACGTTCAGTTGACGTTGTGTACTAAGTCTGAGCTGACAGGTGCCATCGTAGTTTCAACACCTCAAGATGTTGCATTGATTGATGCGCGCAAAGCACTGGATATGTTTGCGACGCTTAAAACGCCTGTTCTTGGCTTGATCGAAAACATGTCCATGTTTGTTTGCCCTGATTGTGGATCAGAGCATGAAATATTTGGCAGCGGCGGTGTTGCTGCTGAGGCAAATAAGATGGGTGTACCGTTGTTGGGCGCGTTGCCAATTGATTTGGACACACGCCTTGCAGGTGATGGTGGAACGCCTATCGCTGCGGGTGACGGTCCGATGGCACAAGCCTATGCGAAAATCGCGACCGGTTTGATCGAAGGCGGCATGGCGTAAGATTAAATAAGGGGACCACTATCATTCTGGGCTGCATAGCTTATGGGAGTGATACTTAATGGAGAATGATCGATGGAAGCTACACAAAGCGTGATTGAACTGGTTGCGGACGCACAGGCCAAGGCTAAAGCGTCTGAGCAGCGTGTAGCTGAGATCGAAACGTTGATTGCTGAGCAGGGCGCGTCAGAGGACGCATCGGAAGAGCTAAGCGAGCTGCTGAGTGGAATGGAAGCGGCAGTTGTCGACATCTATTCGCTATTTGAATCGCGCATGCAGCGTAATTTTAAGCGCGGGCCGTTTTCGCGAAAGCTGAAGGTGCTTCTGATGGAAGCTAAAAATCCAGATTTGGCTGACCGCATTCACCAGTACTATCTTGCTGTAAACGTTTTAAAACATGGCACGGGCGCAAGTTACCGCGAATTGGTTGCGTCACCAAGTTCGCGTATTGTCACGAAGCCGGTTGGCAGCGATGGCGAGCAATCTACAAGCCTGATTGACGTCAGCGGTATTGGCTTTTTTGATGGGCTGGCTGAGGCAATTTTGGATGCCTGCGCCTTTCTTGAGAAACGCTGATCAATTCGACCATCGCCGCACTAATAGCGGGTGCGCT
>Ga0209302_10002031_pt1 | contig 11847 bp, 13 predicted proteins | sample ArcOceMetagenome_2_FD_187445 | JGI IMG/M metagenome (GOLD analysis project Ga0209302, IMG submission 187445) | Marine eukaryotic phytoplankton communities from Arctic Ocean - Arctic Ocean ARC135M Metagenome (SPAdes) (version 2) | ecosystem: Environmental > Aquatic > Marine > Oceanic | place... | reverse complement strand
AGATAAGATAAGATTGTTGGGTTTCACGACGCTACACGACACGCGACGCTACGCAATTCCGCAATGCTGGGCCCCTCACACCCAGACACAAAGGCACGGTGTACTGGCGAAGATGAATACGCCCCTATAAACCTAGGGACTCGGCCCGGTCGGCGCTGCCGGACCGCAGTACGCGACCGACGATCCGGGCCTTGCCGCGCACCCCCGAAGGGTATCTTATCTCATAAGATAAGATAAGATAAGATTAACGTATCTGTCCCGTGCATTTTGCCCTTCTCAAGCCCGACTCGCAATCCAGCGCTGAGCCACCTTGGTGGTGTGTGGAGGAGAGCCCGACCAAGGCGCTGCGAACTACCTCTGCAATGCCTGACGCTGGCAAGAAGAGGTCGCACGACGACGACGACGAACCGACGAAAAAATCACGGGGGGATGGCGACTCCAAGGACAGCGCGGTGCACGTCTACCAGCCGTGTGTTGTGCTCCCAGAGCTTGCAGGGAAGATGAACTCACTCGTTGAGGTGTGCCTGGCGGCCCTGATTCTTTCGGGCTCTGCGTGTCTCGCCCCCCCGCCCTCTGAACGCAGCACGCCTGCCGGTCGCAGGTGCTCCTTCCCACAAAGTATCTGACTGCGAGCGACACCAAGCAGGTTCAGCTGCGCCAGCTGTGGGGTGCGCCGCCTGCGCGTTACTAGCCCTTTGCTGCCTCTCTCGCTACGCGGACGCTAACCCACCGCAGGCACCGACGTGTACACGGATGACTCGGACCTGGTCGCGGTGCTCGTGCACACCGGTCACGTGAAGCTCAAGACGGTTGGCAAGACGCCGCTGCTCGTCTCGCTCAGAGTGTGCCCCGTCCAGGCGACGTACTCGGGCTCGGAGCGCAACGGCCTGTCGTCGCGCGACTGGACGGGCAAGCACGGCGGCGTCAGTATCAAGGTCGAGCGCTGCTTGCAGCACACGGCGGGCAGTGCGCCAGCGTTGTCAAGAGATGCCCTGGCTCGCAGCTGCGGCCACACCCACCGCTCGAGAGGCCCGCCCGCTTGCTCTGGGCCACGCCATGCGCCCAAGAGGAGCGCGCCCGCCGCCTGGGTGCTGCGCCGGTCTGCCTGGCGCCTGCCCAACATCGCCGATTCCACTGCCGTCTTGCTGTGCACTCGGCAGGCATGCCGGCACCGGAGCTGTCGATGCTGCGGCCGAACATGTCGCGGCAGATCCCCTCGTCGATGCAGCCGATCGCGCCCGGGCCGGGCCAGTCCTTCGCCACGCCGCCCTCGGCGTGCATCGTCGTCTTCAACCTGAGCAACGAGCCAAGCCTCAAGTACTCGCTCGCCCTCGTCGCCGACCAGGGCCCCGATGAGAGCCGCTGGACGAGCACACGGCTGCGGCGCGAGGTCGTGTACCTGGAGAGCCGCCACCGCCGCTTCGAGCTCGCCCAGACGGGCAGCAAGAAGGGCGCCGACGGGCAGGCCTTCGACAAGTACACTCTCTCGCAGGTGCTCCGCCCGCACTCGATGGACCGCAGGGAGACGGAGAAGGACGGCGTGCCGCTGCCCGCTGCGAGGCTCAAGCGGTTGCACGAGGACCTCGACTGGGAGGAGATCGTATGGGGCCCTTGCTTCGTGCGGGTGCGGGGGGCGGAGTACCCCGTCGTGCGCGTGCAGTTCATGCCGCACACCACCACGGCCTGAGGCACCACCACGGCCTGAGGGGCCGCAAGCGCCTGGCCGCGCGGTGCAGCCACAGTGCCGGTGCGACTTTCTCGGGCCTGGGCCGTAGGCGGCGGGCGCCGCAGCGGCAGCAATGAGCACTGTGACGGCGGCGGCTCGGAGGGCCGGGGGGTCTCTCTTAGAATTGTGGCCGGTGGCCGGTGTGCGGTGGACCGCGATGAAGGTGGGCGGTGGATTTCATGTTTTATACGCAGTCGTGCGGTCAGAGTCAGGCTAGTCGCTAGACTATAATGTCAATGCACTTTACAACTCTCGAGACGAGTTTTCGGACCGTCCGCCGCCCTCTGACCCCTGGCCCTGCCGCTCGCCGCTCCCCCTCTGCGCTCTTGCCTCTCGGCGTCGGCCGCCGTCGGGGGGTTCGGCCCCGCGATTTCTGCTTTCCTCGGCCTCGCTAAGGGGTACAGACTGCACGGTGGAGGGCTTACTTTAGCCTCGCCTGTGAAGCCGGCTGCATGATCACAGATCAGCCTGTGTCTCCCCCTGACCCCTGCACCAGTGAGCGCTCCGCTGTGCGGTATGTTTTTGTGTTTTGTGTTCGTTAGGCGTGCGATATACGCCGCGTTATACGCTTCTCTGGTATACGTAGTCGTTCTTTTGCCTGACGTCACGTGCTGAAGCGAGAGAATTTATTAAAAGACACAGAGCCTATAACAAACACGACTCACGACACGGTGTGCGGGGCCGGGGGGGGGCGCGGCCTCGACTGACCGACTCGCTCGTCGTGCAGGCTGCTCGTCTTCCCACCGCGGACTCAGCGGCGCAGCGGCACCCCAATAGAAAGGGCGGCGCGCACGAGCGGTACGGGAGGGGGCTGGGCCCACGCAGTGGGCCACGACAAGCAAAGCGAAGGGTCCTGTCTCCTGAGCAGGGGCCCACCCCGTGGGGCTTGCTAGATTGTCTCGAGATCCCCTCGATACCTTCTCAAGAAAGGCATGTGGCTGCCGCACGCCACGTGTACCGGGAACGTTGGCCGCCTCGCTCAGGTGTCCCCGGGCTCGTCCTCCTCGCTGTCGCTGTCGCCGTAAGCCACCAGAGACAAAGCGGGAGCGGGAGCGGGAGCGGCGACAGCGGGCCCAGCAGCGGCAGGCGTGGCAACCTGAGGAGTGGCAGGACCCTCGCGAGGGCGAGGACGCTTGGTGCCGATCTTCAGGCAGCTGGGCACCTTGGGAACCTCGACTGCCTTCGCCTTAGGTAGTCGTGCCGGTGAAAGGCGAGGCGATGAGGCGGCGGCCAGCTTGGCTTTTTTGTACGCCCGATCCTGCTGCTCGAGCTGGCGGCGGTTGTCAGGCACGAGGCACGCGCCTTTACTCGGCTGAGAGTGGATCATGGCCGCAGGTGGCGGCGGCATCGTGAGCGCCTGCGGGCGCAAAGTTATTCAGGGGATACGCAAGTTTGGCTCGTTCTCCGAACGTTGTGGATGGTCGAGGCACATGCAACATGCACAGGGATGAACTTTCGGTATCGTCCGCTACTGTACTAATCACCGGCCCAAACTTAGCAGATGCCCTCGCAGCTCGCTCCTCCTGCTCGCGGCGCCTACGTACTCCGTCCGTGCGTGTCCACCAACGCGCCCACCCAGCTGCTCCGACTGCTGGTCGAACTGCTGCCAGAAGATCAGTGCTCGCCATGCCGCGCCCGACCGCCCTCGAGGTTTGAAGGAAAATTGCCTCGTGTTGGCGTGAAGAAAAGGTTGGTTCAAAGTCCGTTTCAACAACTTCGTTCGCCAACAGCCCGCTTGCTTGGCGGACTGGCGCGTGTAGAAATGGGCAAGGTCCGGAAGTGGAAGAAGCCAGAGACGACCAGGTGTGTGCACCGCCTCATAGCCAAGCGCCGAGCCGGCGTGCTCAACTTAGCACTCTTTTTTCGATCCACAGGGGATCGTCGATCACGAGCTCGGCGCAGAAGGCGAAGCCCTCGTGGGAGAAGCGTCTGCAGGAGCGAGCTGAGCTGAAGTCGGTGCAGGCCGCGCAGAATGCGATTACCGACACTATCATTGCCGAGAAGAGGGTGCGCCGCCGTGGCCGTTGCTGTGGCGCTGGCCCTCATGGCTCTCACGCGCTCCTCCCTGGCCGGTGCACAGGCAGCGCGGGCGGCGAGGGAAGCGAAGATTCTAAGAAAGAAGGAGAACGAGCAGAAGGGTGTATCGTACCAAGTGGTGCGCTTGTGCAGCGCCTGTGCCTGCACCCCGGCCGCCCTGTCGGGGGCGCCGCTTGCTGACCGTGGTGCGTGTCGTGGCCGCAGATCACCGACACGAAGAAGATCAAGAAGATGAGCAAGAAGCAGCTCAAGTCGATCTCGAAGATGGACACAACGGGCGTCAAGCCCAAGGTCTTCACCAAGAAGGAGAAGAAGGGTGCGGGGATGGACACAACAAATTGAGTGCCGACGAGTTCAGCTCAGGACAGGTCTGGACAAAAAAGACAAAACGAAGAGTGCACTTCTAATACAGCCGAATCCCGATTTATAAATTTCTCCCCGTTTCGCGTCATCATACATCACAGATCAGAGATACACACGCGAGTCACACGACAACGGACAAGCCGCAGCCCCCCCCCCACACACACAGCACCGCACACAGCGCGGTCACCGCTCACTGGCGCGCGCGCGCGCGCGCCAGACCTTGACCGCAGACGCCCCACACACGTCGCGGTTCATGGATCACACGCTCCCCGTTCTCCCCATCGTGTCCGGCCCCGAGCGAGAGGCTCTCACACACCACGTCGCTGCCGCCGCGATGCACTGAGCACTTCTTCAGCTGGTTATCACCCCTCACACGTCGCTGCTGGCCACGGTCGACCGGTCACACACGTGCAGCAAGTACTCCGATGCTGCGTTTCAGGCCTCATGCGTCGCTGCAGCCGCGGTCGTACATGAGCAGCATGGCCTCGGCCTTGAGCACCTCGGCCTCGTCCACGCGCGTGACCAGCGCCTGGGTACATATACATATAGGGTACAAAGGGTAACGGGCTGCGTGCAAGAGGTTGCAGGTCTGGATGCCTAGGGTTGCAGCCTAGGCCTCGTCGACGGCTCCGATCACGCGCGTCGGCCCCTTGGCCATGTTGCGCTGCTGCTGCTGCTGCTGCTGCTGCTGCTGCTGCTGCTGCTGCTGCTGCTGCTGCCACAGGGGCCCCTGCTACTACTACTACTACTACCCCAACCACCACTACTACTACTACTGCTGCTGCTGCTGCTACTGCTGCTGCTGCTGCTACTACTACTACTGCTGCTGCTGCTGCTGCTACTGCTGCTGCTGCTGCTACTGCTGCTGCTACTACTACTACTACTACTACTCTACTTTGGCACGCACGTCGGACATCTTGAACCACTGCTCGCCCAGGCGCACGTAGCACTGGTAGTGGCCGCTCGAGGCGAGCGAGCCCATGTGCTCCACCACCGCGTAGAGCTGGAGCGGTTCGAGAGGCTCGGCCGTCGAGGGCAGTGCGCCGCCGCCCGCCGCCTGGGCGCTCCGGCCGACCTCGGAGACGTGCTTGCTTGGCGCGCCGGCCGCGAAGGACGCGAGGTCGAGGGTCATCGGGAAAGGCACCGCCGTCGCAACCTTACTGCCCACCGCGCCGCCCGCCGCGCCGTCGCCCCACCGCATCAGGTGCAGCGTGAGCGCGAGAGGTGTCTTTGAGACGGTGCTCCACTTGAGAGCTGGCTGCCCCGGGCGGACATCGCGCCGCGCGTCCTGTGTCGAGTACTGCGTGGCGCAGAAGCGCGCGTCTTGCGCCGTGTACAGGCCATGCGCGGCGCCATGAGGAGGGGCGACTGGCGCGGGCGCGGCGCGCGCGCACACGCCGCACGTGTAGGCGTTCTCGCCGCACAGCAGCTCGGGCGCGGCGAAGGCCTGTAGAGTCGTGCGTAGGCATTGCATAGCTACGCGGTGCGCTGCACGGTGCGCTGCAGCTCACCAGTCCGAACTTCGCACGTGCGGTGCGCACGTAGTGCGCATGCATTGCACACGCAGTATGAGCAGACCTGCAGGCAGCTCTCTAGCCCGAGGTGCGCGGGCGGCTCCTTGAGACCCGCCGGCAAAGAAGCCAGCACCTCCTGGTAGCGCCTCCCTTGCGCCTCCGTAAGCCGGGCGGCGGTCGCGGTTGCGCGCCGCACAGCGGGGATGGCGAGCGACAGGTCAAGGAATGGCACGGTCGTTGACGAGACATGGCCGCAGCCTGGGAGGCGTGGGTGTACGTGTATGTGTACGTTCACATGCATAGAGTACGTACCAGACTGACTTCGATCATGTATGCATATATGTGCGCACTCAGACAGGCGACGCTCGAGCGGGTCTGGCCGCCGAAGGTCTCGTCAATGAGCGTCGTCGCGTTGTCTTCCATACCCACGGCCTTCTCGACGCGGAGCACCTCGAGCAGCAGGTTCCAAGTCTCGTGCGCATCCTCCTGCTTCCCGCGCGCGTACCTCGCGTGCCGACGCGAGATCGAGGCAAGCAGCTCCTTCGGACTCACTACGTCGGCCGCGGCGCCGGCATCGTGCAGCTTCGTGAGGAAGCGGCGGAGGGCCGCCGTGAGCTCACCTTCCTTGGGCGGCGGCGGCGCGTTCAGGAAGCACTCGCGCACGCCGGGTGTCGCCGCCAGGCACTGGAGTACGCAGTTGAGGTGGCACGCGCTGCCTAGGTTCTGCAGCCCGCGCACCGGAGCCGGTGCGAGCCCGTCGCTGCTGTCGAGCGGTAGCGGAGAGAGGCGGTAGGGCGCATTGGCATCGATCCGCGCGTCGGCCGCCGCTGCTTGCGCGTAGCTCTTGGCTTGGGCAAGCGGCCCCGCCTCCTCCACCCCATCCTCCTCCTCCATCCCATTCTCCTCCTCCACCGTCCGCCTCCTCTGTCGGATCAGCTTCTCCGCCTCCTCCTTCTCCTCCACCTCCTTCTCTTCCGCCATCTCCTTCTCCTCGGTCGTCTCGGCTGGCTCCGCAGGACTCGAGTCGGTCTCCTTTGCAGTCACAGTTGACTCTGGCTCGAGCTCGATAGCTGGAGGCGCGGTGGCTGCGTCGACCGGCCTGGGCCCCAGCGGGCTCTGCCACGCCTCAGGCGCTGCAGTGCGCCTTGGCGGTGCGGTGGTCATGGCGAAGGCGCGCCGCGCCTCATCGTCTAGCGGCTCGGTCAGGGCGGCACGCACGATGGCGGGGATGGCGGGGCCGGGCGAAGTGGTGTGGGGCGGCGCTGCAGCCGGAGGCGATCCACCCTCGCTCGCATTCTTAAGCTTGGCGAGGGGCGTGTCGGACACTGCGGTCGCCGCGCCAGCTTGTGCACCACCACGGCCGCCGTGGCCACGTCCACAGCCCCGTCCGCTCGTCGCCACGTCCAAGGCTGCGACCGCCGCGCCAGCCACAGTGCCGCCGCGGCCGCCGCGGCCACCGCCGCGGCCCCGTCCGCCCCTGCCACGGCGGCCCGACGGCAGACCCACACAACTGTGGTGGTCCACGCCACCACAGCCTTCGTCGCCTCCGCTGCGGCCGCCCGGTGCATTCGGCTGCGACGCTCCTGGCAGGGCGTCGAGGACGTCGACGCACTGGTCGAGGTCGGCCGGGTGCACCTGCGTCGGCCTACCTAAGACCTGTCTCTCGCTCGCAGCTCGGCTCACCAGAAGGTGAATGACCTGCTCCGCCTGCTCCGCCTCCTCCGCCTCCTCTGCCTCCTTCGCCTCCTCCGCCTCCTCTTCCTGCTCCATCCCATCGTCGCCCTCCTCCTCCTCGAGCGACGCCGACCACTTGGCAGCAAAGGGAGCAGAACCGGTGGCCGCGGCCCAAGCAGCGTACGCAAGCAGTTGTCGCTCCGCGCAGATCCGCTGAAGCTTGCGCCGCCCGAGCAGGTGTAGGTGCAGCTGGATGAGTCTCGCCGCGCGCTCTTCCTCCTCGGCCATTTCCACGGTCTTAGCCTTCTCCACAATCTCCTCTTTCACCGTGGTTGAGGTCGAGTCGCGCGGAGCTGCGGCTTCATCCGTCACCGCCCCGCCGCCTACAGCTTCGGCCGGCGTCGACAGCTCCGCCGCGGCCGACAGCGCCGCGTCCAGGCGCCTCGGCCGCGATGCAGCGGTGAGCGCCGCCTGCGCCGCTCGCTTCTGCTTTGTTCCCCGCTTGCCGCCAGTGAGTGTAAGCCGTTCCACGGTGGGCGGGGCTGGCGACGTCTCCACTGCCGCCTCCGGCTTCGTCTTCACCGCCACCCTTGCTTCCGCCTGTGCCTCAGCCTTCGCCGCCACCTTTGCCGCCGCTTTCTGCTCCGCTGCCACCATCACCTTCACCGCCTCGGCCTCCGCCGCCTTAGCCTCTGCAGCCAGCCTCACCTCCTCCGCCAGGCGAGCGTCCTCTTTCACCTTTGCTTCTGCCGTCGCCGCCGCCCGGGCAGTGACCTCTTCTTTTTGTCGCACCAGCTTCACCTCCTCGGCCAAGCGACCCTGCGCCGCCTTTGCCTCCGCCGCTAGCTCAGCCCGGGCCTCCGCCGTGGCCTCCGCTGCCTCCGCCTCCTGTCGAATCGCCTCCGACTGGGCCCTCGATGCAGCCTCAGCCTTGGCCATGGCCGTGACCTCTGCCTCCAGTCTCGCCCGCTCTGCCGCTGCCACCGCCCTTGCCTCTGCCGCCGCCCTTGCCTCTGCCTCGGCGCATTTCTTGGCTTCGGTTGCTGCTAGCCACTCGGCACGCTGCGTGGCCTCGGCTTCCGCCTTGGCCTTAGCCGCAGCCGCCTTTGCCCCTGCCCACGCCTCTGCCTTCGCCGCTGCAGCAGCCGCAGCTGCCTCGGTCTTAGCCCTCTCCTCCACCTCCAGTTGTACCTTGGCGGCAGCTGCAGCCACGTCCGCCTCCGCCTTCGCCCTCGCCTTCGCCGCCTGCGCCGCGCGCTTCTCCTCGAGCTGCCGCCGCGTCGCCTCAACCTCCTCCCATGCCGCTCGCACCGTCGCCTCCGTCGCCAGTGCTTCGGCCGCCTCGGCCGCCGCCTGTGCTGCCACCTCCCTCTTCCGCGCCGCTGCCTCCTTCCGGCGCTCCGCCGCCGCCTGCTGCTGCTGCTGCTGCTTGCGGCGCTTGACGGCCTGAGCCGCTGCCTGCGCCTCGGCCTGAGCTGCCGCCGCCGCCTCCTTCCTCTCCGTCGTCCTCGCTGCCTCCTCAGCCGACGTGCTTTCGACAGCTGACTCGAGTGGTCCGGAGGGGAGAGCAGGGTTGGCCATGACGCGCAGCAGTGCAGGCGGGAAGTGGTGTGTCCGCCGTTGGCCGCCGATGAAACCCGCCAACGAAACACGGCACAGGCCCTGCTTCACGTCGTAGCGGAGCACGTTGCCGTGCGTGCCCTCGAAACTGTGTCTTGTACTAGCCACCTCGACCGTTCTTCCCACTGCGAGGCGCGCACGAGACAGGCTGAGTGGCGAAGGCGGGTTGATTCAAGCGGCAGGAACTCACCCAGCGTGTGGCCCAGCTGCAGGGCCTCGACCATTAGCCGGAGGCAGCGGTCGTCATTGAGTCGCCGAGCGAAGTGCGCGGCAGCGGCCATGACCGTCTTGAACTTACACTTGTTGAGCTCGAGCGCAGGGTTAGCGCCGCCTGCACCAGGCGAGCAAGGGTAAGCTGTGGGTGAAACGAGGGCGAGAGGCGGGCGTGCGCTGTGGAGGGTGCAGGTAGAGGCAGGAGTGCGCGGGCTGCGAGAACGGCGGCGTATACCGTGCAGAAGCACCCTGACGCATTCGAGATGCTTGTCGCTCTTGTCGGTACAGGCCAATACGAGAGGTGGAGCATCGGAACCAGTAGGCGTCGCGTCAGGATTGACTCCCACGTACAGCAGCGTCTTGATGGCAGTCGGCGTGCCTTGGACGCACATGTCGCAAAGTAGCTGCTCGAGTCTCTCGACGTCCGCCGACTCTTTTGAGTAGAGCCGCGCGTCCTGCTGCGTGAGCAGGTGCATGCACTCCGTGTGCCATTGGTTAACGAGGACGTCGTGCTGGTCCAGCATCATCGAGAGGCGCGCCCACGCTGGGCAGGGCCAATTCTCCAGGTCGTCAGAGTCGCACTGAGCTCCCGCATCGAGCAGCATCTGCACAGACTCGGGCTGCCCGTGAAAGCCCGCATAGACCAGAGGTGACTGCTGTAGCTTGTCTGTCCTGTTCGGTGATGCCTTTGCGTCGAGCAACAGAGCCAAAACCGATGGGTGCTCGACAGCACAGCACACCAGCTCAGCGTTGAGGTGTGGCTTTGCCTCGAGGAGCACCTTGACGCACGCGATGTGACCGAGGATGACGGCAAAAAAGAGCGGAGAGTGGCCGTCTGCATCGACGGCGTCCACAGATGCGCCGTTGCTCAGATGCTCTCGCAACCCCTCGGAGTCGTCGCATCTGCACGCAAGGAACATGAGCATTTGCACTGCTTCACGATTGTGGCTGCTGTCGCCGTCCGCCGCGAGCGCATCCTCATCAAGCACCTCCCCATCGTCATCCTCAGCCGACGCCGTGCTGTCTTCCAGCGCGGTTGTCGAGATTGCGAGAGGCGACGCTTCGCGGTCCTCGCAGGCAGGGTCCTGGCCCGGCCCAACCCCAGCGCAGGTTGGCACCAGGTCTTTTAGTGGGGTCTGACGCTCGTCCTTGGGCAAGAGCACCACGTTCTCACACTTGACCGAGAGTGAGATCACCTTGTCGTCGGCCACCAGGAGCACAGGCCACCGCCCCAAGCCAGCCCACACGCCAGCGATCGTGCCGCGGCAGCCGTTGAGCTCGGGCCTGTTCTCAAGGCCCTCGACTTGGATTGCTTTCCCGTGCAGCTTGCGAGTCCTCGTCGCGTGCATAATCAGCTCGAGTCGCCGGGAACCCTGGCCGTCCAGATCGAAGCGAGGGTTGCCCGCCGCGTTCAGTGCAGGCTTCGGCTTGGCGCCCGCAGCAAGCAGTGCGAGGATCACCTCGGGGGACGAGCCCATGCTGCACGAAACGACCAGAGGGAGCAGCGAGCCGGCCTCGAAGAGCAGACCGTTAGCCTCACCCTCATCGTCCGCCACTCGGTCCCGAATGAGAGCGTTGTAGTCGTAGGCCACGTTCGGGTCGACGCGAGCCGAAAGCAGCAGCTCCACCGCGGGTAGCAGACCATGGCCACACAGGTGTCCGTGTAATTCCATGGGCGCGCAGCAAGAGATGAGGTCCATCGCATGCTCGGAGCTGAAGATGAAGGAGTCCTTGTCCCCGAAGCCAGGCGAGCACTCGAGAAGCATCAGCGCGCAGGCGCGCGCCCCAGCCTTCATTTGGTCATCTGTTGGCTGAGAGTAGGCCTTAAGAGCGAGGTTGAGCGCGGTGTCGCCGGCGTCACGCTCTCCTGCAGATATCTTCGTGTAGATCTCTGCCTTCGCACCGATCAGCAGGCGCGCGCACGAGGCAGCGCCAACGGAGCAAGCTCCCATCAGGACGTAGGAGAGCGAGACTTGGTTGTCACGCGCGCTGGGGAGGAGCAGGGCGAGCCAACTCACTTCGTCACTCTTCAGAGCGCGGCGCACGTCCTGCATCCAGCAGTGCTTCTTCTCGGACCGCGGTGAAAGGTCTCGCGAGAGCTGCGCGGGTCAGGGGCCGAAGGTAGGGCCAGGGACACAGCGGAAGATGGAGGGTGAGGGGGGGCAGGGCGACATGTGAATGGAGAGAGATAGAGCTAGGGGAGCGCGGAGAGGGGGTGGATGGCGTGTAGGGGGGAGCACAATGTGGCGCGGGAGAGCACACCTCCAACTCCTCGTCTCCGTCACTGCCCTGGCCCTCGCCGTCGCTGCCCTGGTCCTGGCCCTTGCTGCCCTGGTCCTCGCCCTTGCTGCCCTCGCCCTCGCCCTCGCTGCCCTGGCCCTGGCCCTCGCTGCCCTGGCCCTCGCTGCCCTGGCCCTCGCTGCCCTGGCCCTCGCTGCCCTCGCCCTCGCTGCCCTCCTCCCAGCAGGCTTCTACCGGCGGGAGCGCAGCTTCGTTCGTCGAGATCAGAGCGCAGCCCGCAGATCTCATCGTGGCAGCCCCCTCCGAGCTGCGCGGAGACAGATAGGGCGGGGGCGTGGAGCGGGGACATGGGGGGTACGGGGATGTGTGGTAGTGGTTGGTGGGAGGGGGGGGCGAGGAAAAGGCAGATATGTGTGTGGTAGGGGAGGGGGTTGCGGCGCGTGTGGGGGGGGGGGGGTG
>Ga0209302_10002025_pt1 | contig 11858 bp, 11 predicted proteins | sample ArcOceMetagenome_2_FD_187445 | JGI IMG/M metagenome (GOLD analysis project Ga0209302, IMG submission 187445) | Marine eukaryotic phytoplankton communities from Arctic Ocean - Arctic Ocean ARC135M Metagenome (SPAdes) (version 2) | ecosystem: Environmental > Aquatic > Marine > Oceanic | place... | reverse complement strand
TTTTTTACAACTGCTTAGAATTGATAATAAAATGGTAAATAGTAAAATTGCTTTTTTCATTATACAGTTTCTTTAATTTTTTTATCGTCTTTTTCTTTTTGTTATTGTGTATCGCGTGTTTGTATATGGTTTGTTGCGTGTTTAAGTACTGAATTTAGCAAATAAAAACTGAATAGAAAGTCCGCGAGGATTTTAGTAAACAGGCTGAAACCAGCAATTTTGTTTATATGGTGTTGGCAATAGTTTTATTTATTATAATCTATTTTAAATTTTTTCATTTTTTTAGAAGCAGAAAACTTCTTAACAATTTTATCTTTATAGTATAGTATAAACTCTCCTTCTTTTTTATTAGGGGTATAAAAATCAAGTTTAAACACTTTATTTTTAATAATTCTTTTTTCAAATGATTTTATTAAATTTTTGCCGAACCTAGTTTGTATAGATGTTCCACTCAATCCAATTCCTGTCCAATTATGTTCGAGAAGATAATGGTCATAATTTTTATATTCAGAATTAGAATATTTTAAAAACAGATCTTCTGTTTTTAAATCATTTAGAATAATTTTCCCAATAGAGTAGGATGTAAAAGCTGTATTACAATGTGCATATTCTGGTCTATGTCTTAATTTAGTTTTAAGATCTATTAAAGAGAAGTTATTAAAATCTAAAACTCCATTCGTTTTTAAGCCATCTACTACAACACTTAACTGGACTTCGTTTAAAGTAATTGATTCATCTTTAGTTTTTCCAAATTTAAGGAGATTATTTCCAAAAGTATTATAAGAAATAATTGCATTTTTTAATTTGATTTGATAGTTGTCGTTCAAATCTAAGCCATTCAAATTCATTTTTTTTGAACCACATGATACTAGTATAAGAAAGTAAAATAATATTAAAGTAATTCTCATAGTATTTGATTTTTTTTCATAATTATTGCCAACGATTAGTATATGAAGCTTAGCATCCAATAGGGTGCTATGATTTCATAGATAGTGTTATGCGATGTTTTATTTGTCAAAATTATATTTAATAGTTAGTTAGATGAGACCCCCAACTGGTCAAGAAAATCCCAGATTGCTTCAAACGCTCTCTCATTTTCACTTAGGCTAAACCTTCCATGGCCACCTCCGGTTATTGTGACCAACTGCTCAGCTATTCCTTTTGCCTTTAAAGCCTCGTGAAGCCTGGTTGATTTAGAATAGGGCGGTAGAAAGCAATAACCTTTCAAGATTGCACTGAGCCAAAACGTTGTATTTTGGTTTTAATTTATTCATTCTTAAAAGCCAAATACAACGTTTTGGCGGTGTAGGTAAATAGCTCTGAACTTTCAAAAAACATCGAACACCCTATTTGCTAGATACCGTGTTAGCAGTATTTTATTTTTAAATCAGTTTCATTTCTTTTATTGTAAAGGTAAATTCTTTATTATTTCTTAGAATGGTAATGCTAATTTCTTCTTTATCTTTTAAAAGTCCATTTTCAACTATTTCACACCATTGTTCAGGGATTAATTCTTTATAATTGGTTCCATCTATACTTAAAATTTGGTCACCAACTTTTAAGTTTTCCATATTTTCATAAATCTTACTTACTGTTAATTTACTCTCTTGATTCGAAAAAGAGAAACCGAAAGAAGATAAAGTTGAATTATTATATTCTGTTTGATTGATCAAAATAATTTCTTTGGTAAACCAATTTATTATTAGGTCATAATTTTTAAAAAACTCAGTACCAATAGTTGAAGCTGATTTAGAGGTAAATTGGACAATGGTGCTATCAAGTGAGATGTCTCCAAATGAAATAGAGGGAACTTTGAGATAGAAGGTACTATCTGCTTTACCGAGTCCGTAAAGTCCTGAAGTTGAATTACCAAAACTATATGTTTGTGGAATCGAGGGATTATTTTTCATTAATCTATCAAAAGTTTTTCGCGATAATGAAATATCCCCATTTGAACCTAAGTCAACGATAACGTTCTTTTCTGTTATGTTATTTAATTGGATATCTATAATTGGCGTTCCTATAAGTTCTGTAAAAAAAGGTATTTTATTAGTTGATTTTGGAATATTTAAGGATTCGATTGAATTGGTTATTGTGATTATTTGATTTTGGTAATCGAATTTCCAAATTGCTTTCCTCATTAGGTTTGATCCAATAAAACCGTCTATTTTTAAACAGCCAACCTCCTGTGATTGATTTAAATCGGCTATAACGGCTCCAGTATTCAAAAAGTTAATATCACTGATACTTAACTTTTCAATTGTAGTGAAGCCCAAGTTGGAATCTTCACCTTGACTATCTCCTACTTTTTGTTCAGTAATATTGCTTAAATCTAACTTTTTGGCTAACTCTTTAGAAATAACACTAGGAGCTCCGGTATCAAGAACAAAATCATATTCTTTTCCAGCAATATCTACTTTCAAAATAATCAGACCTAAACGATATTCAAAAGGGATTTTAACATTAAATTCTTCTTGTTCAACTTCTCCACTTTTCATTAATTTAATTGTCTTTATTGAACTGCAACCTGTTAGCAGAAGAAGTGTTGTTAAAGTGGATAATAATATTTTTTTCATTGTTCTTAATTTTATTATTAACTGTATGACGATTGTTTCATACTATTTGTTACAGCATTCTTGAATTATTGCTAACGTATTGGTGTATGATCTCGTTGCGGTGTTTAAGCACGTAATTTAGCAAATAAAACACAGATAGAAAGTCCGCTAGGGTTTTCGTAAGTAGGCTCGAATTAGTAATAAATTATATACGGTGTTAGCAAATGTTGCTATTATTGCTTTTCCATTTCAAAATTCAAATTAATTCCTGGCATACCTTCAACAGTAGCAGTACAGATAGCTTTTTGTCCTTCTATTTGGAGTATTTCAATGATAACTTTTTGCCCTTTTATATCTAGAGAGCCATTTAAATAAATCAATTCATAATTGCATTCTGACGTCCATTCGATTGATGCTTCCAACGTTTCAAGACCATCAGCTGATTCTTTTTGAGTTTTTTCAGATCGACTTACAATCGTAGTAGGGAGTTTATAGTTAGTTCCCTGTGCTTTAAATGTCCCAGTTTTAAAATCAATACAAGTTAAATTTTGTGTTTTTTTACCATACAAAACAGAAAGTGTTCTACTTGTGCTTGCTGGTAATGTTGTCACATGCGTTTCCTTATCGAATATATGTTGTTCTATGTTTATGTTTTTATACGCACTGTTTTCAAGCTGCTTACAAAACGTTAACATTGCAGGAATCATAGATGGTTTATCTATTGTTCCAACAGAGATAAATGCTTTGGTTGGTGGTATGTCCCAAGTTTCATTTTCTGAGAATCTTAAAACGGCTTGATTTAATATTTCGTTGTTATTCCACCAAAGAGTGGGAGTATTTATGCCAAATCTAGTAAAATATCCATCTGAGTTTATAAAACAATAGGCCGTAAATAACCCTCCAAATGCCCATCCGGTAATTCCTCTGTCATTATTTGTCTTATAGTTTTTATCTATAAATGGAACGATCTCTGTTTTCATTGATTCCAGAAATTCTGTTGCGCCCCCAGTCGTTAAAGAACCTTTTGGAATTGGATATCTTTTTTCTGCGTCTCTTTCCCAAAGAGTGTCTCTTGATGGCGTAAAGTAATAGGATCTGTTAATCAACCAAGATTCAAAATCAAGCCCTTCACCAATACCTACGATGATAACTTCTTCAAGTGCTTCTGAAGGACTCATAAGGTTTTGCACGCCTTTAAAAAATGGGTAAGAATAGTGTCCATCAAGAACATATAATACGGGATATGAAATGGTATCATTAGTACTATAGCTTTTTGGGAAGGAAATATATAATTGATATTCTTTGTCCATTATTTTTGAAGTAATGGTATGATCGGGTTCAGTTACCCTTTTTTTTGGTGCTATTTTTTGACTAAATAGGGAATTGCTAAAAAGGAAAAGGGTAGTTATTGCGAATACAATTTTTAATAGTTTTGTAAAATTCATTTTAGGTTATAAATTAAATTTAGTGATGCTCTTTTTTTTATTTTAAAGAAAGAATTGTACGATCATAATAAAATTATTGTTCTAATTGTATCGTTTATGTTTGTAATGTATTCTTTTTTAACAACACAGCCTAAAGTCTTTTTTCTTCGTTAGTTTGTCCGAAAATTGAATTACAAGCAAAAATTATGCTAATTGAAGTAGGTATTATTTTATTCATATCGATTGGTTTTAAATTTTTGCTAACGGTGTTTTGGTGTCGTTTTTTTTATTGATACTGTTCACATTCTTTTATCAAGTCATTTTTCAATTCTACTTTATATTTTTCAACTTCTTTTATCGAATATCCGCAACAAAATCCGTCTTGTATTTTCCAAGTTCTGAATTTATAATTTTGACCATTAGATTCAAATTCAGATTCCGCCATTCGAGTAAATCCTTTTTCAGTTTCGTTAGAGTTTAAATATATTCCAGAACCCATTTTCATATCAGTTTCACGTAGATTTTCATTAAAGTCAGAAGACGTTAATAAAATTCCGCTTATTGGGATTTCTATACTTTTGTTCCAAGTCAAAGCTGATATTGACAAATCTTTTGAGTTTTCAACTCCATAAATTATTGTCACATAACTTTTGTTAAATTCGGTTGGTATAATGAGTGTTTTTGTCCGATTGAACTTATAGCCGTAAAGTGCAATTACTAATAGGACTAAAGCTAATTCAGTCAGAAATATCTTTTTGTAATTCTTAATCCATTTTTTTAATCCAAAGTCAATTCCAAATAAGCACTTACCAAAGCAATTAATTATACACTTTGTTGTAGCTAGTTTTTTTTATCTCAAATATTTTAATGATTCACTAATACAAATTTAAATAACTACTATTGTATATATACTTATATTAGTATTTTTTAAGAATTAATGATCGGAAGTTTTACATATTAATAAATGTTAAAGATATTTTACACTACTACAGCTTTTCAGCTCTTATTTTTTGGACTTGTGGTTATTGCTTCAAAACACAAAAAACAATTTCATTATTGGATGTCAGCATTATTATTTATTCAGTCTATTGTTTTTATTTTGACTGTTGGTCGCTGGCATTATAATGTTATTCCTGATACTCAATTTTTTAGGTTATTAAAAGTTTTATTTGAATATTCTCTTAGCCCAGTATTTTATATTTTTGTTGTTAAGGCTACACAGCAACAGATTCAACTAAATCCAAAAAAGATTTTATTGGCCATCCCTTTAGTAATAGGTTTAATTTTTCTGTATCTACCTCAATCATTGTGGGGTAAATATTGGTTGGAATTTCATACACTACTAACATTTAATTTTTATAGTCAGGCGATTCTCTTTTTTTTATTGGCTTTAAATAGTTACAAAGCCTATGAGGTCAATATGAAAAATTATTTAACTCAAGATTATTTTCAGAGTTTAAAACTTTTGAGGTTGGTTCTTATATGGTTTATCATCATATTGGTTCTCGGGTTAATTAGTAATCTTATTCGAATACAATTTAATTTTGGAGCTACAGCTACAGCTATGAACATCGCGGTAGAAACAATTATGCTATTATTAATAAACGTTTTCTTGTTTATTGGCATTAAGCTTCCTCAGGAAATAATAAATATTTCTTTAGATGAAAATAAAGTCACAAATGATTCTATTGAAAGAACTAAATATAAGAACTCTAATTTGTCCTTAACGGATAAAAAGAAGATCATAAAAAAGCTGAATCACTTGGTAGCAGAAAATAAATACTACCTAACACCCAACCTTACTATTAAAAAACTAGGCGAGGAGCTCGATGTGCAGCCAAAACACCTTTCACAGGTTATTAATGAGGATTTTGGCCAAAATTTCTGTGATTATATTAACTCCTATAGAATTGAAGATGCGATAGGCCAACTAAAAGATCCTAAACAACAGCATAAAACAATACTTGAAATTTGCTACGCTATAGGATTTAATTCGAAATCAGCTTTTAATGATGTTTTTAAAAAACAAAAGGGGCTAACTCCAACAACGTTTCGAAAATCACTTCACCAAAAGAAACGATTGCATCGTAACCAAAATTAAGTAAGAAAATATATTTTTTCAATTAAAAATAGTCCTGATTCCTATTTCTGGACGACACGTATTTGTAATAATACTTTATTTGTAATAAACTTTCTTAGTAATAGAAAGAGCGAACTTCAATATTAACAAACAACAATTTTAAATTATGAAAAAAACAGCTTATAGATTCTTATTTATATTATTAGTGGGAATAGTAATTTCATGCAATAAGGATGATAATTCAAATGAACCAGAATCAAATGAATCAACAGATGTTCCAACTGTATATGAAGGTTGGACCTTACAATGGAATGATGAATTTAATGAAGCGCAGTTAAATTTGAATAACTGGAACTATGAACTTGGTGATGGAACAAATTACGGATTACCTATTGGTTGGGGTAATAATGAAAAACAAATTTATACTTCAAATAATGAAAATTCAAGTATAGTTGACGATGAAGGCGCTTCAGTTTTGGCCATAACAGCAGTTGAAGATAATTCAGGAGGCTATACTTCTGCAAAACTAACTACGCAAAACCTTTTTAGTATGCGCTTTGGTCGTATTGAAGTAAAAGCTAAAATACCTAAAGGACAAGGCTTACTTCCAGCCATTTGGATGCTAGGTGATAATAAAGATCAGATTGACTGGCCAGGGTGCGGGGAAATTGATATCGTGGAAGTCGTAGGTAACGAACCGTCAAAATTTTATTCAACAGTACATTATACCAATGATGAAAATAATTACGGGGAAAAGCAAAGAGACTATGTTTTATCGAGCGGCGATTTTAGCGATTCTTATCACATTTTCATACTAGACTGGACGCCTGAGTCATTGACATTTAGTATAGATGGACAAGAAATAAGTACAATTTTGATTGAAGATGATATGAAAGAGTTTCTTCGCAGTTCCTATTTGATACTGAATGTTGCTGTGGGAGGAAATTGGCCTGGGGAGCCAGATGGAACAACCATGTTCCCTCAAACAATGTTTACCGATTATATTAGAGTTTATTCTAAGAATGATTTTCAGGCTCCAGATGCTCCTGTTTTGAATATTGAAGAAGAAACCATTGGACAAGTTATAGAACAAGCCATAGCGGGACATGCTATTCGGGATGAATTTACTGATCTTGGAAGTTTAGAAGTGATTGTATATGGTCCTGGGGCACCGGAGATAGCATCATCTGAAACCGCAATTGATGGAGATGCAAGTTTAGTTTTTGATTTCCCAGGGGGAAATTGGGGAGGTGCATATCTTCAGCTTGATACTCCTAAAGATATCAGTGCTTTTGCCGAGCTTAACTTTTCGCTTAACAAGCCAGATGCCTTTGTGAATTCTGAAATAAAACTTGAAGCTGGTGCAACGAATGCTTTTGTTTACTTGGCAGATTATACTGGAACTGAACTTACTGATGGGTTTGTGGAGTATACGATTCCATTAACAGATTTTCCAGGATTAGACCTTACTGGATTAACAATTCCATTTTCTATATGGAACCCTCAGGATGCCAGTGATGCATTTGTTGAAGCTACTGTATTAATAGATAACATCTACTTCTCGATGTAACTAAATCAAAGCACGTCATTTATTTAGTTACTGATACTAATTTTAAGAATTAAGAACAATTTAAATGAGAATAGGGTATCCAAGATTAGATACCCTATTTTTTAATTTTAAAATTGTCAACATTATAAAACACTACCTTATTTTTTTGTTTTGAAACACAAATCTATTAACTCAATATATTTGGTTAAATTATTTCAAGCATGTTATTTTAGGTATACAAATGATTTATTATTATACCAAATTGGCTACGTTGTTGTATATGGTTTGTTGCGTGTTTAAGCACCTAATTTAGTAAATAATTACCGACCTAGAAAGTCCGCGAGGACTTTCGCAAGTAGGCAATAAGCCAGCAATAAATTATATACGGTGTTAGCAAAAGTACTTTCAAAACCACTTTCCTGTGTTCATTGGTTTTTTTAGCATATTTTTCAAACTTTGATAACTCTCTCCATTTGAAAATTTTCTCTTTCTATTAGTAGAATTTTTCAAAAGTCTTTCATTTTTTTCTTTATTAATTTCTGTCTGAATTTTTTTAGTATTCCAAAATTCAATTTTCTCATTAACTTTTCTTTTTAGATTTTTCTTTAAAATTATTTTTTTAGATTCTTTAATCGCTAAATTTGATATATACTTAATATTATCTTCCAAAAGAATTTCAATCAACTTCAATTTATTTTCATAAGAGAATACTTGTATATATTCAGCTAAATAAATTCTGTTTTTATAATGTCCGTCCTTTCCAATTATTCCAATAGAATTCATTTTTTCCTTTTCAATTAAAAAGGTCAAAATGAAATTAGGAACTTTAAAGTATAATATTTTCAATAAGAATTTTAACATTAGTAAACTTTTATTATTCAGTATTAGAATTAAGCTAATTATCTATAAATGCGTATCAACCGTATTTTTGCTAACGGTCTTGTGTATGAAATGTAGCGTGTTTAAACACATAATTTAGCAAATAAAAATCGAATAGAAAATCCGCAAGGATTTTCGTAAGTAGACGATAACCAGCCATTAATTATACACGGTGTTACCTGCTGGTTTTTTATTTTTTATTACAAAAGCACAAAACACTATCCATATAACAAACACCGACTCTATCATTCTTTGATATAGTCCGATGTATTCAGAATTCGAGTTAGAAACTAATATGTATACAAACAAAATACTTATTGCTCCAAATACAATTGACTGTAAGGAAAACGTATTGTTATTGGGTGATTTTTTTAATACCAATCCAATTAAAATCATAAAAACAGGAACGAATAAATAAGTTAGTAAACCTACAAAATTATGAATTAGTTGAGAAGAACTAGGGTCGATCAATTCCTTGTTACAACCACTATCACAAGGAAATATTCCAACAACTACTGTGGCCAACCCATAAAATATTCCAATTCCATAAAACCCTATTTTGAGCAGTTTAGAAGGTTGAAAATATCTCACTCCAAGAAAGCAAAATAAAGTGATAAGAATACCACTTGGGATGTAACCAAATATTCTTAAAATTTTTCCGTATTCAGTGTCAATTGCATAAGATTCACTTATATATTGACTTAATACGTTATAATTTTCAATTAGAAGTCCACCTAAAATAGAAGAAATAGCAAAAAGGCTAACTCCTACTATTCCAATTAAAAAAGTGATTTTATTGTTCATTCATTATTATTTTAAACCTCATTTTACGCACTTGCAGGTAACGCCTAGCTAAAATGAGTATGCGCCAATCTTGCTAGAACTGAATAAGATTGAATTTAGCAAATACATTTTTAATAGCTTAGTTCGCATTTTTATTTTTAGCATTTGTTGTGATCAGTTTTAAGAAGTTTTAACCTTTCAATTCAAAAATTCGGTAACTACTTTCTTTACTTTTTCAGCCTCACAGAATGCAGCTATATGTCCACAATTACCAGTCAAGGTTACTAATTTCGTACCTAATTTTTCGGCTAAGAGGGTAGATGAAATCGGATTTACTAGATGGTCTTGTTTCGAAACAATAACCAGTAAATCAGCTTTAATTACATCCGAAATATTTTCAATATCACTACTTGCACTTTTATAGATGTCAAGTGAAATCATTGCGTTCAACCCACCTAGAACATTTAAGGGTTTCATTGTAAATCCTTCACCTATGTAAGCATCTACACTGTCAGCTGGGTATTTATTAACAACATAAGTGGGCGTGTATAGATTGATATATTCAATCTTTTCAGCCAGTTTTAAAGCAACGTCCAAATCTTGTTTGTTCTTTTGTGCAGTTGTGATAATGTCAGCCATAGTTTGCCAAACTAAAAGATCGTATGACGACTGTTTAGGACTACCAATTATCGAAATTGCCTTATCCATAAAACTTGGAAAGGCTACAAGCCACTCAAATGTTTGCATCCCGCCCATTGATATTCCCATCACAGCATAAAGATGATCAATGTTCAAATGATCAGTTACGAGCTTGTATTGTGAGTTGACCATATCACGCATGGTGACTTCAGGAAATTCTTTTGTATTGGATGGAGAAGACGAAATACCATTAGTAAGTGCATCCACAATGATTAAATATAATCCGGTTGTATCCATTACATTATTCATTGATCCAATTACATGTTCACTAGTACCAGTAAACCAAGTGGGCCACAACACTGCATTCGTCTTCTCAGTATTAAGTTTTCCAACGGTTCTATAGCCCACCTTACAGTCCTTTATCACTTTACCATTCTCGGTTTTAAAATCTCCGATATTTGCAAATTGTTGGTCAAACTGGGCCGTTACATAAGTTGTTACTAGTAGAAGGAGGATTGTGAAAATATTTCTCATAGTTAAGTTTTCTTCAGGTAGTTAATTGATGCACAACGTATTTGTGTATGATTAGTGGCGTGTTTAAGCACCTAATTTAGTAAATAATTACCGAATAGAAAATCCGCGAGGATTTTCGTAAGCAAGCTAAAACGAGCCATTAATTATACACGGTGTTGTGCTTTCGTTATTTATATTTATGTAATTCTGATTCAATGAGCATTATTAACTCTTTAATCTCTTTGTCTAAATTTTCTCTATAGTTCAATACGTCCTGTGTCATATTCAATTTTATTCCTAAAAGATTTCTTATTCGTTGATTATTAATTATTTGCTCGTAGTTATTTTGCTTTTCATTTGTAATGTTTATTGTTGGTATGGAAGATTTGATAAGAGGAATAAAGTTAATTTCATTTTCAGATACATCATCTATGCGAATCTGTTGAACATGTAATCTGTCATCTAGAAAACCCTTTAATTTATTTAAATTCACCTCTAAACTTGTGAATTTTTCTTTTATTTTTTGATTCTTTATAAGGCCTAATTTATTACTGTTTTTAAGGTCTGCATAGGTGTTTATAACAGGTATATTATTTTCTAAACTCCAAAATGCATCTTTGAAAATGTTATCCGAAATAGAATTCTTATCAGTAATTGTATCTATTCCTAGAACTAATAATAGAACAGCTTTAGAATCCTTTTCAGTGGAAACTAAAGATTCTGATTGTTTTTTGGCTAGAATTAAATTTTTATCTAAACTTTGAAGTATTGCTATTTCTTCATTGCTGTTTTTTCGGTTCTCATTCCAATTGTTTATTGAAAGCGCAATCAAAATTCCGATTACCACAAGAATAATTTCTCCAATAGCATATTTAAAGTACGTTCCAGTTTTATTTTCCATAAGCATATTTTGGCGAATTTTTCTAAAGAATTTTATCATTGGTTAGCGGTTTGTCATAATGAAGCACAACGTGCTTGTGCATGATTTTGTTGCGACGTTATTAGACTAAAATAGTAAAAAAACAACCAACATTGGAAGTGTCCGAGGATTTTCCGCAAGGAAAATCAACCAGCAATAAATTATGCACGGTGTTGCCCACTGTAGTTTTTAATATTTCAATCAGTTTTTGTCATTATTCGTGTTTGTTTAAAATCAATCAGTCAATTTTGTATTTCGCAATTTTTAAAATCCGCCCGAGTGAGAAAATCCGCCCGAGTATTTTCGGCACACAGTTTTTTTATTTTTTTCAAATCCGCAAACAAGCTAAAAAATCCGCCATAATTTTTCAATAGCAAAGTTAAATTTCAATCCGTTTTATTTTAGATTTCACCTATTTAAAAATCCACATTTCAGTTCCCAAATCAATTCCGTCTGAGTGATTTCCGCTATAGTGGGCAACGTGTTTGTGCATGGTTTTGTTGCGACGTTATTAGAC
>Ga0209302_10002018_pt1 | contig 11894 bp, 2 predicted proteins | sample ArcOceMetagenome_2_FD_187445 | JGI IMG/M metagenome (GOLD analysis project Ga0209302, IMG submission 187445) | Marine eukaryotic phytoplankton communities from Arctic Ocean - Arctic Ocean ARC135M Metagenome (SPAdes) (version 2) | ecosystem: Environmental > Aquatic > Marine > Oceanic | place... | reverse complement strand
GCGAGCGGGGGGGGCAGAGGGGAAGGGCGGCGAGTGTGGCGCGCGCACCGAGCACTTCGGGCAGAAGACCTTGCTCGTGTGCATCCGCGGCACGTCACTCTGCCCCACCGGCAGCACGGGCTGGCCCTGGCAGAAAGCGCGCGGGCAGCGGCCGAAGTGCGTGTTCTTATACTTGTCAAGCATCGCGCTCATGCCGCGCGGAGTGATGATGAAACGCGCGTGGATGAGGCCGTACAGCAGCTCCGCCGCCGACTCGATCGACTCCTGCGCGGCCGTGTGCGTGCTAGCGTGCGGGTGCGGGTGCGGGTGCGGGTGGCGGGCGCGGGTGCGCATGCGGGTGTGGCGGGTGCATGCGGCCGCCGCCGGCACGCACGCTGCAGCTTGAGCTGCGTGCGGACGGCGCGGGCTCACCTGCTGCTCCTCGGAGAAGCCCGCGGTCGCAGGGCTCTCCACATCGAGGATGGTGTCCAGCGCGAACTCGTAGTGCGGCACCTGTGCGCTCAGTCCGGTGAGGTTGAAGTCGTCCTGGATGAAGTCCTCGTCGACTTCCGCAAAGAACTCGTTGCCCTTGAGAGAGCAGAACCACGAGACCCTGCGGCATGGCATAGCCGGGGGTGGGGATCAGCGGCCATGGGTGCGCGGCGGGGCGGCGTCGCGAGGCGCGATTGTGGCTGGCACACCACGAGGTTTCCTCCACATCGCTTGGCGAGAGATCTGACTCAGACTCGGGCTCGCTCTCACCGCCGGCCGTTCCTCCAGCTCTCCCACCCCCCTCCTCCACCTCCCACGCCGTCTTCTTGCTCGCCATGTGCGACTACGCCTGATGAATGCAAGTGCGCCCCCGCCGCCGGTTCTGCGGCTCGATCGAAGACTGCGTGCGGAATAATCCGCTCACCCACGTACCCGCTTGTCAGGGGTAATGTAGCTCTGTAAATCCAGCCAGGCGCCAACACAGCGCGCCGCCAACACGGCGCGCTGGCTGCCAGCCATCCATGCCCGAGGGCTGGTGGCAGGCTGGCGCCTGGCTGCTGAACCCCCCACACGCTAAAAACACGAAACCAGACTCTGTGCTGAGTAAGTCAGGTGGTCATGTCTGGGGTGGTGGTGGGCTCCAGAGTTTTGAGCGGGCTGGCGATGGCACGCACGAAGAACAGCCTGCCTCACTTGGCAGCGCCGGTGAGATGAGCATGACGATACTCGCCGAGAGGAGGTATCTGCGGACGGAAAGATAGGCAGACAGAAGACCTGTCGACCCGCCCCGCCGCCCACCGGCTGTCTATCTTATCCGACGTAGGCTGTTCCTCGAGGCCAGTGAGTTCGCTCAGAATTCACCTGCGGACGTACCGTCAACCGAAGAATAATCCGCTCACCCACGTACCCGCTTGTCAGGGGTAATGTAGCTCTGTAAATCCAGCCAGGCGCCAACACAGCGCGCCGCCAACACGGCGCGCTGGCTGCCAGCCATCCATGCCCGAGGGCTGGTGGCAGGCTGGCGCCTGGCTGCTGAACCCCTGGCGTTGCTGCGTGCAGCGACGCTGAGCTGTGATCCCTGTACGATCGGGTTGGGTGGGAGGCCGCGCCGCCGTCCGTCATGGGTCATGCACATGCAGTGTGTCCGGACCGTCGGCGAGGCAAGAAGAAGAAAGAAAAGAAAGAGAGAAGAGAAAGATGCGGCGGGCCTGCCCGAGTCCGAGGAGGGGTCGAGCGACGCCACGTTACGTCAGCGAAGCCGCGTCTACGGCGCAGCGTCCTCGGCGTCGGCCCGTTCCGCCTCGAGGAGCAGCGAGCTGACGCTGCCAACGAGCCCTTCTAGACGCTCGTAAGCGTCGTACTCGGGCTGCTCAGGGCCCTCGCGCGCCTCGCGCACAGCCTCGCTGAGAGCCTGGGCCGCGCTCGCACGCCACACGTCGTGGAAGCCGGCCTCGGCCGAGCCGGCTGCCTGTTCCTGAGCAGCGTCGCGCATGGCGCCGGCCAGCGTGCCCGGATCGGGGGCCCTCGAGAGCGCGTCTGTGGCTGAGGTGGTCGTGCGCACCGACGATATGACCGCGCCCTGCGCGGACGTGAGCCAGTCGGCATACTTGAAGTCGTTCATGCGCGCGTAGATGCGCAGCGCGTCCTCCGAGCGCCAGCGCAGCATCGCCTGGATGGTGGCGAAGCTCGCACCCTGAGAGAGGAGCGCACATGCCAAGTAGACGCGCCAGGAGTGCATCGAAACGCTCTTGGCGCGCTCGAGCCCGCGCACCGCGACGATGAGCGCCTGGAAGATGTAGGCGAGATCGCCGTGGCGCCAAGCGCTGCCGTCGTGGGTGATGAAGAGCGGCGCCGACTCGCGCTTGGCTGGGTCGACGGCGCGGCGGATCTCCTCGCGCGCGAGCTCGCGCGCTGCGTTGATGGGCTCCAGGGCGCTGTACCGAAGGTAGATGGTACACGGCCCCCAGTGGAGCGAGAACGGGTCGGCCTTCGAAGGGGGTGGGCGCAGCAGCGCGTAGCCGCCCTTGCGCATGAGCTCCTCGTGCAGCTCTGGCGTGAGATAGTTGTAGACCGTACCGCCGATGCGCCACTTGACGTTCAGCATGCTGAGCCTGGACTTGTCAAACTTGGCCTTCGGAGGAAGGCTCACCTCTGCCTTGCGCATGCCCGTCTGCGCCAGGGTATGGAACATGGCCAGTAGCGAGGAGTAGTGCGGCGAGGACCAGTCGAGCTGGTGGCGCTTGCGGCCCTCGCCCACGAAGCCGCTGAAGTTGAAGATGTCTGCGATCTCATCGTTGTATAACGGCTCCTTGCGCTTTGGCACGAGCGCGAGAGGCCCGTGCTCGAGCATAAAATCCTTGAGCAGGCCGTCGGTGGCCTGCACCGCGGACCGCAGGGAGACCGTCGTGATGCCCTGCCGCGCGTGGGCGCGCTTCATGTTCCGCAGCACCTTGAGGAAGCTGGAGGGCAGCGCGGCGCCCACGACGCCGCTGCCGCTGGTCATGCGCGGCTGGATCCAGGGAATGGCCCCGCCCCACCACGCCTCCTCCAACTGTCTCTCGTCGAAGGTGAGGCTGCCGATATCCGGGCGGATGTACGGGGTCTGCTGCAGGTCGCAGTAGGGCTGCCAGTAGAGCCGGAGGTGGCCCTGCTCGGCTGCCAGCGAGCTCTCGTTCGCCGAGCGAGCCTGTGCCTGCACCTGCGCCGTGAGCAGGGAGCGCAGTTGCTCAGGGTCACCCCTGAAGCGGTGCGGCTTGGTGCTCCGGGCGTTCTCCTCCATGAGCTGGTCGACGCGCTGGTGGATGACGAAGGAGACGGTGCCGTCGGCGTCAGCCGAGGGCGTCGCGGCGGGTGCCGAGCTGCAGTACGTGGACGTGCCAGCCATCGCCGCGGCAGCGACTAGAGCGAGCCCGAACGTGCCGGTGGCGTTATTGCGTCCACTCAGTGCTAGCGCGACGGGAGAGAAGTGCAGCCGCGCGTAGTCGGAGGCACGGGTGATGCGGGGCGAGGCACCGGCGCCCGCCGACAGCGCCGGCGGCGCGCCGGCGCCGCAGTAGCCGTCAGGGGTGACCGAGTTGTGCCGACCCTTGAGCTTCTTGGGCAGCACCGGAGAGCCGCTGCCGCCCGCCACTGACGGGAGGGCCGAGGGCGGAGCGGGCGAGGTCTCCCTGCGCCGGGCGCGCACTAACCTCGGCGAGGAGGCCGGGGAAGAGGCCACACCAAAGCGCGATGCCGTGCCGCCCGCCACCGCCGGGTCGCAGGTGCCTGGGACAGGCTTGGCGCGCCACTCGCGCAGTCGTGCAAGCACCGTCGCGACGTAGCTCAAAGCCTCCGGCGGCAGCGGGAGCCAGCGCGGCTCGAGGCCGAGGTAGCGGGTGAGCCGCTCGGCGTCCTCGCGCCTGGAGCGGCTGGCCGCGTCGGCCGGGTCGTTGGCCTTCCCGAAGACGTGCTTGCCCGTGAGGCGGCTGCGGTACTTGGCGTGGACTGGGAGCTTTTGGAACTCCTCGTGCGCGATAAGAAGCCCCGTCTTGTGCGCCTCGCCCTGCAGTGCGCACCGCGGCGTGGCCTCGGCGTCGATAGCCAGGGCGATGCGCTGCGCGTACTCGAGCACGCCTTCGTTGTCGTACACCATCAGCCCCACCGGCCCGGCCATGAACTCGGCGACCGGAATGGTGAAGAGTGAGATCTCCTCTGGGCTGAAAGGGTACTGCCACAGCAGGCCGTACAGGAAGCCGCCCATGCCGGGCCAGTCGTGCACGCCCGGGAGCGTGCCCTGCTTGGCCACGCTGACGCCGTTGACGTTGGTCACGTCCATGCACGCGTCACTGGAGACCTCCCATAGCGTAACGTTGCCCTTGGGGGGCGGGGCGCGCCGTACCACGCGCAGCAGCGTAGTGCCCGGGGTGCTCATGACGATCTTGCGCCACGCACGCACGGGCTGTATCTGGGAGGTCCCTCTCGGCACGGCCGTGGCGCCCACGGAGCGACCGTTCTCCTCGCACGCCGCCTTGTGCTCGTCGTACGAGTTCCACAGCAGCCTGTTGAGGTTCTTGTGGACCGCCAGTAGCTGGCCCAGGTAGTTCAAGAAGCCCATCATCTTGACAAACTCGGAGCCGATCATCACGCCGGCGGCGTAAAGGCGCAGCTGCTCGTCAGCCTGCATCGCCTTGCGCGGCGGCAGCCAGATCAGGCCGAGCATGGCAGACATGCGGATGCCCTGCCATGCCGCCCAGCCGGCTACGAGCCACTTGCATCGATCGGCGAGCCTGAAGTTGAGGCCCTCGGGGCCCATCACCTCGTAGAAAGAGTGGGCGAGGTCGCCCACGCGCGAGACCGGAAAACAGCAGCTGTACTTCGGGTCGTCTGAGTAGAAGCCGCCGAAAGCCAGCCGCGCTTGCGTCCCGTAGTCATCGTGGGGCAGCGGCGCGCGGGCGACGAGCCATCGTTGCACGGATGGCGGCTCCGGCTCGCGCAGGCGCCGGGCTTCTTGCTTGGCGTCGAAGCGCCGCATGATCGCCCAGTCGCTAGCGTTGCCCTGCCTTTGGCATATGCCAGAGGCGAAGAGGCCGCCCATGGCCATGCGAGCGTTGGTGATGCCCCGCAGCTCGTCGGCGACTTCGCCGTCCGCACCGAGCATGGGCACCATGTTGCCCGTGGCAATGAGCTCCCACATGCTGTAGTTGGTTTGATGGAAGCTCTTCCACTCGTCCCACATAAGGTGAACGATGGGCAAGTCGGCGCGCCTTGCCGGCACGTTGAGTACGAGGTCATTGTGTGCCTGCTCGGGCACGCTGCTCTTGCCCTCGCGCTGCCACGGCCAGCGCCCCCCCGCGGCGTAAGGCTCGTCGCCGAGGGGCTTGCTCGGCCCCGCAGCCACGTTGACCGGCATGGCGCGACCGCCACCACCGCTCTGCGTGACCGTGGAGAAGTGAGCGCGCGGTACCTCGGGGGCGTGCACGCCGCCGAGCCACGACTCGTCGGGCGGCAACGGCTGCACCGACACCTTCTCTAGCATGAGCTCGCCGTAGCCGAAGCCCATGTCGATGATGATGCGCGTGCCGCCGTTGGCCTTGAGAACGGCACCCACCGGCGAGTTGGTAGAAGGTAGTACGGCCGTGCCGAGGGAGCCGCGCGCTCGATCTGGGCGCGGAGCCCGCAGGTACCAGCCCGTGTCGTCGAACGAGCCGAATTGGTGCAGCTCCTGCGCCACGCAGCGGACGCCCGTGGCGTCATCTGCCTGGTACAGGCTCTCCAAGTTGGAGGCGAGCTGGAGGAGAGGGAGGCCCTGGGCCTTGAGGCAGGCACCGTCGCCGATGTAACTCGTTATCTCCTTGTCGAGCAGGTGCTCGAACTCGACGCGCGCGAAGTCGCCGTGGAGACCATGCGAGAGCGGGTAGGTCGCGGGCGTCAAACACACGGGCTCGCCCGTGTGCTCGTCGAAGAGCACGACGCCGCCGGCGGCGAAGAAGGGACGCCATTCAGGCTTGCAGCCGTCCAGGCCCCACGCTATGCCCGAGGGGCGCGTGGAGGAGCGCCCCGCCATCCGCTCGCGATGCCAGCGGTTGCTCGCCTCGTGCCACCCCTGTGCGGCCTCCATGACCTCGTCCAAGAGGAAGCTCGCGTGGGACGTGGGCTTCGGGAGGCCGTCTGGGAAGCAATCCGGGCGCCGCTGTGGCGGCGGCGGCAGCGTGGCCTGTATGGAGGTGTCGCGTCGGAAGGGGGTGAGCTCGAGCGCGGTGAGGTCCGCCTCTGTGAGCTCCTCCCCGCGCAAGCCGTCTGGGAATTCCCGTATCGGCACGGGCTCGACGCGCGAGGCGCAGGAAGCGAAGAATTCTGAGCGCAGCAGATCGCCCGCTGCAAGGAGGCGACGCGCCTCGGCCTGCAGGAAAGCCTGCAGCTCGGCGTGCGCACGCTCGATGTCGGCGTGCGCAGTCAGGCTCGCCGCCCGCGGTGACGATTCTGTGGCGTCGCGCGACTCGTCGGCCCACCGCTCGTCGCCGCGCCCGACGCGGAGTCTCGAGTCGCCCAGTGGGCCGGGCCTGACGAAGACAAGGGCGCGAGCTAACACGGCACGGCCCACCTCGCCAGCGCGATCCGCGGGAAGGCAGTCGGCGCGCGACCACGCCGCGCTCGCTTGGGAGGAGCACGCCGCGCTGCCATCGCTGTGCGCCTGCTGCATGTCCGCGCGAAGAGTGCCTCCGACGAGGCAAATGATGACGCGCCAGACGCAGCCCGGCTCGACCCACTCGCCGGCGAGGAAGGAGTACCATGGAGTGCCTTCGCCGAGCAGCTGCACGGCGGCAGCCTCTGCGGAGTAGACGGCGTCGTCACGGGTGCTGTCGTTGGTGAGCAGGCCGACGCCGAAGAGGCTGTTGGCCTGAAGTGGCCGGAGCGCGAGCCGGGCGCCATCGATGCGCACCGGCACCAGCATCGTCCCTGCCGGAGGGAGCGACGTCGTGCCGCAGGCGACCACCGAGAGGGTCATCGGCTCCATCGCAAGATGCAAGCCGACCCCAGCGCCCGTATCCTCGACGAAGTCCAAGGTTGCGCCAGCGGCGACGACCTCAGCGCCCGTGCTTACGTCGGCAGCGTCGGCGGAGATCTCCCCCGGCGTCGCGTGCGCAGGGCCAGAGGGCGGGAGGGCGGGAGAGAAGCGCTCGAGGCGCCGCCGCATCCGCTCGCCGTCGCCTACGCTAGTGCCGGCGGTGAGGGGCACGCCGAGGGGCTCGCCCTGCGTGCCGGTGTCGTGCGCGAAGCGCACCCTCTTCATCTGCAGAGGGGCAGGAGGAGAGGTGAGAGGCTCGTGGCCCACCGCCAGCCGTAAGGCCGCGCGCTAGCCGTCAGGCTGCGGATTAGGCTGTGAGGCCGATAAGGCTGTGAGGCCGGAGCAGGCTGTGAGGCCAGATATAAGGCTGTGAGGCCGTGAGCCTGTGGCTCTTCGCTAACCGTGAGGCTGCGCGCTAGCCGTGAGGCTGCGAGTAAGGCTGTGAGGCCGGACCATCCAGCCGTGAGGCCGTGGGCACATGTGACTTCACAGGCAGTGCCTGAGGGTCTGTGTCCGATGGCTGTCTCTTAGCGCCCGTCACCGAGACGGGAGCCGCTGTGGAAACGAAGCGAACGCCGAGGTCGGCGGCCTCGCGCGCCCCCGGAGAGGGCTCGTACTTGATGGAGGTGGCCACCCACGCGGGGTAGTCGACGTGCGGCGCATCCCAGCCAGCGGGCAGGTTGCCCTTGCCAAAGCGCGTCGCAAAGTTGGCGCCCAGCTTGAGCAGCTCCGACGCGAAGTCGGGCTGAGGCGTGGGGGAGATCGATGCCAGCGTGGCGTGGGCCGCGATGGCCCGCATCATGCCAGGGTGGGAGCGGCTCTTGAGCGCGTCGCGGTCCGAGGCCGAGGCCGAGCGCACCGCGGCGATACGCGAGACGTACGGCGGCGGGAGGAGGTCCGTCGGAGCGACGTTGTCCCAGCCGCGCCAGTAGAGCCACGTCTCCTTCTGCTCGGCCAGTCCGTCCTCGCCGGGGCCAAACATGTAGGGCTGCGTGACCTGGTAGGGCCAGTCCAGCAGCCTCTTGAGCTCGCTGCGCGGGTGCTCGCCCATGTGAGCGGCTGCCGGCGCGCACATCGACCACAGGAAGAGCTTGCAGCCGCGCCACAGGCGGCCATCCCGCACCTTCTCCTGGAAGTACTGCGCGCCGCTGAGCGCGTCGTCGGTGCACGGCATGAACGAGAAGAGGCGGCGCCAGCTGCGCTTGTAGAGCACGTCTTGCGCACTGCCACGATAGTGCAAGCCCGGCCCCTCTCGAGGCCGCTTGTCGATCGTCAGCGCCGTGCCGAGCTGGCCCGCCAGCGCGTCGAGCTCGCCGCCCAGCCCTGTCAGGCTGAACTCGCCCACGACGACGTCGAGTGGAAAGCGCAGCGCGCCGAGCTGGTCGCGCAGCAGCCACTCGCAAAGCCCGCCGCCCCCGAGGTGCGGCGGCAGCAAGGCCTCGCCGTCGGCGACGAAGATGGCGCGCGACTCGGCGAAGGCGAGCCCCGCGGCGCGCCCCGTGCCGCCCTCACCCGGCCCGTGTTGCGGAGAGCCTAGGCAGCTGGCCCCTGCAGCGGCGGCGGTGAGGTCATCGGCCAGGAAGGTGGTGAGGGGGCCCGGGGCAGCGGAGAGCGGCGACGTCGGCAACGCCGCCGCAGCGGCGAGAAGCACTGACGCCGCAGAGCTGCGAGCCGAAGGCGGAGGGCCCAGCACGAAGCCGCCGGTGCCTGAGAGAGCAGCGAGGGCCGTGATGGCAGCGCCACCGCGGCCACGGCCATTACCTCCCTTGCCACGGCCCTTGCCCCGACCAGCGTCGCCCTTGCCCTTGGCGGAGGGCTTGACGTACTTGGAGCCGTCCTCGTTCACGCGGTAGTCCGAGATCTTGACGTTGCGCGTGGCGAACTTGAAGTCGTCGTCGGGCTCAGGGTGGTTAGCGTCGCCAGCCTTGTGCGACCGGTTGCCGCACGAGGTGTCCAGCGCCTGTGATTCGAGCCCCGACCGCAGCGCCGTGTACCACGCAGGGCACACTGCGGCCGTGGCCTCGATCGCGGCGAGCGCGACGGCGGCGCCCGTGTCGCCGGTCATCTGGTAGTAGCAGCCAGCCGGGCCGCGCAGCCCGCCCGTGACGTGCAGCACGTCGCCACCCTGCTCGAGCTTGGCGGCGGCGGGCGGCTCCGGCTTGACGTCCTCCTCAGTGGCCTTGGGCGCGGGCTTGCCCTTGAGCGGACCCTTGCCCTTGAGCGCCTCCTTGCCCGTGGCCTTCTTCGTCGGCTTGACCTCGTCGGCACCCTCGTCGTCGGCAGCCCGCTTGCGCCCGCCAGCGTCCGGCGGAGGCACGTGCACGACGGTGTAGCCCGCCGCGCGCAACTCGTGTGCCGCCACCCTGCCACGCGCCTGGGCTCCGCGCTCCGCGGCGAAAGCCACCACGGAGCTCGCGTTGATCTCGATGAGGCGGAGGTTCAGCGGCCGCTTGGGGTCGGTGCCGGCCCCCACCTCGCCCCGCCGCGCGCCGAACCCCTTGAGCACGTCGTCGATGAGCGTGCCCATCTTGGCCGGGGAGGTGGCCATCGAGCCCGCCGTGGCGTGGAAGTCGATGGCGAGGCCGAAGAGGTCAGCCGGCGAGGCGAGGTCAGCGCCCACCACCGAGACGTCGGCAACCGCCGTGTCGCGCACGCCCACGTCCGAGAGCAGCGACGTGACGAGGATCTGGAGGGCGCCGATGATCGCGATGTTCTGGTACGGCGGCGCACCCTCCGTGTGCCTGTAAGAGGCGAAGATCTCCGCGCGCAGCTCGCCCGCGGCCTCCCGGACCGGTACGAGCGCGAGGTCGAAGAAGTCTGGCACCTTCGTCGACCACGTAGACGGCGCGGCCATCGCGTCCGCCAGCAGCGGAAGGTGCAGCACCCCCGGCAGCGCGATGCCGAGCGCCTTAGCCGCGCGCCGCGCCCAGAAAGCCGGGAGTGAGCGCTTGAGCTCGGGGATGCACGCCTCGAGCTCCTTGTCCACCATGTAGATGTCCTTGGAGCCGAGCAGGAGGTCATGGAAGACCTTCAGTGGCGCGAGGCGCGCGCCCGCCCCGCCAGCCCCAGTCGGCGCACCCACGGCGCCGCGCAGCGCGACGAGAAGAGCCTCGTCCACTCGCGCCGCGGCGAACGCGGCGAGGACCTGCCGCTTCGTGGCGACGTACTCGACGCCGCTCTTGAGGTCGAGCAGCCTGTCCTTGGCGTAGCCCGCCACCGAGCCGCTCTTCGCGTCGGAAGGCGGCGCGGCGAGCCCCGAGCCGCCACCCACCGTTGCGGATGACTCGACGCCGCGCCGCAGCTCGATGAGCCGCACCGCGTCCGCGACGCGCACATCGAAGCCCTTAGCCTCCCACTCCGCACCGGAGCAGTGGGCCTCAGCCTTCTGCAGCATGCCCTCGGCGAGCAGGACGCCCTGCAGCGTGATGTAGCTCGGCGCGGGCGCCGAGGTGGCCTCCACCATGCGTCGCACGGCAGCGTGCAGAGCCTGTGAGCCCTCGGCGCCCGAGAGCACGCCCCAGACGAGCTTCACCTGCTTGAGCGTCTGCCTGGTCCGAGCCGGCGTGTTGAGCAGCTCGCGCTGCGCCGGCAAGCCCACGCCCCCACACTCCGTGTAGATGAACATGTCGTGCATGTCCGAGACGAGCGACGACTCCGCCGGCCGCCAGTGGTCGAGCAGCGACGGCCAGGCGCACGCCGCCAGGTAAGCCAAGGCCTTCTGCGCCTTCGACGGCACCGAGAGCGCGTTCCACGTCGTAGCCGTGTGCCCCGCGGCGAGCGACGCCCGCTGGGCGGCCGACACGACCGACGTCCCGACCGCCCTCGCGACGGAGGCCGGCGCATGCCCCAGCGTGTGATTGTGCCGGCCGACGGCGTAGTACTCCACCAGGGCGGCGACGTGGAGGGTGCCGTCCTCCTCGTCCGCGAGGCCGCAGCCGCGCCCCCACCCGGCCGACTTGTACCAAACCTCCAGGTTCCCGAAGTTCAGGACGTCCAGCGCGTCGACCATGCTGATGCGCTGCAGGTCTGCGTCTACCAGATCGAAAGCCACCAGCTCCGCGGCCGTAGCCGCGCCGCGCAGCTTGGCCAGCGACGATAGGAACGGGCCGCGCTGCTTGGGAGCCCAGAAGGCCTGGCGCTGGGGATCATCCATCCTCGACACGATGGCGATGCACGTGGTCCACCACCTGTGCAGAGCCAGGTCCGAGCAGCGATGTCGACCCAGCACCTTGTCGGCGGCCGGGCCTCCGACCTCCGGGACTCGTACCACCGAGCCCAGCACCAGCGAAGCGAACTGGCCGTAGGCCGACGTGACCGGAGCTCCACCTCCACCTCCACCTGTGAAGACACTGGGTGCGAGCGTGTTGAGCTCATCTGCTCGGTCACCAGCCCCGAAGACCAGGCGATGTCCTGCACGTGCGTCGCGCAGCGCAGCCACGTCCGCCGCCGCTAGCGCCTCGAAAGCCGGCATAGTAGCTCCAGAGTTTTGAGCGGGCTGGCGATGGCACGCACGAAGAACAGCCTGCCTCACTTGGCAGCGCCGGTGAGATGAGCATGACGATACTCGCCGAGAGGAGGTATCTGCGGACGGAAAGATAGGCAGACAGAAGACCTGTCGACCCGCCCCGCCGCCCACCGGCTGTCTATCTTATCCGACGTAGGCTGTTCCTCGAGGCCAGTGAGTTCGCTCAGAATTCACCTGCGGACGTACCGTCAACCGAAGAATAATCCGCTCACCCACGTACCCGCTTGTCAGGGGTAATGTAGCTCTGTAAATCCAGCCAGGCGCCAACACAGCGCGCCGCCAACACGGCGCGCTGGCTGCCAGCCATCCATGCCCGAGGGCTGGTGGCAGGCTGGCGCCTGGCTGCTGAACCCC
>Ga0209302_10002016_pt1 | contig 11896 bp, 16 predicted proteins | sample ArcOceMetagenome_2_FD_187445 | JGI IMG/M metagenome (GOLD analysis project Ga0209302, IMG submission 187445) | Marine eukaryotic phytoplankton communities from Arctic Ocean - Arctic Ocean ARC135M Metagenome (SPAdes) (version 2) | ecosystem: Environmental > Aquatic > Marine > Oceanic | place... | reverse complement strand
TCCACACACCCTCCACACACCCTCCACACCCCCTCTACACAGGTGCGCGTGATCACACAGAACATTGATGGGCTGCACGGGCGGGCGGGTCTGCCCGAGGAGTGGGCGGTGGAAGTGCACGGCCGCGCCGACCTCTTCAAGTGCGCCTACTACTCGTCTGCAACCCTAGGTGCTGGAGGCTGCAACCCTAGGTGCTGGAGGCTGCAACCCTAGGTGCTGGAGGCTGCAACCCTAGGTGCTGGAGGCTGCAACCCTAGGTGCTGGAGGCTGCAAGCCTAGGTGCTGGAGGCTGCAACCCTAGGTGCCGGAGGCTGCAAGCCTAGGTGCGCCGACCTCTTTCAGGTGCGACACACCGGGCTGCACTCCCCCTCGCCCCCCCCCCTTACAGGTGCATCAAGCCGGGCTGCCGCTACGCGCACGCCGAGAGCATCAGCGGCGCCTCTCTGCACCTCGTGGCTGCAGACCCGGCCTCGGCTGCCACCGACGACCCCGGCTGCCACGCGGGGCCGACGCCGCCGACGACCGTGGTGGGCGAGCTGCCGCGATGCCCCGCCTGCAGCTCACCCAGCCTACCGCAGGCGCTGCTGTAGGTACGTAAAGTCACTTGCGGCGCTTGCGGCGCTTACTCTAGTGTACTCGCCGCGCCGAGCCTGCGGTAGGCTGGGTGAGTATTTACCGCATTACTTCTCGACGAGGATTCTTCACGGTACCGACTCTACTCTACTTCGCAGGCGTTGCTCTTCGACGAGGAGTACGAGTCGCATAGTTACTACCAGTACCGCAAGGCGCGGCGGTGGCTGAGCGATGCCAAGGCCATCGTCTTCGTGGGCACCTGCTTCATCTAACCCTCACCCTCACCCTCACCCTCACCCTCACCACTCAACCTTCACCCGCACCTTCACCCTTACCCCACCCTTACCCTTACCTTCACCCTCACCCTCACCATCTCCAAACCCTGTGCCCAAACCAGGTGGGCACTTCCTTCGCGGTGGGCGTGACGGAGCACGCGCTGCAGATGGCCGACGAGCACAGCCTGCCTTGCTTCTCCTTTAACGTGCGCGACGCCATAGTAAGTAAGGACAAGCGCTCAATGTAAGCAGAAGCAGGACATACAAGCGGTCAATGGCCCTGCTTCTGCTTCACTTACAATCCTCTACACCCCCTTAGAGTACATCCCGTACAGTCCCTTACACCCCCTTACGCTCCCTTACCAGGTGCGCGAAACCGAGCCTTCGCAGGCGGCCGCCGCCACGGGTGGTGCATCGATGCCTAACCCGGTGATGCACCACATCACGGGGCCGTGCGAGGTGACCCTGCCCCTGCTGTCCTAACCTATCCACCCACCCACCCACCCACCCACCCACCCACCCACCCACCTACCCTCCCACCCACCTACTCACCTTTTCATTACTCGGCTATTTATTTACTCACCTACTGAGAGACTCTACCTGCCTACTGCGAGGTGACCCTGCCCAAGCTGGCCGCGCTGGTGGTGGCGCCGCTCGCGACCAAGACCAAGGACTGGTTCGAGGGCAGTGCGGGCGAGGTGGAGGTCGAGCAGCTCCGAGGACTAGGCGAGCGGCGAGCTCCAACCCCTACCCCTAACCCCTAACCCTAACCCTAACCCCAACCCTAACCCCAACCCTAACCCCAACCCTAACCCGAACCCTAACCCCGAACCCTAACCCCCACCTAACCCTGGTCAGGCACGGAGTGGACGGAGCGCACCTCGGGCGACATCACACGCAGCGATGGCCGCAGCGGCACACGAGGGCGCGGCAAGAAGCGCGACCGGCAGCGCGCGGTGCACCCCCTTAGTGCGCCTTACAGCCCCGTACAGCCCCTTACAGCCCTTGGAGCTCCTTAAGCCCCTCGGACCGGGCACGCGACGATCACACCAATCACAACCCTAACCCTAACCCGTGCGGCCCTTACCCCCCTTACATCCCCTTGCAGGTGCCGCAGCACGAGACCAATTGGGTAGCGTGCGACTCTTGCGGCAAGTGGCGCAAGCTGCCGCCCGGCGTGCGGCTGGAGGAGGAGCAGGCGCCCGGATGGGTATAGTAAGGAGGAGAGCAAGTAGCATGGACCAGCGCTACTTCACTTACTTACCTTGCTTACTTGCTTACTTGCTCGCTGCTTACTTGCACACCAGGCGTCGAGCCGGTGGCTCTGCAAGCACAACGTCTGGGATAGGAAGCGCCAGTCGTGCAAGGCCGCAGAGGAGGCGTGGGCGTGAGCCTGCTCTACGCTTCGTGCCTGGGTGTGGGCGCGCGATTCGCGGACGACTGGGCGGCTGGGCAGCGGCTGACGTGTTCGCCCGTGGCCATAGAAGTCAGCGCAGGTGCGTGTGTAGGTATCTTATCTTAGGTGTGTGCGAGAGATAAGATCAGATTGTTGGGTTATCTTATCTGATGAACGCGCTTCCGCGTGATGCCTCCCCCACGGAGGCGCTCGCTCGGCCACGCCACAAAGATGGCCACGCCGGCCGGCGGCACGAAAGTCGTGGAGGCGGCGACCGACGCCGGCAAGGCGACTGAGGACACCAATGGCGCGAGCAGCGCGCTGGCAGACAGTGCTGAGGGCGCTGACAAGAAAAACAAGAAGCACAAGCACAAGCACAAGCACAGCAAGGATGACAAGCAGGACAAGGAGCACAAGGAGCACAAGGAGCACAAGAAGCACAAGAAGCATAAGCACAAGCACAAGCACAAGGACCACGGCGAGTCAGCGCAGAGCGGCGCGGCAGAGCCAGCTGCTGCTACGCCGGCGGCCGTCCCACCAGCTGCTGCCGCGCCGCCGGCTGCCGCAGCCTCTCTTCGGCATCCTGCGGAGCAGCCGGCGGACGCGTCGAGGTCGCGGCGAGCCGAGCCTGGCAGCTCAGAGCAACCGCCTGGAAGAGGCCGCTCGGGCCCGGCATGGCATGAAAGAGACCGCTCGCCGCTGCGTGACCGCGGCTACTCACCTGGACGCTACCGCGGCCGCTCTCCACCGCCCTACCGTGGCCGCTCGCCGCCGCCGCGGGGCTACTCGCCGGGACGCTACCGGCGCTCTCCGCCGCCGTACCGACGTTCGCTGCCGCCGTACCGACGCTCGCCACCGTACCGCGGAGACTACTACGATCGAGATCGACGCTCACCGTACCGCGGCCGCAGCCGCAGCCGCAGTCGTAGCCGCAGCTACCGCCGCAGCCGCAGCTACCGCCGCAGCCGCAGCCGCAGCCGCAGCCACGGACGCAGCTTCAACAGGCAGTCGCCGGTGCGTAGGGGGGGCCACGCGGCCGCGCCGCCACCACCGGCGGAGGGCGGTGTGTCTGGGGCGGCGGCTAACTCTCCTCACCCAGCTTCCGCAATATTGGGACGGTTCTGGGACGGCTTTCAGTGGGTGGACACCGACCCGCGCGCCGGCGATCGGACCACCGCAGGCTCGCAGCAGACCACGCGCAAGGAGCGCTGCGTGTACGTGGGCAACCTGCCGACGGGTCAGCAGTTGACGGATCAGCAGCTTAAGGAGTTCATCACCGCAGCCATGGCGCAGCAGCAGGGGACGGCGGCAGCGGGGACGGCGGCAGCGGGGACGGCGGCAGCGGGGACGGCGGCAGCGGGGACGGCGGCAGCGGGGACGGCGGCAGCGGGCACCGACGCCGCGGCGGTGGCGGCCGGCACCGAGGCCGCTGCCGCTGATGTCTCAGCATCGCCTGTGGTGCTGTCCGTGTGGATGGCAGCCGACGCCAGCTACGCATTCGTCGAGCTCAGCACTGTCGAGCTCGCCGGGCAGGTACTTAAAGGGGTAGTAGCCCTTAAGGTACTGCATCAGATATGGCTGCAGCTTGTGTGCATGCCGTGTGCATGCCGTGCGCGTGCCGTGAGCATATCATGTGCACACCACATACCATATACCACATACATACATACATACATACATACATACAACAACATGGACAACATGGACATGGACAAAATGGACATGGACATGGACATGGACATGGACATGGACATGGACATGGACATGGACATGCACATGGCAGGAGTTGCTCCTCAATGGCGACCATATGCATACTGCATGCATTCTATATGCACACCACATGCATACCATGAGCACACATACACATGGCAGGCGCTGCTCCTCAATGGCCTCACGCTGCTCGGCAACGCGCTGCGCATCTCCCGCCCCAACAACTACGGTGGCCCGAACGATCCCATGGCGGCCACTGATCCCATGGCGGCGTGCACGGACATCGACGCGCTGGTCGCCTCCATCGGCGAGCAGCCTGTGGGCTCGGCAGAGGCCGGCGCCGCCGCTGTCGCCGCTGCCGCCCCTGCCGCCAGCAGGCTGCCAGCGCTGCCTGCAGCGGCGGCGGCGGCAGCCCCAGCAGCGGCTTCTCGACTCATCGGCGGCGCATCGGGCCGCGAGGCTGTGCTTGCGAGGTGCCCCAACCCTTACCCAAGCCCTAGCCCTAGCCCTAGCCCTAGCTCTAGCCCTAACCCTAACCCTTAACCCTAGCCCTTAACCCTAGCCCTTAACCCTAACCCTTAACCCTAACCCTTAACCCTAACCCTTAACCCCAACCCTTAACCCCAACCCTTAACCCTAACCCTTAACCCTAACCCTTAACCCTAACCCTTAACCCTAACCCTTAACCCTAACCCTTAACCCTAACCCTTAACCCTAACCCTTAACCCTAACCCTTAACCCTAACCCTTAACCCTAACCCAGGTGCGCGTCGTCGGTGCTGCGCTACTCGAACGTCATGACGCCCGAGGAGCTGCTCGACGGGGTGGAGCGCGAGGGCCTCAAGGAGGACATGCTCGAGGAGTGCCGCAAGTTCGGCAAGGTGGAGATTCCCCTTAAACCCTTAGCCCTAACCCTTAGCCCTAATCCCAACCCTAACATCCTAACCCTAACACCCTACTAACGGCTAACCAGGTGGAGGCCATCAAGATACCTGTCGCCGGCAACGACGACGCGTCGCTCTACGTAAAGTGGTCAGCCGCCAAGGAGGCCGCGGCCGCACTCAAGTCGTTCGCCAACCGCAAGTTCGACGGCAGGGTAGTGGCGGTCTCTCACCTGCCGGAGGCGGACTTCCACACGTTGAAGGATGGCGAGTGAAGCTGTGCGCGTTCTCGATATTTTGGTGAGGGAGAGGAAAAGACAGCGTCTCATACTTTTTAAAGCGAGGAGCGCGAGCGGGCGAGGGTCAAAAATCTGCTAAAGAGTAAATGTCGCACGGACCCCTTAAAGCTTTACTATACTAATACGCCTATAGTACGTAGAGCTCTAGTACAAAGTACCGTACGGTTTAGTAGTAGTAGTAGTAGCTAAGGTAGTAGGGTACGGCTTTAGCTCACCCCGCGGGTGGACACACCTCGCTTAGGTACAAATGTCTGTATTAGTACCTCTTTTTCTCCCCCTCCCTCCGCTAACGAGGGGTTGTGCTTGTGGAGAGAGGGGTGGGCGAACCACTTTTCAGTCCATACCACTTACCAGAAAGGAATCATGAACGAGTTTGTCGCGGTGGGTCACAAGTTGCGGAATTAATACAGCACCAGAAAGTTATTGATTACACTCCCACAATACAGCATCTTCGGCCTTCTTCGGCCTTCTACGACCGAAGAAGGCGCAATTCACGCGGCCACACTCCACCACACGGCCAAACGCCGTCGAGGTCTGGACCACATACAGCAGCCCACAGTCCGGCTCTGACGAGCATTGCATGCAGTGTCGCGCCCAATGGAGGCAGCAGGACTGCTGCAAAGAACACGCCGTGTCGTTGATGCTGGAACATCTTGACCAGGCACAGTAGGGCGGTTCCCCCCATCGACAGCGCTTGACGATCTGCGACTGCCACCCCATTGAGGAGTCCGCCGCACTCGCTCCAGGTGTGCCGGAGCAACCTCAGCACCACCTCTCTTCATCATGGCGGCCGAGTCGCCCGTTCGTGGAGTTCACATACAAGGGCGCACGTGCTGCCTTCGCTGAGCAGTCCAGCGGTGCCGGAAGCCTGATAGACGGGCGGATGCGGCGTGCCTGCTCACCATTTGAAGCGTGGGGAGCGTGGCAGCCTTCTCGCTTCGCGACGCGCTGCGCGAATTGTTTGAAAGTTGGCCAAACGACGCGCGAGAGAAAAACTACTCGGTTTGGCAAGGCGCTTATATGCTAACGGCTGACCCAAATTTATCTCGCGGATCTGGTGGAGGCTTCTTCACGAAACTAATGATGACTGAGTGATGAAGATGCAAGCACGTTATACAGACCCCTGTTAAAGGCCGTTCGCCCACACCCCTCTCCACAACCCCCCTTACCTCCGCCAATTAAACACACACATATCTCTTCAACGGGTGCGGTGCTAAAGTACCCAGCTAAAGTAGGGCTCTGCCTAAAGCCGTAGACCGTAGACGACGCGGCTATCGTAGTCGGAGGTTTCACGTCCAGTCCTGTCAGCAGTCAGGGCACGTGTGACGTGTCTCACGTACTTAACTACAATGCGTTTCCATCAAAAAAGTCTTCTATCTTTTCATCCCACAGCACTACAGAGACGTATTCGTGCAGAGTGGCTGTGCGCGCGGCAAGGGTCGGCCCGGAGGATTGGTGGCGCCGGCGCCGTCGCCGGCAAGCGCTTGCGTGGCGGCGGCGAGGAGGGTCTCTGTGTCCACCTGCAGCCCGCCGCCGTAACCGCCGTGCGCAGTCACCACCCAATACGGCAGGTGGAGGTTGGCGCCTTGAGTGGAGAGGCCGCATAATCGGCGAGCTCGGCCCGGCAAGACTGCCCGAGGGCCGCACTGCGACCAACTCTCTGGGCGGCCCAGGCTCCGTACCCGAGTGTGTGCTGCAGCCCAGAGCCAACAGGGCCCGTCCTAGCAGGCCAGGGCGGCAAGCTAGGCCGGGGCGGCCGAGCTGCGGCACGACACAGGCGGCGGCTTGCACATGAGGCGGGTACCGAGCGCTGCGTACATCGCAGGGCAGAGCATGCCGCGCACCTCGTCGTAGCAAATCTCGATGACGGGGCAGCCCTGGCCGAGTGTGAGGGTTGGGGTGAGGGTTTAAATGAGGGTTGGGGTGAGGGTTGGGGTCGGGGTGAGGGTCGGAGGCGGGGTCAGGGTCAGGGCTCAGGTTGGGTTCGGTCGGTTGCAGGTTTGGGCTGGGTGTAGGTTTGGGCATGGGTTTGGTCTGGGTTTGGGTTGGTGGCCGTCTTTATCTGGGAGAGGCGCACTGCCGGCGCGAAAATGAGATTGGCCAGCCCAGCGCCATGCGGGGCCACCACCTGCCGAGAGCGTCGAAGGATGGAGAGGGTGCCGAGGGAGCAGGCGGATGGAGAGGGCTGGAGGGTTGAAGAGGAGTGCAGAGGGCTGGAAAAGGGCGCAGAGGGGTGCAGAGGGGTACCGAGCACGCGGGGGGCGAAAGGGGTCGCAGGGGACGCGCACGCACCAACGCCGCGCGCTGCCACGCGGCGATGTCCACCTCGAGCCTCGCTGCAGGCTGCCAACGCAGCACACTTAGCCCGGTGCGGTTGGCGGCGCGCATTGCCTGCTCGATCGCCGCGGCCGTCGCCTGTGGGCACATCAGAGAGTTACAGCATGAATGCACGGTACAGGTGACGGGCTGGAACCGTATGGTTTCGCCTCTGAAAATGCGCGTGGTGTTGCAGCCTCGGATGCATGTGGTTACAGCGCGGCGGCGGTCGCCTCGAGGTTTCTCACGTGGCGCGGCTTCTTGCCGCGGTCGACGAGCAGCACGTGCGTCGCTGCTGGCGGCGGCGCGTCCGCGCCGCCCGCGGTGCGCGCATAGGCGGCATGCGCGGCGCGCAGCGTGGCATCGCCTCCGATGACGTTGGAGAAGTGGGAATTGAGGAGGGTGTAGACCTCCTCGGCCTGGACGGTCGCTCCCCTGAGGCTCTCGAGCCGCAGCAGCTTGACGCGCTCGCGCGGCAGCGCGCCTGACGCGAAGAGGGGCGCGAGGTAACGCTGTGCGACGGGCGAGTCGGCCAGCAGTATCTTCACCCCCGCCGGTAGCACGCTGTGCAGCATGAGCGCCTTGGGCAGGTGCTCCGGCACGAAGTGGCCCACCTGCTCGGAGTGAGAGTGAGGGTGAGGGTGAGGGTGGGGCGAGGGCTGTGCGTGAGGCCAAGGGTGGAGATGCGGGCGAGGGCATACCGCCTCGGGGTAGACAGACATGGCGATGGCGACCCGCCCCATGCGCAGGGTGCGTCGCGAGCCGCAGACGTGGGGCGGGCTGCGAGACTGGTCGTCGCGCAGCCAGAAGGCGTCGCCGTACACCCCGCCCATCTTGACGGTCTCGGCCTGCGCAAAGTCGACGAAGCCGCAGCGCAGCCTCACCAGCGCGCCAACGTTCCTACAGAGCAGCTCCGTTTCGGCAGGCCTGCGGCCTTCGCACCCGAGCATGATGCTCCAGCCCTGGTACGAATGCTCGCCGTGCCAGAGCGCACACAGCCGCAGCCGCTCCGCCTCCGACACTGCGCGCACCTGGCCACGGCGAGGCTCAGGGTCAGGGCCAGACTCAGGGCCAGGGGTTGGGTCAGGCTCAGGATCAGGACCAGGCTCTGGATCAGGATCGGGCTCAGGCTCAGAGGCTCAGGCTCAGGCTCGGGCTCAGGCTCAGAGCCAGGCTCGGTCTCAGGACCAGGGCCAAGGTCATGGTTAGAGCAGCTCGACGGTGGCGCACGCGCACGTCGCTGCGGCGCACGAGCGCAGGCCAGTTGCTTTGCCGCCACTGTGCCACCACCTCCACGCCCGACTCGTGCAGCGCCGCGGTGCCGCGCACCGCACGCAGCCCAGGCACGCTGTTGCCCTGCCCAGCCAAGGTCGCACGTGAGTGACCAGGCCGGCACAAGGGAAGGGGGTGGGTGGGCAGATGGCAGGTGGGTGGGCAGATGGCGGGTGGGCAGATGGCGCACCGCGTCGTTGGCCTCGAGTGGTTTGTACCACGACCATTGGTACGAGGTCGGGCACCGGCCCTGCGGCGGGCCTGGCCTGCGGCCGCGTGCAGGGCCGACCGCGAGTGCCCGACCTGCCATCGGCCCGCTGGATGCCGCAACGCACCGCTTACACACGGCCGACTGCGACGAGCGGCAGGTGGACGACCCGTCTGAGCCGAACGGGCCGCCTGAGGCGTCGACGACGGCCTTGACGACGGGCCTGTTCGCATGTGCGGCGACGCCGGCCGGCCGAGCATGTGCGACAGGCAGCGCAGGGTTGCGGTCCTTGCGGGAGCTGAAGAAGAGGCTGCGCTGGAGCGTTCGGTTGAGCCGCTTTGGCAGGATTGGAGGAAATGTGCGGGAAGATGAGCCGAGAGGTTTCCTGTCAAGCAGCGCGGAGGCTGGCCGCCCTCGGGGCCTGATAGGCTTCTCGCGGAGGTCGGTTGTGACAAACACGGCTGCGCCAAGCATCGTCCCGAGCACGAGCGTGGTCCAAAAGCAGCGGCAGCAGCGGCCAGGCCTCGTACCGTCGTCGACCATGGCGTGGCACCATCGCGCGCTTACGGTATAGTTGTAAAACGCGCCGGAGGGGTGCCAACGAGGCACCGATGATGGATAAGAGATAAGAGATAAGATATCTTATCTTATCGAGGCACCCAAACAAGATAAGATAAGAAATAAGAGATAGATAAGCACACACGCACACACGCACACACGACACATGGCGCGCCACGCGCCGTACTCATTGTAGGTGCCACGGGCTAAGGCGCTCACGCCCCAGCCCCGTCATCGCCGAAGGAGCCACCCTCGTAGCCGCCTTCGTAGCCACCCTCGTCGAAGACGAAGCCGCCAAAGCATAGCACGAGTACACGTCCGATGGCGGGCCGCGGTCAAACACAAAGCCCTCCGCGCTTCTATATACCGAGCAAATAACTTGAAACTTCTGGCGGGCAACTGGGTCTGGAGGAATAACCCCCCGCAAGAACCAAGAACCAATGAACCATACACGACAGGCAGACAGCTACATTATTCTGTCTTATGTCTGTCTGTCTGCGACACGCGGTGAATGTTAGCGTTTAGACGTGACACCCGTAGAGTGGTGGTAGTAACACTGTCTCGAGGCGGCACACGCCCACCACAGGTCCATCATACCATCTCCAACCGCATCTGCTTGCCACGCGCAGTGGAGACCATCTGGCCACGGCCGCTGGCCGAGTCCCCGTGCCAGGTGCCCAACTCCCGCAGCGCTGACCGCGTCGTCTCGTTGCTACCGAGGCTCATCCGCACGGCGGCGAAGAGCGTGCTCCGGGTACCGAGGCGTAGCTGGAGGGGGCTGTACTTGTGCGTGAGCTTGAAGTACGGGAAGGTCTGCAACGTCGCGCGCGTGTTCGAGTCAAGGATGCGGCCTAGGGCCAGCATACTATTGCTCATGATCTTGTGCCCCGTCTTCCTACCGTTGGAGCTCGCACCGATCTGCCAAGTGCGTGAGGTGGCTGCGTCTCAAGTGCGCGCAGTAGGCTGGCTAAAGGGTTGGTTTCGCCTGCGCTGCGACGATCGCCTTCTTGTGCGCGCGCAGGCCGGTTGTGAACTCGCGGTTGAAGCAGTGGTAGCTGTTGTCGATGATCTTCCCTGCCCGCGCAAGCGTCACCACGTGGGCCGCCGCTTTCCCCAGCAGGCCGTGCGGACAGCTCGCGATGAAATTGATGCTCGGTCGCGGCGAGTCGTCGTCCCATTCGATCCAGCCGCGCATCCCCGAGGGGTCCGCCGCCAGCTTGGCAGGGATCCACGCGTCGAGAGGCATCGTGCACAGAATGGTAGCGTCGAGCCACACACCACCGAGTGTGGAGAGCAGGTAGAAGCGCACGAGGTCCGACGGGTTGGTCGACTTGATCTTGTACGCCGCCGTGAGCACGTCAGGGGCAATCCATTGCGAGAGTGCCGCCCGGTCGAGCAGCACAATATTCCACGTGGCAGAGTTCAATTGCACCACGGCGTCGCGGCAAAGCCGCACGAGTGGAGGCGCCTTGTCCCAGCCTTGCTCCCACAGCATCCAAATCGTGCGGTTCATGCATCCGAGCCGCGGCACAGGCATCGGCACAGGCATCGGCACAGGCACGTTGCCGGCCACCTGAAGCGAGTGCCCAGGTGTGGGGATGCTGAAAGAGGGCGAGGCCCTCGCCAGCTCCCACAGCCTGAGGTCGTCTGCGTACAACTCATGAAGTCCCGCGGGCATGACGGCCTGATGGTCTGGGGCACGCTGAGCTGCATTCACTGTCTCAAGCACATGCAGCTTTTCAATGGCCACGACGCAGTGACACTGCCTCATCCCCGAGTCGGCCCACACGTACCAGCTCTGTGGTGCGAGGTGTAAGCTGGTCTCTTGCCAACGGAAGGGAAACCGCCCCCTGCGCAGGTCGGCGGCTGTCTCGGATGCAAGGGACGGCGTGAGCGGAGGGAAGCTGCGGTGGTTCTGACGCTTCCGGTAGGCGATCTCGCTTTGGAAGCGGTCCAACGGGTTACGGACGACGCAAATGACGCTCTGGTTGCGGGCAGGGAACGGCTCACTGAACAGTTGCTCGTACATATCAGGGGGCAGGTGCCACGGGCTTGGCATTCCTCGCAACATGCCCGATTTGAGCCGCCAGCGCCGCTGCCAGTGCTTGAGCCGCGCGATGCCGAGTGGATCGGGCGGCTTCTTCTGCAAAACCTGCGCGTGAGCTGGGGTGATCTTGGAGAAGGTTGTCCCACCACACTTGGGGATGTGCACAAAGAAGAGGCCGGCTCTGCTGATTTGCTCGGCCAGATCGGGCGCGCCCACCACGTGAGTCGGACAGTGGGTGTGGCTCAACTCCTGCATGGCTATCCGCGCTCCGGGGGCGGTGCAGGGTGGCGCTTCGTGAGACGTGCACCGACGCACGAACCACGCCGAAATCAACGCGGAGCACGAGTGTCGCCACGGGTGGG
>Ga0209302_10002014_pt1 | contig 11897 bp, 13 predicted proteins | sample ArcOceMetagenome_2_FD_187445 | JGI IMG/M metagenome (GOLD analysis project Ga0209302, IMG submission 187445) | Marine eukaryotic phytoplankton communities from Arctic Ocean - Arctic Ocean ARC135M Metagenome (SPAdes) (version 2) | ecosystem: Environmental > Aquatic > Marine > Oceanic | place... | reverse complement strand
ATTATAATCAAACGTGGCACAGGGCGACGCCACCACCAATATTTCGTAATGATAATTTAATAAATAATTACCAAGATGATATTGAAGAAATTAATTAAATTATTAGAAATTGTATTATAAAATTTTTTATAAAATTGAATTATAAATAATTTATGTAATGGGTATTACAAAAATGAGCAACAACAATAATATTAATCAAGTTCTTAGCGACGCTGATAGCACCGAAGAGTCACAATACAACGGGTATGGTGATATTATAATACCGGAATTCAACGGTCATAATGATGATATTATAATACAGGAATTCGACGATCATAATGATGCACCAGTATATAGTTCTAGTCAAGATGACGAGCTACCGACAGACCACGTGAGTGATAGTTATAATGATAATGATGAAGATAATGATGAAGATAGTGATGAAGATAGTGATGAAGATAATGATGAAGATAGTGATAATATTATATTTAGCGATACTAGTTTAGATAGCGATTACGACACGCAAAGTGATACGGAAACAAATAACGAAGAAGGAAAAAGTCCAATTATTACTAGTGTTGTGAGATCAACTCAAACAGAAACGCATTATTGTGGTATATGTTATATAGATTTAACTATTGAGAATAATGTTACAAGCAGGTGTAATCACCACTTCTGTAATACTTGCTTCTTTCGATGGATTGAAGTTAATGCGACTTGTCCAAATTGTAGAGCCTCTATTGATTCAAATACAAATCTTACAGATGAACAACTTCATCGTGAGAATAAAGAAGTATATCAGGATTATACGGAATTATTAATTCGTCATTGCCATCAGGTGACAATAAATAAAAAAAAATTAATTGAAATGTATGATCTTCGGGAAAAGACCAATTCACTTCTTCGAAGACAAATTACCTTGAGAGAACAAATGCGCGAAACAGAGGGATATAATGAAGGTTACCTGACAGCTGCGTATCAGTTCTTTCATGGAGATAAAATTATGAAAACCAGTACACTACTAGATGTTAATAGAAATAAAAGGGGGTTTATGAATGGCTATCAAGCTGGTATTAACATAGAGTCAAGAAGACTAAATAAACTTGCTAAAAAATTTAAAAGAATTCCTAAAAAAAATATTAAAATTAAAAAAAGAAAAGTTCAAAAAACACTATGGGATTGTGGAATTACCAATAATGATGATATTGATCCTCTAGAAAGAGTTACAAACCAAGGTGAAGACGGAGAAAGTGACGTGAATTACCATAGGGACGAACATTAAATCAAGCAAGATTATCAATTTAAAAAACTTTTTTATCTGAAAATTGAAAACTATTAATGATTCATAATCACTACTATTCAACAATCATAATGTCTAACAATTCAAACAACAGAACTTCACAGTCTTCTCGTGGTGCTAGTCGTGGCGGTAGTCGTGGCGGTAGTCGTGGTGGTAGTCGTGGCGGTCGAGGTGGTCGTGGTCGCGGTCGCGGCGGCCGTAGACGCAACAACTATAAGAAAGTGGTAAAACCAATCGTCAAGTATGATGGACCTAAGGTGGGTACTCAAGCTTATACAAAGCTACACAAAAATAACATGATTCATAAGTTCAGGGATGAAGATACAATTGAAAGAAAATTTATTCCCTACGCATTTAAACAGGACAAGTCTAGTGACAAATATTTCCAGTTTCTTCAACAGAAGATGATGGATTTTGGTTGGCGTATGAATGATGATGATGGAACTCAACAATTTATTCATCCTACATACCAGGGAGAAGCATATCCAGTATATACCCGCAAGTTATCATCAGGGTCTTCTATTTGTTTGCCTATTATGAGCAGAGAAAATGACCCCAAGGGACTGGGTTGTAGTATTATTTATAATTATAGTACGGGAGATTGTAAAGTAGAGACAAATGAGTGGCAGTCTTGTTGGAATACTCGAAAAGGTAGTAGACAACAATCGTATTATAAGTATCTGGATGCTAGGAAAAATAAGAGGACCCAATATATCGAAATGGCAAAAACTGATAAAAGTGTAATCGTATGGGAAAAAGATACACCTCGTTGTAATCCAGAAACCTGGAGGGATGATAGATTGTCTATGGGAGACGAGTATTAAATTTCATATATTTAATATATTTAATAATAATAAATTTTTTTAATGCTCTTCGACATTAACAAGAATTATTAATATAAAATTGAATGTTTATTATTAATTATTATTTTTTATAAAACTAATAATATGTCGCATAAAACAATCAATTGTCCTATCCACGGGGTTATCACGTTGACTCCAAGAATGTGTAAAATAATAGACACACCTGAATATCAAAGACTTCATAAATTAAAACAACTGGGTGTAACACATCATGTTTATCCTAGCGCTACTCATACAAGATTTGAACACTCATTAGGTGTAAGTTATCTAGCAAAAATATTACTTACTTCTATTAAAGAAAAACACCCAGAATTTGATATTGACAATAATTTTATAGAATTATACCAAATAGCTGGATTAATACATGACATCGGACATGGTCCGTTTAGTCATTTATATGATGATGAAATTATAGATCATGAAAAAGATATGAAACACGAATCAAGAGGTATTAATATATTTAAAGATATGGTGGAAAAATATTCACTATCATATGATAAAAAGGAGATAGATTTTATAATAGAACTAATAGAACCATCAAAAGAAAATGAAAATAACTGGAAGTATCAAATAATCAATAATAAATTTTGTGCGATAGATGTTGATAAAGTAGATTACATACAAAGAGACTGTTATTATTTAGGGTTTGGTATAAATCAAAAGTTTGAAAGATTACTAACTATGTGTGATATAAAAACATATGTATTTACCGATCACGACGAACAAGTTAAAACAGAAGAAGTATTAGCATGGCCTGAAAAATTACAAGATGAAATTATTTCGCTGTTTCAAACAAGATATAGATTACATAAGCAGGTATATACTCATCATACGGTGAAGGCAGTTGAACAAATAGTTAGTAAAATTTTATTTGAAATAAAAAAAAGTACAGATATAGATTTATCTACATCATATGATGATATTATTTCATTTCCATATAAAAATGAAATAATAAAAAATCTTCAAAGACAGTTAGATTTTAGACAACATCCAAGGTTGATAGGTGAAGAGACTATCACTATTAAAACCTGTATTGATCCAAACCCGAAATTGGAAATATCATTCATAAAATTAAAAAAAATCGTAAAAACATTAAACGAGAGTGGTATACCTAATAGTGGTATCATATCTGCAAAAATAGGATTTATCAGTGGTGATGGGGGAAATCCGTTGGAGATGGTTCCATATTTTAAAAAAGAGAATCATAATGCGTACAAAACAAATAATTATTCAAGTTTTATGGCACCTAAAAATTGTCAAGAATACATTTATAGAATTTATGTATCGAATAAAACTGATATAGTAAAAGGGAAACATATTTGGGATTCAATTAAAATGAAATGAATTAAAAGATTGAATCAATACATTATATAAATGGTAAATAATAGAGAATTCCACATATCAGGTAGTATATTTGGAGAATATAAAACAATTATAAATCTTGATTTGGTAGATTCAATAGATGATATATTAAAACTAGTTGTAAATAGAATAAAGGAAGATATGAAAAATTATCCACAAATATTAAAAAAATTAGAAAAAGAAAAAGAAAAATTCCATATTCACGATTGTGAATTTGGAAGTATTTTAATAAGTGAGAAAGAAGTTATTTTTTATGTGTGTAGTCATTGTTGATTATACTCGAATATGTGTAGTAGGTCGACTAGCAGTCCTATCGAGTGAAGCTCTTCTAATCCTGTTGTAGTCTTGTAATTCTTGTTGTGTCAATACGCCTCGTAGAAATTGCGACATCACATCACCATATTCATCATCAACATCATCGACATCATCGACATCATCGACATCATCGACATCAGTTTCATCATCGCTTTCATCATCAGTTTCATCATCGCTTTCATCATCAGTTTCACCATCGCTTTCATCGTCTCTAGAATCATTACCACCATCTTCAAGTTCTGGCATACTAGAATAATCGTCATCATCAAGTTCTGACATATTATCACAATCTTCGGTGTCATACATACCATACGCTTCGTCGTTGTTTGGCGAATCAATAATTAATTGTTGGTAATCTTGAACGCCCAACGAAAATTCTTGATCCAATTGTGCTAGATAAGAATCAATTTCATTATTAGTATGTTGCACAAAACCACGAATAATATCACAAGGAAGTAGGTGGATTATAAAACAAGCTTGGTTTTCTGTAAGATTTTCGAGGTCTCCATTTAAAAGAGTGCGTAATAACGAATCTCTATAACCCAAACTGACATCACTTATTAAGATTTGGTCATACCAAGTTTTAAACTGACAATTTTCGTTTGAGTATGGTTCTCTCCAAGCTTCTTCTCCGTCATTTGCATTATCGACAAGCGAACTAAGTTGTTCGGGTGTGTCATTTCTACCAATAACAAACCAAGCAAGGTCAGATACGATTGCGATGTCATCTTTTTTCCAATTATCTGGAGCCAAGTTGTATGTATTTTTTACGGTGTACCAGTGGTAAGGCATATTTATATATTTGTAATAATAAGTCAAGTTTGTGTATGTTAGTCTTAAATCAGACTCAAGAAACTTCAATTTTCTAACTTATTTTAAAGCACTAAAAAAAAGGCACTTGGTAAATTTTATTAATTTATAATTTTATTTAAATATAATTAATTGCTATTTGCTAGAACCTTTTTATCTTGTTTTCTTGGAAATAACCACAGGTCCGGGGTATCAATATAATATTCGGCAATGTGTGGTTCCCAATTATATGAATCAGTTGGAGAATTATAATTTGGTTTGTGATAATACGCTTTATTTAATCCAACTACGCCACCAGGACGCATAGGGTAACATTTGGGTGGCGATTTATCACTAATTTCTTCTGTCAATACAATTCTACAAACTCGTGCGTTTTGTACGTAGCTATCAATATACTTATTTACGGTATCTAAAATTTTTTTTCCTTCTTTTATGAAAACGGCTGAATCGTTGCTTATCCCAAGAAATAGCATTTTTTTGGAGTTTGCTAACTCTTGAAAAGATGTTATCATTTTATTATATGCTTCTTTATCCCCCTCATATAAAACTTTCAATACAGAATTTCCAAAAACTGTCTGTTGTTCTTTGGATAAACCTGAGACCCCAATAGACCTTCGGAACTTTGATGGAATATATAAATCATATGATTTGTGATCTTCTCTTATTTGTAGTTCAATAGTATTTGCGAAAGACATTATAAATAATAGTGGTAATATAATACTATATTATAATCAATTATGATAATTCAATTTTATAATAATAAAATTGAATTAAAAAAGATATTGCTCTTATATTTTATATAATGAGTTCTAAAAAGCAAAGCAAAAAAACAGATAAGGCGTCAAATGCATCAAATGTATCAAATGTATCAAATGTATCAAATGTATCAAATCTGACTTGGTCTTTGACAATTGGTAATGGAGGAGAAAATCATACCGGTATGGAATTTTTGGGGAAATTGAGAAAAAAAGGTCAAGGTTGGGGTGTAGACACATTAATAAATGCGAAGGATATAATGGAAAATATATTTGACAAGCAAGTTGATTTATATAATCTTAATAAAGAATGTTTGGAAGGGCTAACGATTCCAGAGTCAAGTAAGCCTAAGGATGCGTATTTAATGGTAGTAAGAGGATTCTTGTCAGACAAGGTTCATCAAAACATGGTAAAAGAACTTGGAAGTTATGAATGGGATAGAAAATATTGGGATACAAGAAGGCAAAAAGTGCTTAATAAATTGGCAAGAGCAAATGTGTGTTATGGTAATAAATCGAGAAAAGCAAATTATAGTGAAAAAAAAGGGACAATTATAGGGTTCGATCAATCACCGTTAGTTGGAAATTTGTTGAAAGTAGTAGAAATTTTGATGAAAGATGAAGGGTTAATTGTGGAAGGAAATCAATATGATGATGTTAATAAAAATGGTATAGGTCCTCATGGTGATACTGAAAGGGTATGTGTTTCTTGTTTAAGAGTTGGAGCATCGATGCCGATGAAATTTGGAATGTTTTGGAATTGTAAAATTAGAGGAAAACCTTTTGAAACAGTGATGAATGGGGGAGATTTGTATTTTATGAGCGAAGAAGCCGTTGGAGCGGAATGGAAAAGTAGGAGCAAGTGGATTTGGAGACATTGTGCTGGAGCCAAAAAGTATCTTAAAATGAAAGGAGAGGGTGAAGAAAGTTGTTATCCAAAATTTGCTGAAAAATAAATATAAAGCAAAAAAATAAAGCAAAATAAATATAAAATAAAACATAAAAATATAAAAACATTATTGCCAAGTTAATAATGTTTTTTATTAATATTTAGGTTTGTTATAATGAATATTAAGAAAGAATATGGTTATGTTTTGATTATTGCGTTGCTTTTATATATTACGCAGCAGGTTTTAATGATTATACCTGTCATGAAAGAACGAAGATCATCTAATATAAAAGCTCCTATATTATATCCAAGAGATAGTGAAATAAAGGAATTAGGTTTAAGCAAAGAACAGGTTTTAAATTATTATAGAGCACAAAGAGTGCACCAAAATAATGTAGAAGTTATGTCTGTATTTATGCCTTTGTTTTTAATAGCTGGCTTTTTTGAACCAACGAAGGTTGCTATAGCGGGAGCAATTGTTTGGATTTTTAGATTAGTTGGTGGTATTGGTTATCTATATGGTAAAAGAATGTACGGTGTTCCGTGGCATCTTGGAGAGATTTATTTATTATATATTATTGGTAAAACCGCTTTTGATTTATTAATAAAAAATGATGTTGATATAGAATAATTATTTACAAATAGGTCCATAGATACTCATAGCTAAACAAAAGAATGGAAAAACTAATAAGCTTACAACCAATAGTTTAAAAGGCACATAAAATGTATATCTTGCACATCGAAATCCACAAGATTTATTTCTTTTGGCTAGTTTTTGTTTATTTTCTTGAAATGTAACAAAGAAATTATCATAAATATCTTCAGCTGCTTCTGGTAAATAATGGAAGTACATTTCTTCAAATTCATTATCAAGTTGCATTAAAAATTCCATAGCAAGTGCGTTTAATATCATTTCTTGTAAAGAATCATTACCAAAAACAATCCATAAATTAGCTAAGTAAACCATTAAATTAAATCCAAATTCTTGAAATGTATCTAACATAACCCAAAAATCAATACTTGGTATCATCCTATTAAGTCTTGTTCTATCGGTTAAATTATCCCATAAAAAGAAAGATCTAACAAAATAAAGCATACTTACTGAAAACATAATAAGTTTAACTTCCCAGGTTGCTTCATTTGGACAAAACCCTTTGTCATAATGTCTTACTTCATTTGCTATGAGACCAATATAAATAAACCATTGAGTAAAAAATACTATAATAGGTAAAAAGGCAATTAATGAAAATGTATGAGAACAATAAAACGCGTTTTTCTTTTTCAATATATCATTTTTATAACCCTTTTTCAGGTGCCATTTAAAAAGTGCAAACATTCCAAATTTTGGATCATTCAAAACAATTTCTACTTTTTCTTCTTGAGATAACTCTTGCGTTAATCCTGTGGGAGTTACACAATCCGGCGTTATCTTTTTTGAATGTTCTGTTCCTATTAATAAATCGTCTTTAAATTTTTCTTTAACTTGGGCACAACAAAAAGATAAATTATCACTTATAATTTTACAACAAGGCATATAACAAAATTAATGTTAATTTTTTTAAATCCGTTTGATATATGCATACTTTCATCAAAGAGATAGTATATTAACTATAACATTTTTTTAAATTTTAAATAAATAGTTTCAAAATTTAAAAAGTGGAGAGAATTTAATAATATCTTCCTGTAACTTTTTTGTTACTAACATTATGAAAAGTGTCAAAAACTCTATTATATGAGGGTTTTCTATCAAGATTATTTATTGGAACCTTTATTATAGATACAGGTTTGAAAAGATATTTGTTTTTTATTCTACACACCCTACAACCCTGTGTTGTAATAATAAACACCGTTTCTTTACCTTCTATAATTTTATTCTTTTTACAATACGGACATGTTTCCGTAGGCTGTATTTTTTCATACAATTTCATACAACAATTTCCCATATAATACTTGTAAATATTTTAATCATACAAGTCAATTTCTCCATAACAATAATCACACCACGTACCTGAACTACACACACAATTATAAGTAGTAGATACATTATTGGCAGATAAATAACAAGAACAACAAAGTTGTCGACCATAAATTATCTTTTTACAAATAATACATTTTTTCTTGTCTCTGTTTTTCTTGGGTTTATTGGCAATTTTTTTTTTAGTCTTTGACTTCATATATAAAATTGAAGTAATTATTGTTTATATTTTTATTATATATAAATTAAATGCCAGTTCCTGACTATAGACCGCTCGAAATAAAAGAGATACAAGAAATGAGTGATGCACCAACGTTGATATGTATGTTTGTGTTGTTAGGTATTATTTTCGGTATAGCACCGTTATTCGATGAACATCTAGGTGATTAAATATTCAATGAAAGGAATATTATTATAATAGTCCTTTCTGATTTCATCCTTACTTTTATCTTTAATCTGTAAATATTCTATAATTAATTTATATTTCAAAGAATATTTTTTTTTGGAGAAAGCACATGGAGCTTTGACACTATATATTAATTTGACACACCTATATGGTTTTAAATAAGATTGGTAAACCAACCGGGGTCCAGCTGCTGGTATATGTTTTATTGGTAATGATTTAACAACCTTGTTGAATTGTATAATATTTTTCTCTTTTTTTAAATGTTTCCCGTGAATTTTTATGTCATGGAAAAGATATAGTTTAATTTCTCTCCAAATATCATCAATGATCCAATATTCTGTCATATATAGAAAGACAAATATATTCTCTATATAATTTATATATGTCAAGTTATAGCACAGTAATATACGATTCAGCACAAAGCCTTTTTTACGAAGCAACCATCAATAATACAGACATTAGTGGTTTAGCTTTTATTCCATTAGGTTATTCGTTTTTTAAAGAGAATATGGAAGGACAACCACCTGAACCAGGTACTTTTATTTTTTCAACAACCCCCAGCTCTATTCAAATTAGTTGGACGAATCCGACACAATATGCATCGGGTGTTTCAAATAACCACGATCAATTTAATTCAGACATCTCAGGAGAACTTGCCTCAACAGTAAACGCAAATCATAATATATATTTTCCATTAGTAAATAGAATAATGATTCAAATTTATAATAAAGAAAAAAATAGTTATGAAACTTGGGGAACAAAGAGGTCACCAATAACTAGTAATACTGAAACTAGTGCTGGTGTCACAGACTTATCAAGCGGATATGTGATTTGTGCCAAGAATTATCCAATACCTCCGATGAACACATCAATATCTCCTTATTTTGGCACTCGAAATGGTTTCGGAAGAACAACAAAAGTTTATGAATTGAATGATTTTGCAAATTCTATAATTTTATACAAGCAAAACAGCACACCTAATAATGACACTATACAACCCACCCTCGATAATACGAAATTAGTAAGCGCGTTAAAAGATGAAGATGGAAAAGAACTGTACCCATCTTCGGATGGGTACGAAATAAAACTTTGGTTAGAAAATCAATATGATTCGGGGTCTATGACAGATAGTGATTTTAATGTAGTTACGTTAATTAACGACGAAAATGGTATTCCAATTAATTTTCTGTTAGTTGACCCACCTTCCGCACCAACGCTGTTAACAGCATCAATAGCCTTTAACGATTTGGGTTCTGTAAGCAGCGGTAATACTGTAGTTCAATTAATTGTAAAAGACCCACAATTAACAACATCAACAGACGACGAAGATTATAACGCAACTATTAATCTTGTTGGTATTAAATTTCAGTACGCAAATACTATTGGTGACCCAATAACAGGCGATTGGAAAGATATAAGTGGAATTTATTATTCAACATCTCTGATACCCACCAACGCGGAGTTACCTAGTCTCATTGGTGTAACAGACGGGACTCATTTTATAAATAGATTGAATGACAATTCTACTATTTCTAGTGTTACAGAAACAACGCATTATTATTATATTAAATTAAATAATGATTTTTTAGGTGTTACAGATAACGATATGAATAATACATTTAAGTTTAGAGCTAGTTATAAAAACGCATCTAGTAACGACTTTGGACCCGCATCACAGAGTGCTAGTATTTTAATTAATGAACCGGTGCAACCAATTATTAGCTCAGTTAAAATGACAGAATTCAATAAATTTACAATAACTCTTGGACAATTTACAGATGTAGAAGATATAATTGGTGACACCATCAGCGATTCAGTTGGTATTTCAAACACAAATATGGGTGTTTATTTAAAAGATATTAGCTTTAATGTTGCGTACAAATATGGGGATGAGGCCTCACAAACCCCAATAACAACATTTACAGAAATCCAGGGAGCAAGTTCTACAACAACGGACTCGGTTTTAATTAACACAACTAGTTTCGCAAGTAGCACATATACATACGAGATTCCAACAGGTTTATTTCCTTCCGATTCAACTAATACAAACGCAATCACATACTATTTTAGTGCAAGCGTTAAAAATAATTTAATTAATAAATTCAGTACAGAAAGCACCCAAAGGTCAATTGAGATTACCAAACCAACGGACACGCAATTCACTCTAACATTAACACCACAGGAAGCAGTCGCAAATTACAATAATAAAATACAAGCAACTTGGTCATCCCCACCAGATGGCACCAGAGGTATAGTAACTTTACAAGCAAGTGCCGGATTACCTAAGTTATCCCGCTTTGATTTATCGTCAAATACACTCAGAAAAGTAGATAACGATAATGATGTAACATACTTAAATACAACAAACACATCTGCAAGAGATGTTGATCCAACTAGGATTCTAATGTTTACTTTTTATGATACGTTGAAGAAAGGAGCAGCAGATTCAGTAACTAAAGATTTAGATTTAACAATTCGTGAATATAATGAGTATATTAATAACTATACAGAGGTTTCAACAACAATATCCGCAACAGCTACCAAACCAGCTGTTGTTACTATTGATTCTTACCCAGCCTTATCAATTTCAAATGCTGATACCCCTAATGCTGTTACTTTGAATTGGGTGCATCCAACTGATATTGATAGAGGATTAACTATAGGTGTGGCTAAAATAAGAAATACTATTTCTACTTACACAATTGATATTTCAAGAAATTCAACAAACAATAAATATTTAGATTCAAATGATACAGACACAACTTACCAAACAACAACAACCATCCAAACAGATAATACAACTGATATAACGGGAACAACTGATGCTGTTAATAGTATAATTTTAACTTCAGGCAACCACAATTCATTACTATGGCCGGACTCCTCATACAATTACACCATAAGAGCAACGAACAGTTTAGGTTATCAGTCAGACGCGCAAACAACAGTAGAAACATTCTCAACAGGCTCGCCTACGGTCAACACGTCAATATTTACATATTTTACCAATGCTAGATTAGATAGTTTAAGAAATACACATGATTTATTTAATAATAATAATAATTATAGTAATCTTGGAGTATTGGTGATTGGTGGTATTTCCTCCATAACAACTTATGGAGGAAAAGCGGTTCAAATAACAAACACAAAAGACCTAGTAGATATTACATCTGATACAATAACTCACGTTTTAAATAAAAAGCACCTGCAGGAATTCAGCATTCCATTATCGAGCGCAGCCGT
>Ga0209302_10002013_pt1 | contig 11901 bp, 13 predicted proteins | sample ArcOceMetagenome_2_FD_187445 | JGI IMG/M metagenome (GOLD analysis project Ga0209302, IMG submission 187445) | Marine eukaryotic phytoplankton communities from Arctic Ocean - Arctic Ocean ARC135M Metagenome (SPAdes) (version 2) | ecosystem: Environmental > Aquatic > Marine > Oceanic | place... | reverse complement strand
TTTTTAATTAAATTTTCTAAACAATTACCATGAGTTGTTCCAATTAATTGAACACCTTTTTCTGCAATTGTTCGTGCGGCTAAAACTTCTAATTCTGTTCCAATTTCATCAATAATGATTACTTGAGGCATATGATTTTCAACTGCTTCAATCATTACTTGATGTTGTAATTCAGTTTTAAAAACTTGCATTCTTCGTGCACGTCCAATACCAGAATGTGGAATATCACTATCACCAGCAATTTCATTAGATGTATCAATAATAATAACTCTTTTTTCCATTTCATTAGCTAAAACTCTTCCTATTTCTCTAATAATTGTTGTTTTACCTACACCAGGTTTTCCTAAAATTAATATAGATTTTTCTGATTCTAATAAATCACGAATAACGGAAACAGTTCCAAATATTGAGCGTCCAATTCGACAAGTAAGACCATTTATTAAAAATTGTCGATTTCTAATACAACTTATTCTATGAAGTGTCCGTTCAATACCAGCTCGATTTTCATTACTAAATTTACTAAGATGTTTTGTAACATAATCAATATCTTGCCATGAAATTATTTTTTGCGATAAGTATTCAGGACCATATGTAAATCGAGCTTCAGGTCGTCGTCCTAAGTCAAGGATAATTTCAATCATTTGATCGTGATAACGGTGCTGTCTTAGGTTTTGTTGAAGAAAAAAAGGTAAATTTTCAATTAATTTTTCGAAATCATTGTTTAAATTCATGAACAAAAGAATATTAATAAATTTGTAATTTAAATTTCTCTCAATCGTTAAAGAGTAATTTAAATTAGTTTGTTTTAATTAGTACTAGTTAATAAAGATTTAAATGTTGCAGTATCTAAAATCGCAATTTGTGATAACATTTTACGGTTTAAATCAATATTTGATTTTTTAAATTTGTGAATTACTTGACTGTATGAGATTCCATTTACTCTGGACGCTGCGTTAATTCTTTTAATCCAGATTTTTCGGAAAATTCGTTTCTTTTGTTTACGCCCAATATATGAGTATCGTAAAGCTTTCATAACTTGTTGATTTGCAACTCTAAATAAGATAGAATGTGCACCTCTATAACCACTTGCAAGTGCTAGGATTTTTTTTCTACGTTTACGAGCTACATTCCCACGTTTGACTCTTACCATTTGTATTTTTCTTGTTAGTAATCTAATAAGGTAACATTAATTTAATAGGCGCTTTATCACTTTTATTAACACATAAAACTTGTGATAACTTTCGTTTTTGTTTATTGGATTTTTTCATTAATAAATGACCTTTATAAGCATGACGACGCAAAAAATTATTTGTTCCAGTAATTTTATATCTTTTTGCTGCAGCTTTTCGTGTTTTTAATTTTGGCATAAAATTTATTTATATTTGTCAGAATACAATTTTTTAAAATAGATTTTTGATTTTAAAGGATGAGAATATAAAATTTGATCACCATTTTTCCAATTAACTGGGCATGCTTGACCAGGGTTTTCTTTTACATATTGAATTGATTTTAAAACTCTTAGCAATTCATCTATATTTCTTCCACATAATAAATTATTAACCGTATAGTATTGAATAATTCCTTCCTTGTCAATAATAAATATCCCTGGAAATGAAAGTCCATCATTTGTTAGTAAATGATATTTTTTTGTTATTGTTTGGTTTAAATCAGAAACTAAAGGATAGTTTAATTTACCTACTCCCCCTTGACTCCGGTTTGATAATGAATAATGTAAATGTGAGAAGGGACTATCTACTGAAATTGCTAAAATCTGTGTAGATAATTGTCTAAAATCATTAATTCTATCACTTAATTGAATTAATTCTGTTGGAGAAACTGAAGTAAAATTTGCTGGGTAGAATACTAAAAGGACATATTTTTTTCCATGGTAATCAGATAACCTAATTTTTCCTAATCTATTTTTGTAAATTCCAACAGTTAAAAAATTTGGTGCTATTTGTCCGATTTGTAGTAAATTATTCATAAACAAAATTTTTCAATGCAAAAATATAAACTAAAAAATAATAATGAAATAAACAAAGTATAGCAATTTTAACATAATTTTTATATTTTGTTTATTTTTAAATTTATAATTAACAAAAGAAATTATGTTTCACTTTCTACTGCAATTAATTCTTCTAGTGCAAAATTATTTGTATTTGTGCCACTATAGTTAACTTTTTCGAAGCGTACAACAGCTGGATAGCGAATACCACTCTGATCTACTACTGCTACAGTTCCAATTTCATTAAACCAATATGATTCTTTTCTAAGAATACGAACTTCATCACCACGTTTTATCATAAATTTTTTCAATTAGAATAATATGAATAGTACTTAAAAAAATAAAGTATATTACAAAATCTTATTTTCTTATTTATTTATATAATAATTGAAAAAATATAAATTATCAATAAAAATTTATATTTTTAAAAAAGTTGGTCTGAACTTATAATGTTTGTTATGATGCTATTAAAAATAAATTAATATAAGTTAATAAGGAAAAAAATCAAATGAATCGTGATACAATACAAAAAATTCTTATTGGGTTATTTGTTACAGCTTGTATATTTTTAGGAATTCAAGTTGTTGATACAAATAATGTTTTAGAATTTGATAAGAATGCACCCAAAACAGAAATAACAGCGGCGTCTAGTGGTTCACGTATGACATACGGAAGATTTTTAGAATATTTAGAACTTGGTTGGGTTAAACAAGTAGATTTATATGACAATAATCGAAATGCAATTGTTTTAGCTTCAAGTCCTGAATTAGGAAACCGACCACAAGCAATTCGTGTTGAAATACCTGTTGGCGCTTCTCAATTAATTCAAAAGTTAAAAGAATATAATATTGACTTTGATGCTCACCCGCTTCCACAAAAAAGTCTTTTAATTACTATCGCTAGTAATTTAATTCTACCATTAGTTTTTATTGCTGGTTTAATATTCTTTTTTCAAAATTCAGAAAATTCAAATTCTGGGATGTCTCCAATGAATATGGGTAAATCAACAGCACGTTATGATCAACGACCAGAAACAGGTATTTCGTTTGATGACATTGCTGGAATTGATGAAGCGAAAGCTGAGTTTGAAGAAATTGTTTCATTTTTACGTGAACCTGAACGATATACTTTAGTTGGAGCAAAAATTCCAAAAGGTGTTTTATTAATCGGTCCTCCAGGAACAGGAAAAACTTTATTAGCAAAAGCTATCGCTAGTGAAGCTAATGTTCCATTTTACAATGTTGCGGGATCAGAGTTTGTTGAAATGTTTATTGGTATTGGTGCAGCTCGAATTCGTGATCTATTTAAAAAAGCTTCTGAAAATACACCTTGTATTGTTTTTATTGATGAGATTGATGCAGTTGGCCGTGAACGTGGATCTGGTATTGGAGGAGGTAATGATGAACGTGAACAAACATTAAACCAGTTATTAACTGAAATGGATGGATTTAAAGAAAATAAAGGTGTTATTGTAGTTGGAGCTACAAACCGTGTCGATATTTTAGATTCTGCATTATTACGTCCAGGACGTTTTGATCGTCAAATTACAGTTGGATTACCGGATCGATTAGGACGACTTGGGATTTTAAAAGTTCATGCTCGAAATAAACCTTTAGATAAAGATGTTTCATTAATTCAAATTGCAAATCGAACGCCAGGTTTCTCAGGAGCAGATTTAGCAAATTTACTAAATGAATCAGCAATTTTAGCAACTCGCTATAAAAAAAATTCAATTACAAAAAATGAGGTAAATGAAGCAGTTGATCGAATTATTGGTGGAATTGCCGGTTCAGCTATGGAAGATACTAAAAATAAAAAGTTAATTGCTTATCATGAAGTTGGTCACGCAATAATTGGCTCATTATTACAAAATCATGATAATGTTGAAAAAGTAACACTAATTCCACGAGGTAGTGCTAAAGGATTAACTTGGTTTGCACCTGACGAAGATCAAATGTTAATTTCACGTGCACAATTATTAGCTCGAATTACAACTACATTAGGTGGACGAGTAGCAGAAAGAGTTATTTTTGGTGAAACAGAAGTAACAACAGGGGCAAGTAGTGATTTACAACAAGTGACACGGATTGCTAGACAAATGGTAACACGTTATGGAATGTCAATTCTTGGTCCAATTGCATTAGAAACAGATAATAATGAACTAATTTTTAAAGGCGAGATGTCAAATCGTATTGACGCTGAAGTTTGTAGAATTGTAAGTCATTGTGAACAATTAGCTACACGAATTATTCGAGATAATCGTGTTATTATTGACTTAATTGTAGAACGTTTATTAGATGCTGAAACATTAAATGGCGATGAGTTCCGTGATTTAGTTGAACAATACACTATTCCACCAAAAAATGTAGCTTAGAAATTAAAAGCTATATGAAAAACTTTCATTCTTATTACTAATTAATTGTAATAAGAATGAAAATTATTATTTATTTTTTAAAAATAATTCTTTTGATTCGGCAATTGCTTCTTTTAAAGATGCTTCTGCTTCTTCTGTAAATTGATTTGTTGATGTAACAATACTTAGATATGGTTTTTGCGATGTTGTTAAATATGAAAGTAAACTTGCACAATAACTTTTTACATCTGAAACTTCTAACTCATCTAAATATCCATTAATTCCAGTATAAATTAAAGCAACTTGTTGAGAAACCGATAATGGTGAATTTTGTGGTTGCTTTAAAAGTTCACGTAATCTTGTTCCACGTGCTAGTTGTTTTTGTGTTGCGTCATCTAAATCAGAAGCAAACTGTGAGAAAGCTTCTAATTCTGCAAACTGAGCTAGCTCTAATTTTAATTTACCTGCAACTTTTTTCATTGCTTTAGTTTGTGCTGCTGAACCTACTCGAGATACTGAAATCCCGACATTGATTGCTGGTCGAATTCCTGAATTAAACAAATCATTCGATAAGAAGATTTGACCATCAGTAATTGAAATTACGTTTGTAGGAATATATGCTGAAACATCACTAGCTTGAGTTTCAATAACTGGAAGTGCAGTCATACTTCCACCACCTAATGCATCACTTAATTTTGCCGCACGTTCTAATAAACGTGAGTGTAAATAGAATACATCACCTGGATATGCCTCACGTCCTGGAGGACGACGTAATAATAATGACATTTGACGGTACGCCATTGCTTGTTTTGTTAAATCATCATAAACAACTAATGTTGCTTTACCTTTATACATAAAATATTCGGCTAATGCAGCACCAGCATATGGAGCAATATATTGTAATGTAGCTGGGTCATTCGCACTTGCTGCTACAATAATTGTATATGTCATTGCACCTTTTTCTTCTAGAACATTTACTACTTGAGCAATTGTTGAAGCTTTTTGACCAACACCAACATAAACACAAACAACATCTTCTGTTTTTTGGTTAATAATTGTATCAACGGCAATTGCAGTTTTACCTGTTTGACGATCACCAATAATTAATTCTCGTTGACCACGACCAATTGGAATCATTGCATCAATTGATGTAATACCCGTTTGTAATGGTTCACAAACCGATTTACGACTAATAATACCAGGAGCCATTGCTTCAAGTAATTGACTTTGAGAAGAAGGAATTTCACCTTTTCCATCAATTGGAGCTCCTAAGGCATTTACAACACGTCCTAAAAAAGCGTCCCCAACAGGAATTTGAGCGATTTGACCAGTTGATTTTACAGTACTACCTTCTAAAATTTGACGGCCAGTACCCATTAATACAACACCAACGTTGTCATTCTCTAAATTTAAAGCAATTCCAATTGTTTTGTCTGAAAATTCTAAAAGTTCTCCACTCATTACTTGATCAAGACCATAAACACGTGCAATACCATCACCAACTTGTAAAACAGTACCAATGTTATCTACTTTAACATCTTGATCATATTGTTCAATTTGGTCACGGATAATACTACTAATTTCGTCTGGACGAATATTTATCATTGTATTAATTTCTAAGGTATAAAAAGTTAATAAAGTTTATTTGCGTTAAATTTCTAAAACAGTATCTAAATGTTTAGCTAATTTTTGTAATTGATTTTTTACTGTAAAATCAATAACCTTTGAATCTGTTTTAATTAAAAATCCACCAATTAAACTAGAGTCGACATTAATTACTAATCGAATTTCTCGAGCATTCGTCAACTCTTTTAATTTTTGAATCAACGTATCTTTTTGTAAATTTGTAAAAGCAGATGCTGTTGAAACTTCAATCATTTTAATTGACGCAGTTTGATAAATTAATTCTAAATAACTATCAATTATTGTAGTTAATAAATTAATTCGCTTACGTTCTACTAAAACCATTAAGAAGTTAAAAGTTTCAGTATTAAGTTGTGATTTTAGTGTTTTAGTTAAAATCCCACTTTTTACTTTTTGGTTTATAATAGGATTGTTTAGATATTCTAACAATTCAGGAGTTTCACTTAAAAAAATATCTAAATTTTGAAAATCTGCTGTAATTTGGTGCATAATATTCTTTTCAACGGAAAAGTCAAATAAAGCACGCGCATAAGGAGCTGCAATTTTCGATGTTAAGGGATTTGCACTCATAGTAAATCTCCTTTTAATTTATCAATAGTCTCATTAATTAATGCACTTGAACGTTCTTTTGACTTAAAGGTCTCTTGAACACGATTTACTGTTCGTTGTAATACTAGAGAAATAATTTGTTGTTTAATTTCAACAAATATTTGACGTTCTTTTGAACGAAAAGATGATAATGCACGCTCAAAGCGAACTGTTAAATCTTTTTTAGCTTGAAAAGCATCTGACTTAAGTAATGCTTTTTTAGTTGTTATTGTTTCATTTTTAATTTCACTAATAACAATATTTGCTTGATTTAATTGCTTTTGAGCTTCGACTAAACGTTTTTTAGATTCATTTAATCGATCTTCGGCATCTTGGACACCTTTTACAATTGTTGTTCTTCGTTCTTCTAATAATGATCCTAAAAAGTCTCGACCGGCATAAATTAAAATTGCAAGTAAGGCTACAATATTAATTAAACCTGTTTCTAGAATATCGGTATTTAAACTAATGCCTTCGTTGGCAAGTAATGTAAAAATCTGATCAAAATTTTCCATGTTTTCGATTTTTTATCTAAACTGTTCACTTATAGAAAGAAAAATTACAGTCAACAAAAAATTTAAATTGCTAATCTAGTTTCAATATTAGTTGCTAATGATTGAACAATTTCATCTAAATTATTAAGTGCAATTTCTTTTTTAGTAAGAAGATCTCTGGTAATAGTATCTAATAAATTATCAATATATTTTTGAGAAATATTTACTTCTACTTCTAAGATTTCTTTATGAATTTTTTGTGATTTTGTAATTTCTAATTGAGCTTGTTTACGTACGTCATCTAACTCTTGTTCGTATTGTGTTGTTAACTTATTAGCTTCTGCTAATATTTTTGAAGCTTCACTAAGATTTGTTAGAATATAGTCTTTTCGCTCTTCAATAATTGTTAACAATGGGTTATATAGAACGATATTTAAAATAAACATAAGTAACACAAATTGAATTGCTACTAATGGTAATGTTGCATTTAAATCAAATAACCCACCAGGTCCACTAACTTCTGAACTTGAGATTAAAATTGAAAAATTAATCATATAAAATCTATATACTATAGAATTAAAGTTTTGTGAATAAAAACCTTTTTATGAGGTTTTTATTTTTTTGTGAGAATTTTTTACTTTTTTTAATTAAACGTTGAATGGGTTAGCAAATAATAATGCTAAAGCTACAACTAAACCGTAAATAGTTAACGCTTCCATAAACGCTAAACTTAATAACAGTGTACCACGAATTTTGTTTTCTGCTTCTGGTTGACGAGCAATACCTTCAACAGCTTGACCAGCAGCGTTACCTTGTCCAATACCAGGTCCAATAGCAGCTAAACCAATAGCTAAACCAGCAGCAATAACAGAAGCAGCAGAAATAATAGAATCCATAATAAAATTTTAATTATATATATATATTTTAAAAAATCTAATCTTGGTCAGTCAAAATTTATTCAAGAGCTTCTGCAATGTATGCAGCGGCTAATGTTGAAAAAATTAAAGCTTGTACTGAACCAGCAAAAATACCTAATAACATGATTGGTAACGGAATTACCAATGGAACTAATGAAGTTAATACAGTAATTGTTAATTCATCAGCTAAAACATTCCCGAATAATCGGAAACTTAATGATAACGGTTTTGTAAAATCTTCTAGAATATTAATTGGTAAAAGAAGTGGAATTGGTTGAATATAACGTTTGAAATATCCAAACCCTTTTTTACTTAAACCTGCATAGAAATAGGCAAATGAAGTTAATAATGCTAATGCAACTGTGGTATTAATATCATTTGTTGGAGCAGCAAATTCTCCTTCTGGCAATTGAATTAATTTCCAGGGAATAATTGCTCCTGCCCAGTTACATCCAAAAATAAAGAAGAATAAAGTTCCGACAAATGGAATCCATTCTTTATAAAAACTTTCACCTAATTGATCTTTAGCAATGTCAGTTACAAACTCAACTGATGCTTCCATAAAGTTTTGCCAACTGTGTGGAATACGATCTGCATTTGAAGTACCTAAGAATGAAAATATTAATAATAATACTACAACAAACCAGATAACCACAAGAACTTGACCATGTACTAAAAACCCTGCAAGATTCCAGTAAAAATGTTTTCCAACTTCTGCTTCCGCTAATAGTGTAAACATATTTGAATCAAACATTTCTGGGTATAAAAAATTTAACTAATTTAGTAAATTACCCAATATTAAAAAATATATAGGAACAACAGTAATTATAAAATAATCTGCAATAATTTAGGGATAGTTTTATAAAAAAGCTTTTTATGACAACCATCCATAGCCTTTAGCTTCTAATTCTTGAGCTAAATTTGCTGAACCAGTTTTTACAATTTTCCCATCTTGCATAACATGAACATATGTTGGGTTAATATAATCTAGTAAACGTTGATAGTGTGTAATAAGTAAAATTGCTTTTGAAGGATTCATAAAGTTATTGATTCCTATTGAAATTGTTTTTAACGCATCAATATCTAATCCTGAATCAGTTTCATCTAAAATTGCTAATTCGGAATCTAATAGAATCATTTGTAGAATTTCATTTCGTTTTTTTTCACCACCCGAAAATCCTTCATTAACATTTCGACTTAAAAAGACAGGTGACATATTAACAAGTTTTAATTTTTCATTAATAATTGTAAAAAATTCAATTGGATCAACTTCTGGTTTATTGTAAAATTTCTGTTTAGAATTGTAGGCTAAACGAAGAAAATCTTCGTTACTTACGCCAGGAATTTCAATTGGATATTGAAAAGCTAAAAATATTCCTAAATGTGATCTTTGTTCGGGTTCAAGATCTAAAATACTTAATCCTTTGAAAAAAATATTTCCATCCATAACTGAATAAGCGGGATGTCCAGCTAAAACTTTTGAAAAAGTACTTTTACCAGAACCATTTGGTCCCATAATTGCATGAATTTCACCTTGATTGATTTTTAGGTTAAAATTTTTCAAAATTTCATTGTCATTAATAGAAACATGTAGATTTTTGACTTCTAAAAGGGGTAAATTTGAATTCATTAGCCAACACTTCCTTCTAATTTTAAAGTTAATAAGTTATCTGCTTCTGCAGCAAATTCGAGTGGTAATTCAGTAAAAATTTCACGACAAAATCCACTTATCATTAATTCAACAGCTTTTTCTAATTCAATTCCACGCTGTAAAAAATAGAAAATTTGTTCTTCACCAATTTTTGAAGTTGAAGCTTCATGCTCGATTTTTGTAGTAGAATTATGGACAGAAATAAATGGAAAAGTATTAGCATTTGATGAATGACCAATCAATAATGAGTCACATTGAGAATAATTACGAGCTCCATGTGCTTTATTCATTGTATTTACAGAGCCACGGTAACTATTTTTAGATTTACCGGCAGAAATTCCTTTTGATATAATTCGACTTCGTGAATTTTTACCAATATGAATCATTTTTGTTCCTGTATCAGCTTGTTGATAATTGTTTGTTAATGCAACGGAATAGAATTCACCTTGTGAATTATCACCCATTAATATACAACTTGGGTATTTCCATGTGATTGCTGAACCAGTTTCAACTTGTGTCCAAGAAATTTTTGCATTTTTCCCTGCACATAATCCACGCTTAGTAACAAAATTATAAATACCACCTTTACCATATTCATTTCCTGAATACCAATTTTGAACGGTTGAATATTTAATAGTAGCATTTTCTAAAGCTATCAATTCAACAATAGCAGCATGAAGTTGATTTGTATCATATTGAGGAGCTGTACATCCTTCTAAGTAATTAACTTGACTGTTTTTTTCAGCAATTACTAATGTTCTTTCAAATTGACCTGAATTTTCGTCATTAATTCTGAAATATGTTGAAATATCTAATGGACAAATTGTATCACGGGGGATATAACAAAATGATCCGTCAGTGAAGACTGCTGAATTTAAAGCAGAGAAATAATTATCTCCAATTGGGACAATTGAACCTAAATATTTCTGAATTAATTCTGACGAATGGTGCATAGCTTCCGAAATAGATGAAAAAATAATTCCATATTGACTTAATTCATCTTGAAAAGTTGTTCCAATTGAAACACTATCAAATACAACATCAACAGCTACATTAGCTAATCGCTTTTGCTCAGTTAATGAAATTCCTAATTTTTCAAAAGTTTTAAGTAATTCAGGATCAACTTCATTTAAATCTTTTAATTTTTTTTTAACCTTAGGAGCTGAATAATAAATTATTTCTTGATAATTTATTTGTGGAAATTTTAAATAAGCCCATTCAGGTTCCGACATTTGTTTCCATTTTTTGTAGGCCTTTAATCGAAATTCCAATAAAAAAGTTGGTTCTTGCTTTTTTTTCGAAATTAAAGTGACAGTTTGTTCATTTAATCCTTTCTTAATAATATCTTTTTCAATATTTGTTGAAAATCCATATTGGTAAGTTTTATTAACCAACTTTGTAATATTGGTATCTAAAACTTTATTTGATTGGTTAATCATAGCAACTAAAATATAAGATATGTATATAAATAATTTAATATAAATTGATTATTATACATTATAGAGATTATCGTAAAAGAATTCTTTTAATACCCATAACTATACTTTAATTTGAATAAAATACATTCTAAAAAGTTATAAAATTATTAATAAATGATAATTATTAATCTTTATTGAACCCAGATTATAATTGCATATTAAGGTTGCTATTTAATAGATTAATATTATTAACGGCCAACTGACAGAACTAGTTTCTAAATAAATTAGTTAACTATCTATTATATATTGCCTTTTATTCTAAGGAGAAATCAATGTCTCAATCTGTATCAGAACGGACTCGAATTAAAAGTGACCGTTACGAATCTGGTGTAATTCCATACGCTAAAATGGGTTACTGGGATGCTTCGTACGCAGTAAAAACTACGGATATTCTTGCTTTATTCCGTATTACACCACAACCAGGCGTAGATCCTGTAGAAGCTGCTGCTGCAGTAGCTGGTGAATCTTCTACAGCAACTTGGACAGTTGTATGGACTGATTTATTAACAGCTTGTGACCGTTACCGTGCTAAAGCTTACCGTGTAGATCCAGTTCCAAATTCAACAGATGTATATTTTGCTTTTATCGCATATGAATGTGATTTATTCGAAGAAGGTTCTTTATCGAATTTAACAGCATCTATTATTGGTAACGTTTTTGGTTTTAAAGCTGTATCAGCTTTACGTTTAGAAGATATGCGTATTCCTCACTCATATTTAAAAACATTCCAAGGTCCTGCAACAGGTATCGTTGTAGAACGTGAACGTTTAA
>Ga0209302_10002012_pt1 | contig 11901 bp, 7 predicted proteins | sample ArcOceMetagenome_2_FD_187445 | JGI IMG/M metagenome (GOLD analysis project Ga0209302, IMG submission 187445) | Marine eukaryotic phytoplankton communities from Arctic Ocean - Arctic Ocean ARC135M Metagenome (SPAdes) (version 2) | ecosystem: Environmental > Aquatic > Marine > Oceanic | place... | reverse complement strand
TAGGGCGAGGGCGAGGGCTAGGGCTAGGGCGGGCTAGGTAGGGCTCCATCCATGGGGCTCGGCGGCTAGGGCTAGGGCTAGGGCTAGGGCTAGGGCTGGGGCTATTGTCGGTCAGGGGGAGGGTTAGAGGCACTCTAAGGCGAACCCTCCCACACGGTCTGTCGCGCGTGCAGCTCGCCGCCCGGGAGGAGGGGAGGAAGAGGACGAGACCGGCGTGCAGTTCCTCCCCTCCCTGTCTGTGCCCCACTAGCCAGCTATGGACTGGTGGCCCATTTTCCCTCTTGCTGCCCTGTTTTGTTGTTGTTGTTGTTGCCCATGTGTTTGAGCACGCTCTGTGCTAGTCCGTGTTTGCCTTCGGGAAGATGTCTGTCTGTCTGTAAGCTGTCGTTGCGCGCGTGCCAGCATGAGCTCCTTGCTTGGCGGCTCCTCGATGGCCACCTCGAGCAAGTCGCGGGCGCCGCCGCAGTCGCGGGCCAAGCGCGCGCCGGGGCAGAGCGTTATCAAAGGCTCGAAGGGTGGGCCGTCCACCAAGATGAGCATGGCAGGAAGAGCGAAGGGCGTGCCGGGTGGCGAGCATGCGGCGCCGCTCGTGATCGTGCGTGACGAGCTGGGCCACGACGTGACGCCCAAGAGCTTGCTTGGCTCCACCGCGCAGCTCTCGTTCAACCCAGCGATGGAGGAGACCGGGGGTTCCACCGAGCAGTCCTCTTGCTCGCAGTCAGACAAGAATGCTGTGGGTCTGAACAGCTCCATGGGGAGCGTCGACGGCGGCGGGGACAGCTTGCTTGGGAGGACGAACGAGAAGATTGACGAGGATACGGTGGTCGCCGAGCAGGGCGACGCCTTCGAGGCCAAGGAGGCGCCGGAGGCGCAGGAGGAGGCGGTGGTGGTGAGCCTGAGTGCGGCGCAGCTCGACGAGCCCGTGGTGATGGAGCTGCGCGAGACCGATACCTTCTGGCTGCTCGAGCTGGCAGGCACGTGCGTCGCGATGGACTCGCCCGCTGCGCCGATCGTCAGCGCGCAGAACGCGGCGTACGAGGCGCTGCTCAAGGCGCGCGGTGACATGGCCGACATGTTCACGTCGAGCTCGGCGCAGACCTTCAACGACGACACCAAGCAGAAGGAGGTGCAGACGACGCCGCTGCCCGTGGCGGAGATGGGGACGCAGGCGACCATCTGGGACATCTGGGACGCGCAGAACGGCTCCCAGACCGAGGCCGACCGCCGGCCCTCGTCGGTGGGGCCCGCAGAGGGGGCCGCCGCCGACGCCGAGGCGCCACCGCCTCCGAGCCAGGGGGGGGGCAGCGGCATTCTTGGCGCCAGCGGCGGGGGCTCGTCGTTATCCGCGAGCGCGTCGGGCGCGCAGGGCATGAGCTCCTCCTTCACCGAGCCCGGCGCCTCCGCCGCCGCCTCCGTGGGCGCGGGCGAGGGTACGCCCTCCGCCGCCTCCCCCGTGCCCGGTGACGGAGGCACCGCCGAGGTGGACCTCGTGAATGGCGACGTCAAGGGGCTGAAAGGGCTGCCCGCCGCGCTGCGCGTGCTCGAGCGGATGGTCACGCAGAACAGCTTCCAGACGCAGCACCTCGCCTACCGCAACATTGCGCCCAACGGCACGGCCCTGTGCGCGACGCCGCCCACCGCGCCGCCCGACCTCAAGCACCTGTGGGGCTTCCGGTGCGAGGACACGCGGGGGCGCAACGTCTCGGGGCTCGAGTGGAACCCGGCCAACCCCGACCTGCTCGCGGTGAGCTACGGCCAGTTCGACTTCTCCGACCAGCGCGACGGCCTGATACTCTTCTGGACATTGAAGAACCCCGCCATGCCCGACAAGGTCATACACACGCCCTGCGGCGTCACGAGCATAGCCTTCAGCGCCGCGCACCCCAACCTGCTCGCCGCGGGCATGTACGACGGCACCGTGTGCATCTTCGACATCCGCAAGGACACCTCCAAGCCGACCGTCGAGAGCGGCCACACCACGGGCAAGCACACGGACCCTGTGTGGCAGCTCAAGTGGGTCGACCACGGGCCGGAGCGCGGCGAGGCGCTCGTCTCCATCTCGACCGACGGGCGCGTCACGCAGTGGAACATGAAGAAGGGCCTCGAGCACGCGGACCTCATGGTGCTCAAGCGCGTCACGGCGCCCAACAGGCAGGGCGACGCCAAGGCCGGCTCGGAGGGGATCATCTCGCGCCGCGCCTCCGGGCTGTGCTTCGACTTTTGCGTCAAGGACAGCACCATGTACGTCGCGGGCACCGAGGACGGGCACATCCACAAGTGCTCGGTCAGCTACAACGAGCAGCACCTCGAGAACTACTTCGGCCACAGTGGGCCCGTCTACAAGCTGCGCTGGTCGCCCTTCGACGCCAACACGTTCCTCTCCGCCTCGGCCGACTGGTCGGTCAAGCTGTGGAACCAGGAGCGGCCCAACTCCGTCTTCACCTTCCAGTCGACCACCGACTACGTGGCCGACATCTGCTGGTCGCCCACCAACGCGACCGTCTTCGCCTCTGTCACGGGCGACGGCCTGGTCGAGGTGTGGGACGTCTCTGCCAACACGCTCGACCCTCTGAAGAGCGTGGCCACGGGCAAGCCGCGCTCGTGCGTGTCCTTCGCCAAAACCTCGCCCATCCTCGTCACCGGCGACAACGACGGCACGGTGGATGTCTACCAGCTCGTCGGCAGTCTCGCGGAGGAGAACCACCGCACCGCACAGGAGCAGGCCGCCGCCATCGAAAAGGTGACCATGGCCTCTAATAAGTGATCCAGCGACCCATGCTGTGCGCCCCCGCCCGGGCCACGGCCAGGCTCTAGGTAGCTCTAGCTCGATGTTGTGTGTGAGACCGCGTCGAGGCGCGAGCCTGGTCTTTTTTATTCCCATAAAAATCCACAGTACATACCGTGGGAACTGGGGGATACCCCCCCCGGCCGTTGGCGTTGCCCGTAAAGTACCCGGTAACGTAAAAGCGTACTCCAGTACTTTATTAAAACAAATGCCGTACCCGGTACCCCCTTCTTAACATACACACTCGGTGTAAATCGCGCCGAGATCGCAGATCCGGCTCATACTTTACCTTATTCCTTTCCACAAGCACAAAACTCTGACCTCTCTCGACGTGTCGAGATCTCTAAAGCCGTACGACTACGTACTTTACTTTACGATCATCGGCGTAAAGCTTTACATTTTTGAGAGTTTTTTGTTTTGCTGCATGCTGGGACTTCTCAAACTCAATCCAAGAAAGTACCCTGGTCACAGTCTTCAAACGTTGGTGCTCGTACTTTATTTATACAAACGTTAGCATGCATATCTAACACGTGCACCTAGCACGGCAAAATTAATCACAAACATCTCCAAAAACGCCGCCAAAATGTGATGCGGTCTTAACCGCACCCCCTGCGGAAGATGTCTCGTCTCCACGAGTCAGCGCAAGGAGTACAGCGGAGCGGCGGAAGTAGAGGCCCTTGGTGGCGCCGACTGCGATCCTGGGAGGGCAACCGCCGCTATAGAGCAGACCGTCTCGGGACGGTGCTCGGGACTGTTCAATCCCATCCTGCGCTTGGCTTGAAGCCTGAGTCTGGCCTGGTCTTGGCCCGAGCCGGCCTGAGCTTGGAGGTTCGCTTCGTGCCCATGACCAGCCGCATCGTCCGCGGAGGGGGGGCTGGGATGGGCCTCGAGACGAGCTCCTGCTGCCCGCCCACGGAGACGAACACCTCCTCCGTGTTGCGCGACGAGGGCCGCTGCGCGGCCGCGAGCCTCTGCTGCGCGGCGAGCGTGTCGAGAGGCTCGCTCGCCCAGTGGGGTAGATCGATGTCGAGCGCGCTGATCGGCCTTAAGCTCGACCTCGACCTCGCGCTCGACACCGCGCTCCCGCCGCTGCGGTAGACGTCACTGCCCCCGTCACTGCCCGCCTCGCAAGAGCTGCGGGGCGAGCACGACTTGTGCCGCGCCGGTTTCTGAAGCGGCGTCGCAACTCCGGTGTTCACCGAGGGCTTGCGCAGCGCGAGGCGCGGCGTGTTGGCGCTGACCGTGCGTGACGCGAACGATGAGGTGCGCGAGGCGGCCTCGATCTGCTTGGCGCCGTCCGCGCTAGACTCGCCCAGCACCCGTCTGCGCAACTCGAGCTGCTCCAGCGCCGCGCGCGTGGGCGTGGCGAGGCCACTGTTGCTTTTCCGGGCGCGGAGTAGCGCCTGGCTGCTGCTGCTCCGCAGCATCTGGGGCGTGGGCTCGGGGGGCATGTGGTCGGGGAGCGGCCCGCGGAATCGCTTCGAGTGATTGCCGCCTCCCGCCAGAGAGGGGCTGCTGTCCACGCTGCCCATGCTGCCCACGCTCGGAGCAGGCGAAGCCCGGCCACTTGGGCGCGTTGAGCTTGGGCGCGAGGGCCTGTGAGATCCCTCGGCACAGGCCGCAGCACAGGCCTGTAGGTGGGAGGCACGCGTCGCCCTCGCGGCTTGCAGCCTCGCATCCTCCGCCGCCGCCGCGACCGCCTCCGCGGTTTGCGCGGCAGTCAAGGCCCGCGAGGCTTGCGAGGCTTGCATGGCTTGCATGGCTTCCGCGGCTTGCAGGGCCTGTGAAGCAGCCTGCGCAGGGGTCTGCGAGGACTGCGAGGCTTGCGAGGCAACCTCCCACTGCTCCTCCTCCTCCTGCAGCGCCAGCCTCCGCGCGGTGAGCCCTGCGACCAGGCTGGAGGAGCGGTTCTTGTCAAGCTTTTTCAGCAGACCCTCCACCTTGTTCAGCTCGTCGTCGTGCTTTACGCGAAGGTGCTCCGTCTCGGCAAGTTGCGCCGCCATCTTACCAGCCGCATAAGGGTCCTTGCCTGCCCCGCTGCCGGGGGCCAGAGGGTGCCCCTCCTTTGGCTTCTCGACCTCCTTGACACCACGCTGCGCGAGGACGTGCGCTGCCTTGTCCTTGTCGTCACGCTTCTTCTGCTGCCGCGCGTCCACCAGCTGCCACACAAGGTCTTCGTGCTCCTTCTCCAGCGCGGCTGCCTCGTCGGGATTCGCCGCGCCGGAACCCGCTGCCCCGCCAGCATGGGCGGTAACCACAATCGCCCCCGCTCGCTGCCGGTTCAACAGCCGGTTGACGGTGCGGCCGACGTGCCCGTCCTGCGCCTTGAGCTCCGCTGTGATGGCCTCGTCGTCCACAGAGCCCAAGGCCACGCCACGCGCGGAAAGCTGCGCGAGGACCAGAGCGCGCTTCGCATCCTCAGGTGGCGCACCCGGTGCGTCCGCGCCCGGCGCGGCCCCCTCTCGGAGGGTCTTCAGCTCGAGCCGGAGCTGCTCGGTGGACCTCTTCTGCGCCTCCTCCTCCACGTCGCAAAGCCACCGCTCATCCTTGAAGGTGGACGCGATGACGGCCAGGTGTGCGAAGGCCTGGCCGTCGACCACCGCCCTCGCCACCATGTCGACGAAGCTCGCCTTGCCATGCTCTGTGGCCGGCAGCTGCTTCTCGAGCGCGGCAAGCCGCTCGGACTTCTCGCGCTCGACGTCGCGCTTCTTCCGCTGCCGCGCCATGATGCGCTCGATGGCGCGCTGCCGCAGCGCGTGGGAGGCAAGTGCCCGCAGCTGGTTGAGCTCTTCGACCTTGAGCGCCTCGTCGCGCGCCAGCACGGCGAGGGCCGCAGCCTCGCCCGCGCGGATGATCTGCAGCGTGTGGTGGAGCTCGGGGTCGACCGTCTTAGACGCGACGGCGCGGTCGTAGTTGCCGCTGCACGCTGGGCCGCCGGTCTTGCGCGTGTCCTCCATGAGCTTGTAGAGCGAGTGCGGCGAGTAGCGGTGCGTCTCGCCGCCCTTGTCGAAGCGCACCACGCGCCGCATGTCAGGCATCACCTCGACGATGATGCCACGGCCGCGCTCCGGGTGGTTGACGGTGACTCCGAGCGGTAACCGCTCGTAGGCAGAGTAAGTGCGGCGCACGATGTGCCGCGCCACCTCATAGCGCTGGGCGTGCTCACTCAGCGCGGACTCGATGAAGGGGAACATGCTCGCAGGGTTCTTCGAGGCCGCCAGCATCCCGACCAGGGGCTGAGCCGGCTTACCCTCAGGAGGCTTGGCCAAAGGGGTAGGCTCGGACCCCTTGACGACGAACCTGCGCGTGTCTTTCTTCCGCTCCGCCTCGGCGATCTTCGCCTTCTCCCTCTTGTCGCTCCGCTCGTAGAGCACGCGCAGCAGGGTCTTGGCGAGCAGAGGGATGAAGAGTGCGCTTGCCTGCAGGTGGGGTTGCAACCGGGATACGTAGTGCATGGACATGGGGTGCCAGTCGGGGTGCATGGGGGTGCAAGCCGGGTTGCATGGGGGTTGCGGCCTCAGGTATGTATGGGGCTGCGCGGTGCTCAGGTTGGAGGGAGAGGGGCGCTCGCCAGCCCGGTGAGGTCGGCCACCACCATGGCGCCCAGCACATCTCCGAATGGGATCTCGCCGTAGTAGGAGAGGATGTCCCATAGCAGCAGCGCGATGATGGCCACCAGTACGAATATGTTGCACGTCCACGCAAACTGGAGAGGGGCGCGCATGCATTGAAGCAAGGATGCATAGGGTTGCAGCCTGGGCCAGTAGAGAACATGCACACCACGCACGATATGCATGCATGCACATGCACACGTCCCCATGCACACGTAGGTGCACATGCACGCACCTTGAGCTTGGCCTCGCTGTAGCCTCCCGTGAACTTCCTGCATCGCTTCCACAAAACTACCAGCCCACAGCCCATGTCACTGAACTGGGTCATGATCTTGGCGTGCGGCCAGCCGCGCATCAGCTGCGCCTGATAGTGGACGCACAGCTTCTCGTGCACCTCGCGCGGCGAGCTCACCACGTCCTCGCGCTGCACCTCGCACTCGGCGACCTCCTGCTGGTACTTGACGGTGTAGAAGGCCTGCGCGTTCTTGTCGGCCCACGAGCAGCAATCCGAGCGCGTGCGGCGACGTATCAGCCTGATGACAGGCACGAAGCGAGGCCATGCGAGAGTTTCGTCGGACATGTCCACTGGGATGACCTCGGAGCTGCCTATGCCGCCGCGGCCCGCCTCCTCGTCGAAGTCATCGCCCACGCCTCCGAGGTCATCCAGCGCGTCGTGGACGAGGTCATCGACAGACTGCATCAGGCGCTTCTTCAGAGAGAGGCCCTTCTTCAGGCGATCAACGACTCCCACTCCCTTCTTCTTCTCGCCACCCTTCTTCTTGGCCGCCTTCTTGGCCGCCTCCTCCTCCGCCTTCCGCTTCTCGTCCTCCGCCACCGTGCGGCAGGCCACGGCCACGGCCTCGCGGCACTCGAGCATGCCTCCCGTCTTGAGCCGTACCACCTCGCCGTGCAGCACCGCCTCCTCCTTCCGGAGGCACGCCAGAGACGCCTCGAGCTCCGAGATCTGAGACGCCTCGAGCTCCGCAGGAGGAGACGGCGGTGGCGAGGTGATGGGCTTGCGACCGAAGATGCCCTTCTTCTTCTTGGCCGCTGCTGGCGCCGCGGCGCCGCCCTCGACGAGCGTGTAGCTCCCTTCCAGCGTGCCGATGCCGCCTTCGAAAAGCTCAGCGAGGGGGCCGGTCAGCGGGTGGGCCGGGATGGAGAAGGTCTTCTTGAGGGGTGGAGCGCCCTCCTCTCCAAGCGCCGCCCCCAGGTCCTGCGGCAGCTCGAGGTCGACCACTCCAATCTGGTCGTCGTCCAGCGCGATGTCGTGGTCCCATATCTGCACATGCACTGTCCGGTAGCTGCCCAGCGCGGCGGCGCTCACCTCGACCGGCTCCCACTCCGGGTTGAGATTCTTGGAGATCACCTTCGACTTGCCCAGCAGGTGGAGGAAGCCGTTGCCATCGCGCGCCTTGAGCACGAAGTACGGGTCGCTCGAGTCCTTAGAGAAGACGTTGCGGTCGAGGGCTGGCAACCCGCTGGCGCGTAGCGTGAAGCGCACCGCCACATCCCTAACGGGGCCCGCCACCTCCTTCTCAGCGGGTGTGCCGTACAGCTGCAGCTCGAGCTCAGACGCATCCGCGCGCACCTTCCGCAGTGCAGGGAGGGGTGATAACTAGGGAATGGGCGCAAGGTGGGGATGAGAGAGATCAGCGATCAGCACGTGAGCACGCACCTTGCTCAGCGATGCGAGAACAGCCTTGAGCTCCAGGACCTCTTGCCACTCGTCGCGCGGCTGGACGAAGAAGCCAACGGACCCGTCCGCCTGGAGGAAGATGCAGTGGGCGGGGACCCTGTCGAGAGTCTTGACGGTATAGACCTTGCTCCTCTTCGGGTGCAGAAGATCCTCCGGAATCTCTTGCACCTGGAAGGACGCGGGGAGAGGGTGGGTTGTGGATGGTCGCAAGTGGTGTGTGGGTATGTAGAGTACATGCACACATGCACATGCACATGCACATGCAGCATGCACATGCAGCATGCACATGCACATGCACATGCACATGCACATGCCATGCGCATCTATGAGGAGGGGGTGAAGGCCGGTGGGCGCACGTTGAGCGCGATCTTCATGACGCTGCGGTAGACACACTGGCCCTTGTCGGAGATCACCTTGGCCGTGGCGCTGACGGACCTTCTCAAGGCCGCCCTCTTCAAAAGGTTCTTGCGTGCCATTTGTCGGACCAGGCCCGCCTCTGCATAGCAGACCTTGACCTCCTCGAAGGGGGACGCGCCCTTGGCGCCCGTCAGATTGCGAGAGGACTCGAGGCATTTGCGCCGATCGTCGGTGAGCTTCTTGGCGGCGGCTTCGTCCGCCAGCCTCTCCTCGTCGTCGCTGTCGTCCTCGTCCTGCCCGTCGTCGATCAGCTGCACGGGCACCATGCCCATCATCTCCATGGCGAGATTCTTGGCCTCCGACAGCCTCTTGTTCCAGACCTTGTCCTTGGCCTTGTCGGCCTGCGCCTCGGCCTGCGCCGGGCTCAGCTCGTCACGGTGGTTGCTCAGGTAGACTTCCACCTTGGCCAGCACCGTCCAGCCCGCACTCTCCAGCCCCAGGCCCGTAAGCCCACCGCAGGCGCCCCCTTCGGCGGGCTTCTCGCAGACGCCGATCGTGAAGCGCTGGCCCTCACCCTGCTCCTCGCCCCCCTGCAGGAGCGAGCGCGCGTCGCCCTTCCGGAGGCCTCTGAAGGCGGCGTTGACCCGCGAGCAGGTCTCGTGGTAGTTCCGCTCGAGGCTCTTGTTGGCATTGCTCGTGCTCGTGAGGCTCTCCTCCTCGCTCGTGTAGACGCGCAGCACCTCGAGCATCTCGACGGCGGCGGCGCCGAGGGCGCTCGCCTGCCGCCACTCGATGGCCATCCACACGCCCGAGGGCTGCGTCAGCTTGAGCTTGCAGGTCATCTCGCCCCTGTGCTGGCCGTACTTGCTTTTGTACAGCGGCAGCACCTGCTGCACGCAGCGGGCGTCGTAGAACTGGGGCTCGGTGGGCTCGATGAGCGTGAGGAGACTGTCGCCCGTCCAGAGGGAGCGAGCCTTGGCCGCCTTCTTCTTGGCGCCGGGCACGGTCTGCCGCAGCACGAGGTCCCAGCTGCCGTTGCGGCGGCGGCGAAGGCGCTGCCTCGCCACCTTCTCGCGCTCCTGGAAGAGGAGCACCTTTGGGATGACCGCGCTGTTGAAGAGCTTGACCGAGATGACCTTGATGACCACGACGATGCCGTTGGCCAGGAGGATGCCCCACAGGGCGGTGAGGCCGGTCTGCTCCTGGCCGAAGAAGAGGATGAGCACCGCGAACTGCGAGAGGACCACGAGGTAGACGGTCATCAGGCGCTGCGTGCGGCGCGTCGGCATCGAGGGCAGCACGAAGAAGATCGCGAAGTAGTGGTTGGACGCGAGCAGCACCGTCAGCTGCGCCGCCCAGGCTTGCCACGTGATGGAGGCCTTGAGGATCTTCGAGCCCAGCCCCTCCTGGCCGAGGAAGGAGTGCCAGCGCGGGAAGAACTCCACGTACGCCCGCCGGTCGTCATAGAGCACGGCAAGCCACATCAAGCCGCACGCGAACAGTGTGGCGAGACCCATCGCGGAGTACTCTTCGGGCTCGATGTCGGCCAGCACGGCGAGCAGCTCCTCGAGTGTCATGGCCTTGGGCAGGTTGACATTGAGGTCGGCGAACGACTCGAAGAATGCGTCGGGGCTCGTCAGCACGTCCGACACGACGGCGAAGTCGGTCAGGTGGCTCGTCGCACAGACCGCGCCTCCTGTCGTCGGGTCGAGCTTTTCCAGCTTGAGCCCTGAAGTGGCCCAGCCCGAGGCAGCCACGTCCCAGTAGCGGCAGGCCGGTGCCTCGCCGCAGCTCGGACCCAGGTTGTTGCCGGAGCAGCTGCACGCCCCCGTCTCGCCGTCGCACGCGCCGCGCCCATTGCACGGCATCGGCAGCGCCATGCACTCCTCGTTCTTCGCCATGGCCGCCACGGCCATCACCGCCAGCAGCTCGCACTCGGGGAAGCTGGTCTTCGAGATGTCATTGCCAGCGTCTTCCTTCTCTTGGCTGCAGACGGCTTGCTGCTCCGTCAACGCCGCTGTCGCCAGGGTCAGGTCCTGGTTGCACTTGTCAATCGGAGTCTTCTCGTCGCGGCAGTCGTAGCTCGTCTCCTGCAGCCTGCGCCGGGCGCCCGGCCCCAGCTTCATCGTGAAGAGGATCTGCTCGCCGCCGTCGTCGCCCTCCTGGCTCACGTCCGAGCCACCGATGCGCAGCGTCATCGATGTGATCGAGGAGGCCGTCTCTTGCTTCACCGCGCCCGGCAGCCCCTTCGTACCCGGCGGAGGGGGCGGCGGGCTTCGCGCGCTGGCACTGTAAGTGACGAGCTGCACGTCGACGCTGTCCTGCCCCTCGAGCGCCTTGAGCCCGGGTGGGATGATGAAGACGGGCGGCGCACCCTCCGTGTTGGCGAGCATGGCGAGGTTGTTCTTCATCGCCTCGTTGGCAGGCGAGAAGACCGCCTTGGGCGGTGGGTCGGGGACGGGCTCGGCGCTGCCGCTGCCGCTGCCCGCCTCCTCGGGCGGCGGCGGTGTGGCGTAGAGGCTAGCGAGGGCGGCTGCAGCGGCCTCGTTGTTGGCGGCCTCGTCGGGCGGCTCGCCGCTGCTGACCTCCACCTTAGGGATGAGCGCCTTCTCCACGACCATCGTGAAGCCAGGGCTCGCGATGGTCACCGGAGGGTCCCCCGGCGCCAGCGAATTGGCCAGACCCATGGACACCTGGTCGAGCACCTTGCTTACCGCGTCGGCGGCCGCGTTGGCCTGCTTGCTCTCCTCCGCGGCCGCGGCGTCCGCGGCGTCCTCGGAGGAGGCATCGCCTGGTGCAGACGGCGGGGCGGGCGGGGACAGCGCCTCTGTTGGCCCAACGGGCGTGGCGGCCGCAGCCGAGGCGGTGAACATGAGGTTCACGAGGTCGACGATGGGTCCGACCTGCGGGGATGGAGGTGTGGGGGGGGGTGATATGCAGCGGTCTTCGTGCTGCAGGGTAGCCCAAGCGGGGGCACATGATGGGGTTTAGGGCCAAATATCGGCTGGCGGAGGGCAAGGTGTACTATGCAGCGGTCTTGGATTCAAGCGGCAAGCGGCAGACGTCTTCGGCCGTCAAGGCAACCCCCGCATCGGTGAGCCCGCTCAGAACGTTGGCGACGTCGTTGAGCGCCGACACGCTCTCAGTGACAAGGTTCTGCGCAGCAGCCTGCTCTGCCTCGGCCGCCTCCTCAGCAGACATGGCAGGGGCCGCAGGGGCAGGAATGGAGGGAGGGAATCCGGGGGCCATGCTGGCGTTTCCGGTATCAGGTGGGGCGCCCCCGCCGAGGAGGCCACCGAGCTTGTCAGAGATGGCTGCAGTAGCGGCTCCTAGCTGAGCCATCGCTTCGACGTAGGCCACGGGTAGCAATGGCGGCGGTGGCGAAGGGGGCGAGGGCGGCAGTGAGGGTGGGGGCGGCGTGGGCGGCGGTGGGGAGGGGGGCGGTGGGG
>Ga0209302_10002011_pt1 | contig 11901 bp, 6 predicted proteins | sample ArcOceMetagenome_2_FD_187445 | JGI IMG/M metagenome (GOLD analysis project Ga0209302, IMG submission 187445) | Marine eukaryotic phytoplankton communities from Arctic Ocean - Arctic Ocean ARC135M Metagenome (SPAdes) (version 2) | ecosystem: Environmental > Aquatic > Marine > Oceanic | place... | reverse complement strand
GTCACTGCCAGCGCAGTCGGAGGATCTGCGAACAGAAGTGTGGTTGGCCGAGTCTCTCCGACGACGAGGAGCTCGTCGATGAGCCAGTGAACTGCGCGGCGTTCTCACGAACCCCCAAACACACAAACCTCAAGCAAGTTCACCCGCGCGCGCGGGACCACAACCTTGGGCGTGGGCTCGGCTGCCCGTGGCTCACCATGGCGTCCGGCCAGGGCTATCGCGACGTCCAGCCGCACCTGCCCGACAATAAGATGGAACGCGATCTGATTGCGGCCATCGAGGGCCACGAGGACGACGAGGGCAAGCCGATGAGCACGATCATGAGTGTTGCCGAAGACGGGCCGGAGCAGGTCACCTTTGCGCCCCGGAAGTACAACACCGGGCCAAAGGGCGTCATTGAGGACGCGCGCCAGGCCAGGGCCAAGGCGCAGCTCCAGCGGCAGGCCGACGCCGCCCTGCGAGCCGAGCAGATGCGGAGCAAACACGGCGGCGTGCCCCGGATAGACGCAGCCGAGTTCGAAGACGAGGAGGAGGAGGAGGCGGAGGAGGAGGAGGCGGAGGATGGTGACGACGCGTTTCGGAAGTATCGGCAGCAGCGCTTGCAGCAGCTGCAGCGCGGGGCGCAGGTGCGGAGCTACCTGCCCACGTTCGGCGAGCTCAAGGACCTGAGCATCGACGGCTACCTCGCCTGCGTCGAGGGTGGCCACCCCGAGACCTTCGTCGTAGTGCACCTGTACGAGCCGCACCTGCCCGCGTGCGTGCGCCTCAACTTCCGGCTGCAGGAGCTCGCCGACAAGTTCGACCAGGTCTGCTTCGGCTCGATGGTCGCCTCCGAGGCTAAGGAGGGCATGGGCACCGCGGACCTTCCCGCGCTGGTGGCCTACCGCGGCGGGGAGTACCTTGAGAGCGAGCTGCGCGTGCACGAGACCATCGGCGACGAGCTGCCGCTCGCGGCGCTGCAGGACCTCGTCCAGGGGCTGGGCGTGGAGCTGAGTGCCGCCTCCGCCATGAGCGCTGCGGACGGTCGTGCCGCGCTGCGACGAGGGCAGGAGACGCTGAGCGACGAGGGCAGCGACGACGAGGACTGATCGGGCTGTGGCGGTGGCAGCCCCAGTCGTGCTACCGTTTGCCTCACTCACTGGCCGTGCACAGCGCTTACATCTATCTATCTAATTATATATTGTTCTGTCTCCCCTGTACGTTTAGTGTCACCTAAAGCTTTTTCACGAACGAGGATCGCACTACCAAGGGTCAGAGTAAACTTGCAAGCATGCTTTTTTTAAGCGAGGTCGCGTGGAGCTGGAACCCGTCCGACCGTCCCTCGCCCAAACGGTCGGATATCGTCAAGATCGCCTCTTTTTTTTGCGAGCTTCGACGGACGCACTCCGTCGACAACCACAGCTGTAGGCCCGCCCGCTCCCGCCGGCCGCTCGGCCGCTCAAAAGATTCTCAACCGGCGTGTTCAAACGCTTTGTGCCATGTTGAGCGTGCTGACCTCGGCAGCCGCGCTCAATGGCCCTCTGCATCCTGAAAAGATCAGCCGGCGTACTTTGTTGGCGGGCGCATTGGCCACGCCGCTTCTTGTTGCAGGCCCACCAAAGAGCCACGCCGCGAGCACGGAGGGACCTCAGGATCCGCGAACGGCGTGGTCTTTCTTCGGATTGGTCGCGCCGCCCATTCAAGGGACCTGGTCGTACGACACACTGGTGGACCAGGCCAAGGCCGAGAACCTCGCGACCATCCAGACTGCTGTGAGCCACGACTGTATCATCGCGACAACGCATGACGGGATGCGGTTTGCTTCGATGGTAGCCGACAAGGCAGTTCCTACCCTGCTCATGGACTGCGAGAAGCCCGACGGCCGCCTGCCCTTCCTGGTTCTTCCCATGGATGAGAACCGTGCCGCAGTTCGTGATGTGGCGACGCAGCTCCTCAACCTCCTGGGAGTTCTCTGGCTAGCGGACCAGGCCGACCTCCTACCGTGGGACACGACTCCCTACGGTAGCATCGCCGAGCGTGAAGCCGCCCAGCGGGGCGGGGAAAAGGTGAAGAAGAAGCTACTCGGGCAGCTTCGCAGCGCACTCGAGAAGAAGAAAAAGGCGCCCGCACGCCGTGAGGCCGCTCGTTGCACATGTGCAGTGGGCTTGCCCGGCCCTCCTGCCCCTCGGCCCGCTGTAGTTTCGCCGCACACGGATAGCCAGGGTGCAGCGGTGGCCGCTCGAGCACAGCCAGCGCAGGGCGATGTATGTACACCATTCTGTCAGGCGTGGAGCAGGACGAGGCTCTGCGCCGTGTGCTGGGCTTGGTGCGCTGGGATGCGGCCGCGGAGCTCAAGGAGAAGATTGGGCTCGCGGGGTCAGAGATGGCGCAGCAACTTAGGAAGGTGCGCCCCGCGTGTGTATGTATGGCACGGATGCCCACAGCGGTAGCGAGGGCGCACCTGGGCCCTGTGCACTTCACGCTGCCCCCTCCCCTTGCAGCCTGGCGAGATGCTCGAAAAAGAAGTGAGTAAGGTGCCTGGCGCCTTCGCCAAGGTGCCTGGCGTCCTGAAGAGAATAGCGTGGGCGACGCCAGCGTGTGTGAATCTCGATCGGCTGCCCACGTTCGAGCAGCTCTGCACCCGCGCGTCCTGGTGCATCACCACGTGCACTGACTCCGGCGTGGTGCAATACTTGCGCGTCTCCCCCACCACCGCTGCGACGTGGCCCGTTGGGGCCGGAGTCGCCGTCCCAGACCCAGCTGACGTCACGGCGCTCGGCCGCACGGCAGCAAGTTGAGAGGGGTGCATGGCGCCTCCGGAGGTAGCCTCGAGACCGTATGCGACTGCCCGGGCCATGCGCGGTCCCAATGCCCTCGTCCCTCGATCATCTTTGCGGTGTGCCGCGCGAAGAGCCTCTCTTCCCAGCCCAAACCCGCCCCCTACTGCACAGACCTCGCCGGCACCGTCGACTCGGCGGCGCTCATCGACGCCGAGCCCGGCCACAGCAGCCTTGTCTTCGACGCCGAGCTCGGCCTGTGCCGCCTCGACGAGGAGTTCTCAGCCTTCTACGGCCACCGCGTCTACCTTTGCAAGCGCCTCGAGAACGTCGTCCCCGCGTGAACGCCAGGCCGCCGCCTCTACCAACAGCGCATCGCGGTAAAACTTTCGCGCGCGTTCTCCAGTGCTTCCTACTTCACACACACACCGGCTCGCCGAGCTCGCCTTCTGTAAAAATAATGAACGCTGAACGCTGACCTGTACAAATGATGTACCATGCACGCGTGTACCTGTACCTGTGCTATCGGGATCCGTTCGACTGTACACTTGCCACCTTAACGCGTTCCGTAAGGTCGTTTTGTTCAGTCTCATTACAGTGAAAAGTGAATCAGTGTCTCAGAGACGAGAGAGTTTCTGTGACTCTGTTTTATCAGAGGGTAGTCCTTTCACGAAAATCGAAATCGTTTTTGGTGGTCGAATGAATGAATTATGAAATGAGATTGATATAATGAGAACGGACTTTTTCGTGAACGTCGAAAGGAGCCTGGATTTCATCGGGCTCGGGGCCACACGGGTGACTACACGGTAAAGGGTACATGATTTGAGCAACTTGCAGCATGGGTCTTTGACAGTCTTTTTCTCGAAAGTCTATAGACTAAGACTCGCGGTTTTTTGGTGTGTCTCGGTAAGTCTACTTTTTCTGCCCTAGTTAGAGAGGTGCATTGGAGCCTCAAAAAACGCTTCCACCCCGCGCCGTGAGTAAATCGGCAAGATTCACTCTGGTAAGGGGTAGAGCTCTGAAGGTGGCCCGGGTTATCGACGTAACCGATCAGTTTAGACTCTTTAGATGGGTTTAACACCAAAGATGAGCCCAAAGCGACCACGTGGCCAGATTTTACGACGTTTTCCCGAACCCTCCGCAAAACGCCCACCTTGGCTCAAAAAAAGGGTACTTTTTGGGCTCGGCATTTGGGGTGGCTGCGCGGGCATACCTGCCCTGATCTGCTTGCCCCGGGCTGTTTTAGCAGCTCCCCAGCATGGCACACACTGCCGTGCCCCCCAAGCCCCATGGCCAGAGGAGCAAAGGTGGCTTAAAAGGAAGCGGTTTTCTGCACATTTGCGGGCTTAGCCGTGTAGTCCCCCCACGCAGTCCGCGCACGGCCTCGTGCTCGAGGAGTGCATCACCATCAGCATGCAGCATCGGCGATCGCGGCGGCGCGCAGCCTCCACTTGGTTTTTAAAGTCCCCTCGGAAATTACCAAGTCCGATTCAGGAGCTGATCAGCTCATAGATGTCAGTAAATACCTCGAGGATGCCAGAACAGTTAAATTTGACCTCTCCAGGCCACTTTTTCTCGACTAAGTTCACGAAATTCGCTCAATAGTCACTTTGGGCGACCCTGCCGAGAGCCGATGCGCCGCAGGTCGCCGTTCATCGTGGTTTTGTCGAACCCGGACGATCTGAGGTGGCCTAGGTAGGTAGTAACGTCTGCTTAAGCGCCTGTGTTAACGATCGATCGGTCAAGACTCGGATTGATGACGCGATTCAATCTGGACTAATCTCGGAAAACCAAAACGGCTTGATACAATATATGAAACAAAGGTGCCACCGCTAACCCTTATCTCTTATCTATCTTATCGCTAACCCTGATGGCTGGAGGATTTCGGACCGCCAGATCCAGTTACGTTAGTTCCCAGCCTGTTCCCAGCCTATGAGGGCTCATTTTTCTGCCCATGTTGTTACCTGTTTTTAGTTTTGTCTGGTGGTGAAGGTGTTTGAACTCCAAAATCTGATCGAGAGAGGATCCCGGGTTCGAGTCCGCTTCGGGTCCGGAAGGGCGAAAATCGCTTGGGAATTTAATAACGCCTCACGTCATTTACTGCCGACGCCATCACTGAGATAGCTGCGTCTCGGGCACGAAGCCAGCTTGCAACACGAACTTGACCGGGCCAGCAAGCACGGGCGGGGGCGGGACCGCAAAGCGCTGGTCGGGTTGCGCCGGCGGCGGCATCTCGTCGGAGGGGCTCTCGCTGCGAGGGCACGGGGCACGGGGGAGTCTTAAACGTGTGCGCGGGGCACAGGGCGCAGGGCGTGGCAAGCATAGCGAGGCGCGAGGCGGAAGGCCGATGCAGCAGGCCGGGTGGGTTCGAGGGGGAAGCCCGCACCTCTCCGGCTGCGTCTCCGGTACGAGGCACTTTCCGCGATCGGAGGAGCCAGGCAGCGGTTCGTACCGCAACAAGTCCGCCTCCTCCGCCTCCTCCTCCCTCTCCTCATCCGTCTCCTCGTCCGCCACTGCTGCCTCCTCCTCATCCACGTGCTCCTCCGCACCCATCGTCTCCTCTCCCTGCTCCATCGCCGCCGCCTCCTCCTCCACGGTCTCATCCTCCTGCTCCATCGCCTCCTCGTCCCCCACGCCGAAGAGAGGCGCGTCGGGGTCCGCGCCCTCCACCCTGTTGCCCCCGGCGTCGGCGAGGGCGCCAGCCAGCCTCTCGGAAGGCACCTCGGCTGCCGGCGACGCCGCGCCACGCGTGTAGATGGGGGCCTGGCGTATATGGAACGCTGGCGAAGGATCCTGCCTGTCACTCTCTTGCCCCTCCCTCTCTTGCCTCTCCCCCTCTTCCCGCTGCTGCGGCTGCTGCGGCTGCTGCTCACTCTCTTGTCCTCCCCTCTCTTGCATCTGCTGCTCCCTCTGCTGCTTCCTCTGCTGCCCCCTCTGCTGCTGCTCTCTCTCTTGCCTCTCCCGCCTCTCCTGCTGCTCCCGCTGCTGGCTCAGCTGCGGCTGCGGCTGCGGCTGCAGCCTCGACTTGCATTGGTGCTCGAGGTGATAGTCCATGCTCTTCAAGGAGACCATCCCGTCGCATCCAGGGCACGGGCGGTACTCCGACGGAGCCGAGGTGCGTTGGCTCATCTGCCGGCCGGTGCGGCCTTTGCTCGACGCGCGCTTGCGCGGCAGCTGGCTGGGCTGCGATTGGCTCGGCTGCAGCTGGCTCGCCTGGCTGCCGGCAGTGCCGTCGTGTCGAGCATCCTGCGGCACGCGCGTGGCATCTCGCCTCTCGACCCGAGGCGACGGGACTGCGGGCTGCGTGAGCTGCTCGAGCGCGCTGTCAAAGTCGCCGCCGCACTCCTCGAGTGCCCGCTCCACCTTGGCCCGCTCGAAGCCCATGTCGACCATCTGCTCCGCTGTCTCACGCCATGCCGGGGCGGCATCCCGACCCGGCTGCAGGGTCGGGGGCTCCTCGACTGTCGCATCGGGCATGCTGTCGCTCTGCTCCTCGACCGCCTGCAGGTGGCCCGGACGTGGAGGGTGGTCCAGCGTGGCGTTCGGCGACTCCTCGTCCTCCTCCAGAAAGCTCAGCGAGTCCGGGGCGTCTCCCTCGGCGTGCACGTCACCCACCGCCTCCTCGAGCCCCGCTGCCCGCCGCCGCGCCGCCTCTGCGCCGCCTCGCCCCTCCTCCGCCCCATCCACCTCATCATCGGCACGCGACTCCGCGCTCTCCGCCGCCTCTGGCTCCAGCTGCGTCTCATCGTCCCGCCCCGCCGCATGCGGCGCCTCCGCCTCCGCCACATGCGGCGCCACCGCGCCGGCTGCAGCTGCAGCCGGCTCGTGCAGTGCAAGCTCGGCCTCCTCCTCCTCCCAGTCCTCCGCCTCCCACCCCTGCACTTGCGTCATGTGGCCCTCCGCCTGCGCCATCAGGCCCTCGCGCGCGTCCGGCGCCATCGCCTCCGCCTCCATGCCGCCCGCCACACCCATCCCTGCCACCTCCACTCCCGCCACATCCATCCCCGCCACCTCTGGCTCCTCGTCACTGAAGCTCACCACCTGCGTCTCCGCGTGCGCTGCGTCGTGGTAACGCGCCTGCTCCTCCACAGGCCCGGCCACAGCCCCCTCCGGAGATCCCCGCCGAGCTTCCCACGGAGATGCGGCTGAGCACGCTGGTCTCGGAGGCGACCGCCGCGGCGGCTCCTGCGGGGGCGGCGGCTCTGCTGGCGCGTCCTCGGGCGGCGGCGAAGGCGAGCGGCCTTGCGCCACCGGCTGTGCTGCCGGCTGTGGCAGCCGTGGAGTCTGCTGCGGCGGCGGTTGCGGCGGCGGTTGCGGCGGTGGTTCCGGCGGTGGTTCCGGCAGTGGTTGCGCCGGTGGTTGCGGCGGTGGTTGCGGCGGTGGTTGCGCTGGCTGCTTGGCCTGGCCGAAGACGTAGCCCGGAGGCGGCGAGGTGGGCTGCATGCCGAGGTACCGCAGCTGCACGTGCTCCTGTGAGGCACACCGCACGCGCGCAGCTCAGCAAGGTAGAGGCAGGCCGAGCTCAGGCTGCATCGAGGAGGACGCACCTCTCCGCGGCGGCCGTGCAGCTTGTGACCCAAGAGGTCGAGCTCCAGCTGGTGCGACGGCGACGGCTGCTGCCACGAGCCAGCCAGACGCTCGACCTCCTTCAGCGTGATGTGCACGGCACGGCCATCCTGCGGCGCGGCATTGGGGAGGTCAGAGCACCACGCACGCTCGAGCGGGCCGCGTGGTTGCGGCACGGCACACACCTGAGAGACGGAGATGTCACCCTCGATTCGCGAGGCTCCTTCGCCTGGATATATGCCGACAGCCTCCAGCCACGATTCGTCGCGCCAGCAAAACACCAAGTGGTACGGACAGCACCCGAGCGTGCCAGTCCACTGTGAGCCCGACCGGATGATCTGCGAACTGCTCAGCTGGTCAGGAACGGGCTCGTCAGAGCTGCTGGCGCCAAAGACAATGCGCTTTAAGCTCGTCTGGTCTTTTTCCAACTGGCCCTCGAGCATCGCTAGCTCAGCGAGCATGCTCCCGGCCATCCCCACTACGAGCAGGATGGAAGAGGCCGCCGCGGCGCACAGTGAGACCGCCGTGCACACGGCAAAGGGAAAGCGCGGGTGTATTAGACCGCCCTTAGCTGAGGGGGATAGATAGATGGGGAAAGTGGCTCGGGGCGAGGCGCGAACTGTGCCGGTTTAAGAGGCTGTCTCATCTTAAGAGGGGAGATCAAACAGTGGCACGCACCCTCTTAGAAGGGCCCTCCTTGCGTTGCGGCGGCGTGGGAGCGCCGAGCGCGAACCAATTGGACGCCCACGGCGTACGCATTTCCATTCAAATATAACGACGTACGTTATATTCATTCTCGGTTCACATAATTACCCCCCCCCTCCCACCCTGCAGCTGCTTCACCCTGCCGCCGGAAGTAGACCAGCGCGCAGCGGCTCGTTTACTAGACCTCCGCCCGTGAGCATGAAGCGGCGCCTCCCTCCTGCCCCGCCCGCCCCCGACGACGACGTTGCGGCAGCCCAGCAGAAGGTGACCATGCCCTATGCTCCTGCCCTGCTTGTGCTTATTATTTATATTGACAGCCTGGGACGACAAACTGGGAAGCGAGTCCGCGGCCGCAGCAATCCACCCCCCCCAGCACGTCGACCCCGCCGGCCTCGGTCGGAGGCGTCATCAGCTGCGCAGGATCTTCTGGAGCGACTCGGCGAGGAGCGGCATGTACAGGCCCTGCGCGCTCTTGATGGAGATGCTGCACGTGCCCGTGCCGGGGCGGAAGCCTAGCTCGACCAGCATCGCCACGTTGTTGAGCGTCTTGGAGGAGAAGTAGACCATGTCGGCGCCGTCGGGCAGCTTGCGCCTCGCGATGAAGAAGACGTTGGCGGCCTCCATCTTGGGACAGACGGCCTCGACGTTCTCGCTCTGCGGCGAGAGCCCCTGCGCGTCGGTGCGGTTCTCGTTGGTGAGGCTCTTCCACTGCTCGAGCCAGACGTTCTTGTCCATGCGCGCGTCGGAGGCGAGGAAGAGGAGCACGTCCATGCTGTCCTGGAAGTAGAAGACCTTGACGCTGTTCTTGAGGGCCACCTGGATGACGCCCGGCGGCGTGTCGGCGGCGGGCTGCCCCGTCGGCAGCAGCGGCACGAGCCCCGTCGCGCTCTGGCCCGGCATGAGCTGCTGCGGCAGCACCTCGCCCAGCTTGCCGGGCGACTCGGGCACGACGCCAAAGGTGTTCTTGTTGAACTGCAGCGCGAAGCCGCTCAGCGGCACGCCGCCGTTGTTCTCCACCGTGTAGCTCTGACACAGCCGCCCCTGCCCGTCCTTGACGAAGGCCGTGCGCACCTGCATGCCCTCGCCCTTGTCCGCGGGCAGCACCAGCTTGGCACCCGCCGGCGCCGCCGCGCCCGCCGCCGCCGACGGCGCCGGCGGCCCGCCGAAGAGGTCGTCGAGGCCGCCGCCCAGGCCGCCCCCCGCGGGCGGCGCGCCGCCGCCCATCATGCCGCCCATGCCGCCCATGCCGCCCATGCCGCCCATCGGGTTGGCGGGCGCGGCGTCGGGCGGGTCGTCCATGAGGCCGCCCAGCAGGTCCATCACCTGCGGCGCGGGCATCGCGGGCGGCGCCGCCTGCGCGCCCTCGGCGCCCTCCGTCATCATGTCCGAGGTGAGCGTGTTGCCCTCGTCGTCGTCGTCGTCGTCGTCGGCACGGCCGCCCAGGCCGGGCGCGGCCTTGCGCCCCTGGGAGACGAATGTGGAGGGGGGCTTGTGGTAGATGGCGGCGAGGGTCGAGAGGTGCGAGATGAGCTCGTCGAGGACGGCCGGGTCGAGGGAGAAGGTGTCGTCCGAGATGTTGGGCTTCTCCGCGAGCACCACCTTGGGGGAGGGAGCGGTGAGCGGTGAGCGGTGAGCGGTGAGCGGTAAGTCGCAAGTCGTAAGGAATGAGGAGTGAGGAGTAGGGAGTGAGGAGTAGGGAGTGAGGAGTAGGGAGTGAGGAGTAGGGAGTGAGGAGTAGGGAGTGAGGAGTGAGGAGTGAGGAGTACGGGTTTAGGAGTAAGGCGTAGGAAGGAGTGAGGAGTGGGGAGTGAGGAGTGAGGAGTGAGGAGAGGGGAGTGAGGAGTAGGGAGTGAGGAGTGAGGAGTGGGGAGTGAGGAGTGAGGAGTGAGGAGTGAGGAGTGAGGAGTGAGGAGGAAGGTCCGACCTGCTTGGCGGCCTCCGGGTCGGTGGAGAGCAGCCGCCAGTAGATGTAGCCGCGGTCGCGCAGGTCGGGGTTGTCGCTGTCCTGCGTGGCGAGCGTGAGCACGTCCTGCACCATCTTCTGCGTGTCGGCGGGCCGCTTGAGGAAGAGCTTGACCGTGGCCGTGAGCAGCTGCAGCTGCACCATGGGCGTCTCCTCCTCGAAGCTCTCGAGGAAGCCTGAGGGCCGAGGAAGGGGGAGGAGGGGGGTGGGGGGGGAAGGTGAGGGGGAGGCTGTGGCTGAGGCTGAGGCTGAGGCTAAGGCTAAGGCTGAGGCTGAGGCTGGGGCGGAGGCTGAGGCTGGCGGAGGCAGGGGCGGGGGCGGGGGCGGAGGCACAGGCGGGGGCGTACCCTCGAGCAGCTCGTCGGCATTGTCGATGCGCTCGGCGTACTCGCCGATGATCCAGATCATGCTCGCCTTGGCCTCGGGCTCGTCGAGGGTGTCCAGGTTCTCGCACAGCGTGCCGATGATGCTCTCGTACCTGCGTGGGGGTTAGGGTTAGGGTTAGGGTTAGGGGTTTAGGGTTAGGGTTAAGGTTAGGGTTGGGGCTAGGGTTAGGGTTGGGGCTAGGGTTGGGGCTCGGGTTGGGGTTAGGGTGAAGCGTGTGTGGCGCGCCGGTTGGGGAACTTGCGGAAGATGTCCTTGATGACGATGACGGCCTCCTGCACCACGTAGTTGACCTTGGTCTGTATGAGCTCAAGCAGCACGTTGATGCACCGCTCCGCCGCGCGCTCAAGCTTGATGGCGCACCGGCCGATGGCGCGCACGGCGCGGCGCACGAACTCGACGTCCACCTCGGTCGAGTACTCCTTGAGCTCCATGAGCACCTGGTTGGGGTTAGGGTTAGGGTTAGGGTCAGGGTTAGGGTCGTCCTTGAGCTCCATGAGCACCTTGGCACGTCGTAGTGGCAAGGAGAGTGAGTCACGCGCGTACCGAGTGAGTCGCGTGAGTGGCGTGAGTACCGTGTGAGTAGAGTTGAGTAGAGTTCTGCATATGCAGATGCATATGCATATGCATATGTGCGCATGTGCATGTGCATGTAACATGTGCATGTGCATGTGCGCGCGCCTGGTCGACGTTGCGCTCCGAGGCGAGCTTGATCATGATCTCGAGCTTCTCCATCTTGACGTAGATGGGGTCGTTGTACTTGCAGAAGAAGACCTTGATCTCGTGCGCGAGGATGGTGGGCCGCTTCTGCACGATGAGGTTGATGTTGCGCAGCGCGACGTATTGGATCTCGGGCTCGGAAGAGAGGAGGGTCACCAGCGGCGGCGCCATCTTCTTGTAGAGCGCCTTGAGCGTCTCCTGGCTCGTGATCAGGTCCATGTACTTGATCATGACCTTGATGGCCGAGAGTACCACGGCCGAGTTGGCGTGCTGCAGCCGCGGCGTGACCCGCTCGATGATCGACTCGGCCTCGCTCGCCGCCGCGGGGTTGTAGAGGGCGAGGGAGTCGAGGATGAAGACCTGGCCCCACTCGGTGCACTCGTTGAGCGCGGCGAGCATCTTCTGCAGCGTCGAGGTGTTGATCTGGAAGACGCGCTGCGCCGTCTCGCTCGTCTCGCTGATCTCGGCGAGCGCGGCCACGGCGTTGGAGACCACCATGGGGTTGGAGTCGCCGAGCAGGTCGTAGACCATGTCGAGGAAGCCCTGGTCCTCGACCAGCTCGCCGTTGATGTCGTACAGCTTCGCCACGCACACCGCCGCCGTCTTGCGCACGTACGGGTCCTCGTCCTTGAGGCACTTGCGCAGCGGCTCGCACAGGTACTCGACGATCTTGTCGACGCGGATGCAGCCCATCGTGCGCACCGCGAGCGCGCGGATGAGCGGGTTGGGGTCCTGCGTGTCCTGTGGCGAGGAAACAGGCGCGGCGCCACCGGGCGTCAGCACTTGGCGCGGTCGTGGGGGTTGGGG
>Ga0209302_10002010_pt1 | contig 11902 bp, 12 predicted proteins | sample ArcOceMetagenome_2_FD_187445 | JGI IMG/M metagenome (GOLD analysis project Ga0209302, IMG submission 187445) | Marine eukaryotic phytoplankton communities from Arctic Ocean - Arctic Ocean ARC135M Metagenome (SPAdes) (version 2) | ecosystem: Environmental > Aquatic > Marine > Oceanic | place... | reverse complement strand
CGTATTTGGTTGATCTAACCTGACGAAATCAGGAATTTCAACTCCTTGTGTTGCAGATGTTAATATTCTTTTATTTAAAGATATTAATTGATTGATAACACCTCTCATTTCATATTCAAAACCAACCTCTAAAGACTTATCAAACTCATCTAAAATTAATGTTTTTATATGATCCTTAGAAAAACGTTCATTTGCAAAATGATCTGAAATCCTACCTGGAGTTCCTATTAGAATTGCCGGTACGTGCTTTAATTCTATTTTATCCTTAGACATTGGTCTACCTCCATAAACTGCGTTTACTTTATAACCAGATCCCATAGAACGAATAACTTGTTCTATTTGAATTGCTAATTCCCTTGAAGGCACTAAAATTAAAGCTTGTATTTCTTGTATATTCGGATCTAAAAATGACAACAGCGGTAAGGCAAAAGCAAGTGTTTTCCCTGTTCCTGTTGGAGATAAAAGAATCGTATTTGTATTTTTCTTAATCGTTGCAATAGCTTCCTCTTGCATAGGATTTAACTGACTAATATGCAGCTTTTGTAATATTTCTTCTTGTCCTTTTATATGATTTGCCATCTATTACCTTGTTTCTTTTTATTTAAACTAACGGGCAAAGATACTTAGAGTTGTCTGGTATTGACTATAATTACTAAAAAGATTACTAATTTTGTCTTTCTAAAAAAATAAAAAATAAATGCTGAAACAAAAATTGAACAACTATAATGTAATACTTGCCTCTGGTTCTCCAAGGAGACAACAATTTTTTAGAGATTTAGATATTGATTTTTCAATCCAATTAAAAGAAATTGAAGAAATTTATCCAGAAAATTTAAAAGGTGTAGCAATTACGAACTACCTATCGCATTTAAAATCAGAAGTATTTTCTACTTTAAATGATAACGATTTACTAATTACTTCAGATACTATTGTTTGGCTAGAAGGCAAAGCATTAGGCAAGCCTAAGGATGCAAAAGACGCTTTTACAATGCTAAGAGCTTTGTCTGGAAAAAAACATGAAGTAATTACCTCCGTGTGTTTAAAAACTACTTCTTTTCAAAAAATTATTAACGATGTTACAAGTGTTACATTTAAACAACTTTCTGATGATGAGATTCATTACTACATCAATAATTACAAACCTTTTGATAAGGCGGGTGCATATGGAATTCAAGAATGGATAGGGTTTATTGGCATAGACAAGATAGAAGGTAGTTATTTTAATGTAGTAGGCTTGCCTGTGCATAAACTTTACAAAGAGCTAATGAACTTATAAATAAGCTCTTTAGAAGAATAAATAGCAACTTTTGGCACTTTCTCACATTATGTTAAAAAGTCTTGCGTCTATTCTCTCTTTTATTTTCTTTAGAAATAAATAAAAGTTTATTTTTACGCAAAATTAAACAACACAATACTTTACAATATTACAATGAAAAAATACACGTACACAGAAAAAAAGGATACACGTTCAGGTTTTGGAGACGGTTTAACAGAGTTAGGTAGAACAAACCCAAATGTAGTTGCTTTATGTGCAGATTTGATTGGCTCTTTAAAGATGGATCAATTTATAGCAGAAAACCCGGAAAGATTTTTCCAGATTGGTATTGCAGAAGCAAATATGATTGGTATTGCAGCTGGTTTAACAATTGGGGGTAAAATTCCTTTTACAGGAACATTTGCAAACTTTTCTACAGGAAGAGTTTATGATCAAATTCGTCAATCTGTTGCCTACTCGGGTAAAAATGTAAAAATTTGTGCTTCTCATGCAGGAGTTACTTTAGGTGAAGATGGTGCAACCCACCAAATACTAGAAGATATTGGTTTGATGAAAATGTTGCCAGGAATGACTGTAATTAACACTTGTGATTACAACCAAACAAAAGCAGCAACGATAGCCATTGCAGATTTTGATGGCCCTGTTTACTTGCGTTTTGGAAGACCAAAAGTGCCTGTATTTATGCCAACAGATAAACCATTTGAAATTGGTAAAGGAATTCAATTAACAGAGGGTACAGATGTAACGATTGTGGCAACTGGGCACTTAGTTTGGGAATCTTTACAAGCTGCCGAACAATTAGAAGCAGAAGGTATTTCTGTAGAAGTAATTAACATTCATACAATTAAACCTTTAGACGAGGAAATAATTTTAAAATCTGTTGCTAAAACAGGATGTATTGTTACCGCAGAGGAACATAACAAACTAGGTGGATTAGGTGAAAGCGTTTCTAGAACTTTAGCATTAAACACTCCTACACCTCAAGAATTTGTTGCAACAAATGATACTTTTGGAGAGTCTGGTACACCAGAACAATTGATGGCTAAATATGGTTTAGATGCCACTGCTGTTGTAAAAGCGGTGAAGAAGGTAATTTCTAGAAAATAAGAACGTTTTACTAATAATTAAATTTAAAACTATGAAAAAAGTATTTTTAATGATGTCATTGGCGGTTGCATTTAGCCAAACTTCATCAGCACAATTAGATTTTGGAGTAAAAGCAGGTTTAAATTACAATTCAGAATCTATTCAAAGTGTGAGTGAAGATGTTTTTACCGGAGCAGAAAGCAAAACTGGTTACCACGCAGGTGTTTGGTTGCGTTTTAAACTGCCAATAATTGGCTTTTATTTAAGACCAGAAATAGTATATACAAACTTAGAAAATGAATTGTTGTACAAAGGAAGTCAAACAACTTCTTACAACTTCCAAAAAATTGATATTCCTGTTTTAATAGGTAAAAAGTTTTTTGGTATTGGGAACGTTTTTGCGGGACCTTCTTTTCAATACATACTAAATTCAGACTTTAGTCTTAATGACATTTCAGAAGTTGATACAGATGGCTTTTCAGTTGGATTGCAATTTGGGGCAGGTATTGAATTGGGTAATTTAGGAATTGATGTGCGTTGGGAAAGAGGGCTAAATGCCGTAGAATCTACCTTTTTAAACGTTACAACAAATACAAATGTTACTTTCGATACAAGAGTGAATCAAATTATAATTGGTTTATCGTATAAGTTATAAAAGAACTATCAATTAATAAAAAAAAAGGCTCTTGATTTCTCAAGAGCCTTTTTTTTTATTAATTGATAGTTGGATTCAAATAATCTGGTACCGTAGGATTGCTATTGTCACTAAAATCATTTGTTGGATCACCATCCCCATTAGCATCTTCTTGTATTGAAGGTACACCATCATTGTCATGGTCTGTATCTTCTACGATCTCTAATAAATCTATATAGAATAGCAGGTTTCTATCCACTAAACTATTACTATAATTAGCTGCATTACTTGAAGGATACCCTAATCCAGAAGGAATAAATAAAAATCCTTTACCTGTATTTAAATATGTAATTGGTCCATTAAAAACACCACCATTTGAATCTTTCTTTAATTCACCACTTAAAAAATTTGTAATACCAAACGTCCATCCTTTCACGACAGCACTTAAAGTAAACCAAATTCCAGTTTCATTGACGTCAAAATTATCAGCTGAAATGTCTGATTCTAAAAAAGCACGTCCAGAATACTTTACATATATCGAATCCATTACTGTAGGGTTTCCTTTTGCTGGAGATGGTTGGCCTTCCTCTATCGTGTATACATATAAAGTATGATCAATGTCATTTTCTACAACGCTTATAGATTTTAATTTACTGGTATCGTCAAACAACGAAATTTCTCCAGCAACTAATGTTTTAATTGAGTCTAAGGAAACGTCATAATAATTATTTTGTAAAAATTTTACGATTGAATCATTATCCGTAATCGCTAACTCCTTATAGTCAATATCTAAAAATGGGTTAGCAAAAGCATTATTATTAGTATCACAAGAATACATTAACACAACTCCTATTAAAAGAAGTAAAAAAATATTTTTAATTTTATTCATTATAATCATATAAATTTAGGCGTGCAATTTACCATTTTTATACCTTTGTAAAAAGACAAACATTATATTTTAACTTTTTTTATGAGAATTGATAAATATTTATGGTGCATTCGCGTTTTTAAAACGAGGACAATAGCAACAACAGCGTGTAAAAAAGGACAAGTTAAGATAGATGCTAAAGGCATAAAACCTTCTAGAGAAATTTTTGGTGGTGAATTACTACTAGTTCGGAAAAATCAGATTAACTATCAAATAAAAGTATTAAGTTTACCTGAGAGCAGAGTTGGTGCTAAATTGGTAGATCAATATAAAAAAGATGTTACACCAAAAGAAGAGTTTGAAAGGACAGAACTTTTAAAATATGCTAAAGATTATTACAGAAAAAAGGGAATTGGTAGACCAACAAAAAAAGATAGAAGAGATATAGATGGGTATCAAGAAGAAACAACAGAAGAGATATGATTGCAGAAAATAATATAATTTTAGATAACACTCAGATTAATCAGAAGATTAAAAGAATAGCCTATCAAATTTATGAAAGTAATAGTTTTGAAAAAGAGGTAGTTATTGCAGGTATTGTAGGAAATGGATTTATCTTTTCTAAAAAAATAGCAAGTGTTTTAGAAGAAATTTCTACCATTACTGTTATATTATGTGAAGTAATTATTGATAAAAAAAAACCTTTACAACCAATAACCACTTCTATCTCTGTAAACGATTATAAAAACAAATCTTTGGTATTAATTGATGATGTTTTAAACTCTGGTACAACTTTAATATACGGAATTAAACACTTTTTAGAAGTGCCTTTGAAAAGGTTTAAAACAGCAGTTTTAGTGAATAGAAATCATAAAAAATATCCTGTAAAAGCAGACTTCAAGGGTATTTCATTATCCACATCCATAAAAGAGCACGTTCAAGTTGAGTTTAACGAAACAAATGCAATTGCGTATTTAGTATAATAAAATTCTAATTTCTGTTGTGATTTCTTCTATAGATTTATCCTCAGTATTAACGGTTATAGAGGCCTGTTCGTAAAAAAACCTTCTTTCAAAAAGATGTTTCGCTACAAACTCTATAAGTTTATCGTTTTCTAATTCAGCGACTAAAGGTCTTTTATTTTTTTCGGAAGTTAATCTCGCAACCAGTGTTTTTATACTCGCTTTTATATAAATAGATGATGCTTCAGAATTAAGTATCAATTCCATGTTATTTGAATAACAAGGAGTTCCACCGCCTAAAGAAAGTATAATGCTATCCTTAGAATTTAATATTTCACTAAGATATAAGTTTTCAATTCTTCTAAAATAAATTTCTCCTTTTACTTTAAAAATCTCTGAAATCGATGTCTTTTCTCTCTTCGAAATATAGTCGTCTAAGTCTATGAATTTCATATCCAGCTTTTTAGAAATCTCTCTACCAATCGTAGATTTTCCAGACGCCATGTAACCTAAGAGTACAATTTTCATTTCTTTTTAGTTTTGACAAATATCGCTAAAAAAAAATCATTTTTATACGAATATTTTCAATGATTGATAGTATATTTGCAATCGATTTAAGAGAGACCTGGTAGCTCAGTTGGTAGAGCATCTCCCTTTTAAGGAGAGGGTCCTGGGTTCGAGCCCCAGCCCGGTCACAAAAAAAGTTAAGCTACGCTTAACTTTTTTACTTTAAAGTAATTTGCGCACGTGGCGAAATTGGTAGACGCGCAACCTTGAGGGGGTTGTGAACGCAAGTTCGTGGAAGTTCGAGTCTTCTCGTGCGCACTTTTTACTTTTTTATTTCTTTCACAAATAATTAACCATATTATCTAAGATTATTATTATTTTTGTTTATGCAAAAATTAATAATCACGTTGTGCTTTCTTTTCTCTTTAAGCATATTTTCTCAAACAGAAACTTTAACAATTAAAACTTTAAAAGGGCAAATAATTCATGCTGAAAATAAAAAAGTTCTAAGCGCTGCTCATATATTAAACCTTAACACAGTTTCCGGAACTATTACAAACGATTTAGGTTTTTTTGAACTATCAACAAGGGTAAATGATACTATTTTAGTTTCCTATTTAGGGTATGAATCAATCAAGCTAAAAATAACCAATGATTTACTAAAAGGAAATGAATTAGAAATTGCCTTATATCAAAAATCAGAAAAAATTAGAGAAGTTGTAATACGCTCAACTAAATTAATTGGAGTTTTAGAAATTGATGTAAAACAAGTACCTGTAGACAGATTTACGCGAATAAAAATAAACGGATTACCTCAGACATATGAAGTTGGGAAGCCTCAAAAGAAAAACTTTTCTTCTCCTATAGCAGCCTTGTTCCAGCCAGTAGATTTTTTATATAATCTTTTTGGTAAAAAACCAAAACAATTAAGAAAATTACAAAAATTAAAGAAAGTAGATAATTTACGTAAAATGCTTGCTGGTAAATTTGACAGAGAAGTAATGATGGAGTATTTAGATATGGATCGACAAGAACTATCTGAATTACTAACAGACTGTAGTTACTCAGATTATTTTATTAAAAAAGCATCAGATTTACAAATGATCGAAGCTATTTTAGATTGCTATGAAAACTACAAAGCTTTAAAGAAAGGTAAAATAGAACGTAATAAAATTCCTGTAAAGGACTAAATATATTTTTTACGGATGCTTTAAACAGCTTATTATGGCCTTCTCAGTTTACACATAGGGCAGCAAATACTCCTTAAATTAATTTAGTATTAAATGTTACCATACTGTTTTCCGATATAGAGGTAAACAAAAAAAATCCAGCAAATGCTGGATTTTTTTTCTATCTTTTTTAGAATTCTTATTGATTCCCAAGTATAATTGGCATTCCAGATTTACCAGAACCAATTACCACTACTTTGCTATTTGGAGACTTCGCTAACTCTAAAGTTGCGTCAATTCCTTTTTCTTGTAAAATCTTTTCAGTTAAAGAAGCACTCAAAATTTTGTTTGCAATAGCTTTACCTTCTGCATCAATTCTTTGTCTTTCAGCCTCTTTTTTAGCTTTAGAAATTCTAAATTCATACTCCAAAGATTCTTGCTCTTGTTTTAATTTTGTTTCAATTGCAATTCTAATCGTACTTGGTAATTTAACATCTTCGACTAAAACTCTTTTTACTGATAAGAATTGATCTTTTAGAATGATTTGAATTTCATCTAGAATTTCTTGTTCGATTACATCTCTTTTGCTAGAATATAATTGCTCAGGTGTATAACGCCCCACAACACTTCTTGCCGCCGCATTTATAGCAGGATCTAATAATTCACGCTCGTAATCCTCTCCTTTTGTTTTGATAAGAGATCCTAAGTTGTCGAATTCTGGCTCGTACCAAATTGTTCCGTTTACTTTAACTTCTAATCCATTAACAGAAAGTACATTCATCTCATCTGAAATAGATTGTTGACGTACTTTTCTAATAATCATTTTGTTCCAAGGAGCAACAATTTGAAAGCCTTCACCATACGTCTTCTCTGTATTGATACCATTTCCTAAAGTTTCGAAAAGAACACCACCTTCACCAGGACCGATCGTTACAGTTGATTTAGAAAACAAAATTAATGCTACTACTGCAAGCAGTATAAAAAAAACTCCACCTTTTGGGAATTTTATATCTAATTGATTATTCGCCATTTTTTTTTTAATTTTTAAGTTCAATCAAATTTACAATAAACTTTAGGAAAGACAAGGTATAAGGTTGCAATCTTAATAAGAAGGTTTCATAAAATTAAGATTAAATCTTACCGTAATATTTTCGAATAAACCATTCTGCAGAAAATAAAGAGATTATAAAAATTAAAAATATCTGCCAATCAATCAAATTTTGTTCTTTTTTACTTGACTTCTGAACGGTATAGTATCTTTTATCTTCCAATAATTCTTTACTTAAGCTAGTAAACTCATCTTTAAAAAAGACCTTACCTCCTACTTTTACGGCTAAATTTTTTAACTTTTGAACATTTGAATTTGTAAACTGCTCTTCTATATTATAAGCTGTTATTTTAAAACTACCATATTTAATAATACTCTTCCCTATAACTGAAACTTTATAAATATAATTACCAGAGTCCAAATTCTCTATGGCTATTTGATAAGAATTGTTCATTACTGAAAATGGTAGCTTTACAACCTTCTTAGTTTCCTTATTGGTAATTGCTATTTCTAAAGATGCTCTTTCATTAAATTTGTAGTTTTTGTCTGTATAAAAAGCAGATATATGAACAATGGTGTTTGCAGGATATAGATTTTCTGAATTAATTACTAATCGATCTCTTTTCTTTTTAGAAGAGACAAATTGTACTAAACTCCCTATAAATTGATCAAATTCCTGAAAAGAATTAGAACTTAGAAAGCTTGATGCTCTCCATTTCCAGATTCCTTCTCCAAAAATTACAGCCATTTTTTGCTTATTTTGTTCCAAAATAGATAATAAAGGTTGTTGCAGTTCTAATCCATTTATACTTTGTAATAAAAGATCTTGATGTTCTTTATAAAAGGTGATGGCACCAAACTTATCTTTTAAAGGTGAAAATTCATTAAAACCAATATCTTTCTGGAGAAAAGTTAAAAAAGAAGGATTGTAAACTGCTCCGTAATTTTCCGTTTCATTGATTGCCTTTTTTGTAAAACCTATTTGTTGTTTGTTTATAAAATTCCAATCTGAATCTTCACCTGTAACTACTAATGAATTTAAATTAAACTGTTTAATTTTACTCAAAACAGACCTAAATAGATTGTTCGGTTGATATAGTATAATTAATTGAAAATCAGTTAATTTACCTTTAAATTTATTAATAACAGAAATCTCTAAAGAACGCTGTTTATTACTTTCTATTACCTTTTTAATTGCACCAATATCTGGATGTAAAACAGATGTAAGAAGCAGTACTTTTGTTTGCTCATCAATGACTTCTACCGAGAAATTTTTTGTATTATTATTGGTGTTTCTTTCACCTTTTATTTTCTGGATTGTTGCCGTATAATAATTATTCCCTTCTTTTATAGAGGTTAGATTGGTCGTAATTATTTGAGAGTTATCACTTTTAGAAAATTGAAGGTTCTTAAAGAATACTTTTTTATCACCGTTAAAAATTACAAACTTTGTTTTTACATTTTCATCTCCATCATAATTTAAAAGAACCTCTACAGGGAATTTATTTTTTATATAACTGTATTTATTTACATTTACTTGACTTATTTTCAGGTCTTTATAACTTAAAGTATCTCCAAAAACAATAGGGTAAATTGTTTGCTTAGAGTTTGTATATTCATATGCACTGCCTATTGTTTGGTTACCATCTGTGAGCAATAAAATAGGTGCATTTTTACCGTTATTTAAATTATTTAAATCACTAATTGCCTTGTGAATATTGGTTGATTTTCCTTTAAAAGACAAACTATCAGAAACCGCTAAAGCTTTACTAAATATAAAATCTTCAAAATTGAACTTAGAAGATAGATTCTTATTGTTTTTAAGTTTACTAATAAATTCAATTACATTTTGTTGTTCATTAAAAAAAGAAATTGATTTAGAATTATCAACTAAAATTGACAAGATTGGCTTGCTATTTTCTAAGGTGGTTGTTGTAATCTTCGGATTAATTATTAACAATAATAATAAAAACAAAGAAATTGATTTAAGTATAAAAAGTAAAGTACCTCTTTTAGCTTTTGTTTTTACTTTATATAAATATTGAAAATAAGCAACAGAAATACTTGCGAAAAACGCTATTAGAATATATAAAATGATTATTGATTGCAATTATTTTCTTTTTGTGAAAGATATAAAGAACTATCTAAAAAAAGAAAACCTGTAACGCTAAATTGTTACAGGTTTGTATTATTTAAAAATTATGAACGACTAAGTTAACATTCCACCGTCTACAGAAAGCGTTTGCCCTGTTATATAAGTACTCATATCAGAAGCCAAAAAGACACATGCATTAGCAATATCTATAGGCTGTCCTCCTCTTTTCAAAGGAATTCCGTCTCGCCAAGATTGTACAGTTGCCTCATCTAATCTTGAAGTCATTTCTGTTTCTATAAAACCAGGAGCAATTACATTACTTCTAATATTTCTAGAGCCTAACTCTAAAGCTACAGATTTAGAAAAACCAACAATACCAGCTTTGGAAGCTGCATAGTTAGATTGGCCTGCATTTCCTTTTAATCCAACAACAGAACTCATGTTTATTATAGATCCTGATCTTTGCTTCATCATAGGTCTAATAACAGCTTTTGTTAAATTAAAGACAGATTTTAAATTTACTTCAATAACTTTATCAAAATCATCTTCAGAAATACGCATTAACAGATTGTCTTTTGTAATACCCGCATTATTTACGAGAATATCAATAGCACCAAATTCTTTATGAACTTCTTTTGCTAATTCTTGAGCTGCATCAAAGTTTGCAGCATTCGATTGATATCCTTTTGCATCCACTCCATAGGATTTTAATTCTTCCTCTAGAGCTTTTGCTGCGTCTACAGAAGCGCTGTAAGTAAATGCTATATTAGCACCTTGTCTTGCAAATTCAACTGCAATTCCCCTACCAATTCCTCTTGTAGCGCCTGTAATTATTGCAGATTTATTTTCTAATAATTTCATGGTTTAGTATTTATTTACTTTTCAAATATAAATAAGAAATTCCCGTTTTCACGGGAATTTCTTCTAATTATGCTCGATTTATAATAAAGCATTATTTTTTTCCTAAAACTTTAGCAACCATTTCTCCAATTTTTGCTGGAGAACTCACAACGTGTACCCCATTTTCTGCTAAAATTTTCATTTTTGCTTGCGCTGTATCATCGGCACCACCAACAATTGCTCCTGCATGTCCCATAGTTCTTCCTGCAGGTGCAGTTTGTCCTGCTATAAAACCAACAACTGGTTTTCTGTTACCATCTGCTCTGATCCATTGTGCAGCCTCTGCTTCTAGATTACCACCAATTTCACCAATCATAACAATTGCTTCGGTTTCATCATCATTCATTAATAACTCTACAGCTTCTTTTGTTGTAGTTCCAATAATAGGGTCTCCACCAATACCAATTGCAGTAGTTATACCGTAACCCTGCTTTACAACTTGATCTGCAGCCTCATATGTTAAAGTTCCTGATTTAGAAACAATCCCAACATTCCCTTTTTTGAAGATAAAACCTGGCATAATACCAACCTTAGCTTCATCTGGAGTAATTACTCCTGGACAATTAGGACCAACTAATCTACAATCTTTAGTATCTATATATGCTTTTACTTTTACCATATCTGCCGTAGGGATCCCTTCAGTAATACAAATGATTACTTTGATTCCGGCATCTGCAGATTCCATAATTGCATCTGCAGCAAAAGCTGGAGGTACAAATATAATAGAAGTATCTGCTCCTACTTTTTCTACAGACTCTAATACTGTATTAAAAACTGGTTTTCCTAAGTGTTCTTGTCCTCCTTTTCCTGGAGTTACTCCTCCAACAACATTCGTTCCATAATCAATCATTTGACCCGCGTGAAAAGTACCTTCACTACCTGTAAAACCTTGAACTATAATTTTTGAATTCTTATTTACTAAAACACTCATTAATTTGATATTTTATTTTGTGTGGCAAAAATAGCTTATTGATTGTTTTTAAAAAAATTTTTTAAGAGTTCTTTCTCTCTTTCAAAAAACGTTTTATTCCTGCCATTTCTTTTAATTTTTCTCTAGACTCGGAAACAGGTGTGCCGAAATAACTTTTCCCACCAGCAACAGACTTTGTTACCCCAGTTTGACCAAGAATAATGGCTCCTTTTCCTATTGTGATTCCGCTATTTGTACCAACCTGTCCCCAGATAGTTACCTTATCTTCTATAATTACGCAACCAGCAATACCAGTTTGCGAGGCGATTAAACATTTTTTTCCAATTATTGTATCATGGCCAACATGTACTTGGTTATCAATTTTTGTACCTTCGCCTATAGTCGTATCTCCTGTAACACCTCTATCAATGGTGCAAGAAGCACCTA
>Ga0209302_10002009_pt1 | contig 11904 bp, 8 predicted proteins | sample ArcOceMetagenome_2_FD_187445 | JGI IMG/M metagenome (GOLD analysis project Ga0209302, IMG submission 187445) | Marine eukaryotic phytoplankton communities from Arctic Ocean - Arctic Ocean ARC135M Metagenome (SPAdes) (version 2) | ecosystem: Environmental > Aquatic > Marine > Oceanic | place... | reverse complement strand
CCTAACCCTAACACCCTACCTAACCCTAACCCCCTAAGAACCCTAACTAACTAACCCTGACCCTAACCCTTACCTAACCCTAACCTAGCCCTAACCCTAACCCCAACCCTAACCGACCACTAACCCTAGCCCTAACCCTAACCCTAACCCTAACCCTAACCCTAACCCTAACCCTAAGTAAGGGGTTGTGGGTTGTCTCCACAACCCCTTACCCTAAGGGCGGCCCTAACCCTAACCCTAACCCCATCGTCGAAGACACCGTGCATGCCGGGCCACCACTGCAGTGCTCCGCGCAGCCGTCGGGACGAGACGAAGAGCGCAGCGGTCGGCAGCAGCAGCACGACGACGCCAGCTAGCACGAACGGGTCGGCGGGGCCTCACACGCTCTCCTCCACTAGGAAGACGCGATGACGGAGATCACGGGGCGAGAACCAGCGCGGAGATCAGGAGCCCCGGCCCCCGGGGCAGCCGCTCCGCTTGCGAAAGTGACGGGGGTGATAGTGACGGTCAGGGTGCGCCTCAGAGCGGCGGGGGGTTGCAAAGCACCCCCGTCTCGGCCTGCGCAGCGGAAATTTTGCGGGGTTGAAGGGGTCTAGAGGCGAAGAGGCCAGTTTCATGAGAAAATAGGCGCGTCATTCTACACCCCCAACCGCCAGAATCCAGCTGTTTCTTGTCTGATGTGTTTTTCTCGCTTGTGTGTATGGCGCGAGGGGGAGACACCACAGCGCAAATGGAGTCTTGAACAACGGCCAGTGTTGAGCGCGTGGAAACATGCACCTTTTCCGAGGGCCAAACAAGCCCAAAATTGCCCCCCAAAATGGCGGTGACAACCCATTTTTTCGCCACCGCGGCTCGATCTTGAGCAGGCGTGCATGGCGCGTAGCGCCTGCCGCCGCGTAGCTGCGCTGAAGAAAAAATCACACCAAAAGCGTACCTTCACACCTCATTTTACGTGTGAAGGATAGCTGATCCGAAGAATCGCTCGCGGTTGGCTGTACACGATTTTGCGTACGTCATTTCCCCCCGGGTGCACCAGCGTGCACCACCTAGTCATCGCCTCTAATCGCTACCCCTCTTTGGAGCCCCGCCCCTGATCTATCACCCCGCTGTCAGGGCAGGGCCAGTGCCGCTGCGCCCCGGGGCCAGAGGAGGGAGCCACACCTTAGGTGAGTCAGGTGACGGACGCGGGGTGGGGGGGGTAAATTCAGGGAGGTGCCCAGCAGCCTCATTAGCGCTGAGGACCTCACCAACAAGGTCCCTTTGGCGATCGATCGCGGCTCATTGCACAGGATGCTCTCCGTGGTCGTTGCCACGCCCGGCCTGGCATCGCATGCCACCCCTAGCAGAGCGGCCGTGGGCCGCACCGGCTCCGCCAGAGCATTTGCCCCCACGATGAAATGGGACGTCAACATTGCTCCGTGGGAGCTCGAGTACGGACTGCAGAAAGCTCCGGTGAATTTGCCAGCGAGCGTAAGGGAGGGCGACCCGCCGTTACCCTTCGAGGTGACGGACGAGCAGCGGGCGACCCTGTACGAGGAAGGCGCGCTCGTCATCCCGGGCGTGCTCAACGAGGAGTGGCTCAAATACGCCCGGGATGCCACCGACTGGCAAGTGGCGCACCCGCACTTCTGGTCGATCGCGGGCGTGGCCTCAGGTCTGTACGACTACATTCAGCGATCGGTGTGGGCCTCCAACAGCGCCTTCGCCGACCTGCTGTACTACAGCCCCATCGCGTCGGCTCTCGCCGGCAGCTGCAACGCGAAGGAGCTGCGCCTGACGACTGACCTGCTGATGGTGAACCCTAACAAGGGCTTCAAGTGGCACCAGGACAACCAGAACGGGCCGATCGACTCGTTCGGCGAGCCGGGGGCCAACGAGTGGACCTCGCTGCGGTGGTGGGTGACGATGGACGACTGCCCACCCGACCACGGCGCGCCCGTCTACTTGAGGAAGAGCCACCTCAACACTGACGTGAGCACGGAGGCGGTCTTCGTGGACCTGGAGAAGGACAACCTGCTGCAGTACCCGGAGCTGCTCGAGTTCCGGCCGAAGGCGGGCGACCTCATCATCTGGCACTCGCGCGCGATCCATAAGATCGATGGCCCCAAGAGCGCCGACTGGGAGGCGAGCAGGCGGCGCGTGCTGGGCGGGACAGTGGCCATCGACGACGCAAAGTACCTGGCGGGCGGCCGGCTGCTCTTCGCGGACATGGGCTCGCACGGCATGGACGACGGCGACGCGCTCAAGCACGCACTCTTCCCCATTCTTTACCCCTGCTCCGATCCCGCCGAGCGGGCTGAGGCCGCCTCGGGGGGCTGCACGCGCACGTGGGAGGGCATGTCGCGGGTGTGGGGCGGCGTGTTCAAGTCGATGGCGGAGATGTCCTCCTTCGCCAACGTCGTGAACATCAAGGATTCGGGACAGGAGAAGAAGTAGAGCGACGAGGGCTGCCGGCCGTCGGCAGGGGAGTGTGGGCCTCCATGCGGAGAGATGAGGAGGCCCCACGGCACGCCCATGATGCACGTGTGCAGATGCCGGCTCCTGGCGCAGGAAGGACCACGAGGTCCTCGCTAGCGCGTTGGGAGGCGTGCGTGTCACATGGCTATATGTTATTAGTTAGCCTCGCAGGCCAGGGCAGCGGGTTGTCTTATGCCGGTGTTATGGTTTGTCGGGGCCATATTAGAATAGCGCGGCGTTGGGGTTGGCCGTCCGGTCTGCTTTGTGCTTACCTCAGATTGTTCGATACCAAGCTCCAAGGATAGCTGGGAAGCATCCGACGTAAAGTTTTGGCGGAGAGAAAGTCAAATAAGTGAAAGTGTGTGCTGTGTGTGGAGTGTCAGCTGTCACACCACACACGAGTGTGCGCACCCGGGTCCCGGGGGTCGTAGACCGGACGTAAAAGGGATGGGTCGGACTTTAGCAGATTTGACCCTCGCCCGGAGAGGCCCCACTTCAGCAACTTTGGTCCGCCCACGGAGCGAAGACCTGGGGGGGGGGCGGGGAAGGAGGTCTTGCGTCTTCGTTGCGCACAGAACCGAGCGCGTACTTTAGCAGAGTTGACGACGCCAAGCGACTGCAAGGTGCAAGCGACCGAGTTTAGCAGGTTTGGTGCCCACATCTGTACGGCTTTACCCCCGGTACACGTTAGTCGATTTGACCCCAAAGACCCCACTTTAGTCGCTAGTACCCCCGGTTGGCTGTGTGGTGTGTGTGTGGTGTGGGAAACAGCTAACACGTAACAGCGCCACTGGGTGTGCGGCCTAGGACCTGTGGGCGTGTGCTTCCCCTGGCCACACCAGCGGTAACCGGTATCGCTATATCGCGGCGGGTGCGCACGCCCACGCGTGCCCTGCGTGTGCCTACCGTAGCCGAGCTTAGCCGCGGGACGGTCGGAGCGCACAGGCGGGGAGCAAGGAGCGAGAGGTTCGGGCCAGATCGCAGATGCCGTGCGGAAAACCTGTTTTGATGCCTAAGTGGTGGTGGCCTCCAGGGCCGGGATCCGAGTCGGCACCAGGGCCGGAATCTGGCCGGAATCCGATTCGAAAGCCGGCCCCGGCGGCTTGATCGCATTGGTCGTTACGCAAGATTGCTTTCACGCCGTAGCCTTCGTCGCACGACTCGCGCCGCGAGGGCGCGGCTCGTTTTTGCCAAGATCAGGGCGCGGGCTCTCGCCCTGCGCCCGGAACACCATCCGGGAAGCGATCAGTCGGGACACGCGGAGCAGCCAACCCAGCATGTATGCAGCACACGCTGCCCGAAGGAACCGCACGCGCAACGCAGCTGGCACCTTCAGCCGTTCAGCGGAGGATCTGCAAACAGAGAAGTGTGGTTGGCCGAATCTCTCGACAACGAGCGGCCCGTCCAACGCCGCGCAGTCACGAGCCGTCAGGTCACACACTCACACTGGATCCTCCCTGCCTCCAGGGCCGGCATCGGCTTCGGAATACCACTTACTACGGGCGACCACCACTTACGGGCCTCGGGCGGAACTTCCTACCATTCGAAATATTGAGGGACGAGACGGCGCGCGAGAAGGCCGCTGTTTTCTTCCCTGCGGATTCTTGACAGCTCACCGAAACAGGCGTGTTACAGTAACAGTAACAGCTGTGGCGACACGTGTGCAGATTCTTTTCATGAAGCTCATCGCTCTGCTCGGTCTCCTCCCGGCCGCGGCGGCCCTCGGCTACTGCAACGACAAGGACTCCTCGTGCGCGCACTGGGGCTCAAAGGGCGAGTCTGCATGGTCATCGTGCCCCCTTGGCAGTGCCCCAGCTCGCCCACTGCGCCTCCTCAGGGCGCTCCTGGCAGCTCTGGCTGGCGCGGCGCTCCCAGGGGAGAGACCGGCCCACTGGGCGCCTGACTCGAGCGAGCCGCAAGGCCGCCGATTACACCGCCTTTGACCATCCAGGCGAGTGCACCGGCACCAACTCCGAGGTCGTCAAGGGGAAGTGCCCCCACACCTGCGGTGTGTGCACTCTCCACTGCATCGATACGGTGAAGGAGTGCGACGGGTGGCGCCGCGACGGTGAGTGCACGAACTCGCCCGACTTCATGCACCCCAAGTGCCCCACGAGCTGCGGCCTCTGCTCGCCCGAGTGCGCCGACATCCACACCGATTGCAACTCTTGGAAGCACGCCGGCCAGTGCGAGGACAACCCCCTCTACATGCACCTGCACTGCCCGGTGACCTGCGGCGTGTGCGAGGGCAAGTGCAAGGACAAGGAAAACGACTGCCCCGGCTGGGCCGAGCGCGGCGAGTGCACGAAGAACCCCGGGCACTCCCTCGTCAAGTGCCCCCTCAGCTGCGGCAGTTGCGCGGCTCTGGCTTCCCCCTCTGGCCTCTCCCTCGCGTGCAAGGACACCAACGCCACGGCCTGCGCGGTCTGGGGGACTCAGGGCCAGTGCCAGGAGACGCCGGCCTTCATGGCCAAGGAGTGCCCCGCCACCTGCGGCATCTGCACCAACGTGTGCGAGGACAAGGAGACCGATTGCCCTAACTGGGCTAAGGAAGGCCAGTGCGAGAAGAACGCGAAGCACATGCTGACCAAGTGCCCGCAGTCGTGCGGCCTCTGCACGAAGCTCGAGACGTTCTACACGGTCGCGATCGACGGCAAGAAGAAGGATGAGCTCTAGATATTAGAAGCAGGCCGTCCCGGGCAAGAATATTCCCCACTGTCGCTCTGTCCGGACTAGAGGTCTGTCCGCGTGGGTGAGCTAAGCGGTTAGTGGAGGTTAAGGGTGGCCGTCTTGCTTGATAAGTTAAGACACGCTTGTGACCACGGCTAACTCGTATTATAGCTGATAGTGACACAGACAGTGATTTACTAATACTATACACTCGGGGTCACCTCCTCCAGCTCGGCCACGGGCAACCACCGCGCGCCGTCGACTGAGCCGCCTGTGCGCTGTGGCCGAAGACCTGGAGCTCTCATGTCGACCTTAGGGCCTCGGCGGTGGAAGGGCTTCTCGATCGTCTGCATCTCCGGAGGCGACGGAGCACGTCTAGAGATGTTGTCGTGGGGGCCCTTTGGAGGAGGATCGCGAGGGGTTGCGCAGCAAGCAGGGGTCTGCTCAGCCAGCACGCCATCCTGGCTGGTGGAGCGAGTGCACGAGCCAGCTGCCGTCGTGTAGCACCTGTACTAGGGTCTGGAACTGGATGGAGGCACAGCAGTCTTCGTAGTTCGGGGCCCTGGAGAAGGACCGCAAAGGTGGCGCCTAGCTAGGGCACGCGCCTCTAGGCCGTCACGCTGTCCGGGAGTGAGTCATTAGGGCTATGACGCTATGTATGTGTCCTTACTTAAACGCCGGCCTGCCTTCTTGATGCGCTTGGCGTCCGATAAGCTTCGTCGTCCTCTCCGGGTGATAAAGATAAGATAAGATAAGATAAGATAAAGATAAGATAAGATAAGATAAAGAGAAGATACGATTTTGTGGCGTTCTGGCACCCCCAACTCCCTCAGATAGAGATAAGATAAGATTGTTGGGTTTCACGACGCTACACGACTCGCGACGCTACACAATTCCGCGATGCCTGGGCCCCTCACACCCAGACACAAATGCACGGTGTACGGCGATGATGATACGCCCCTATAAACCTAGGGACTCGGCCCGGTCGGCGCTGCTGACTGCAGTACGTAACCGACGATCCGGGCCTTGCCGTGCACCCCCGAAGGGTACTACACGGTCCTGCGGCCCCTGACTGGCGCGGCGAAATACGCGCGGGGCGCACGAGGAAGTTGAAACAAACATCGAGGGTGGCCTTCGACTGCGAGAGTAGCCCATGAGTCCTGACGGCGCGGCGCTAACGTAGGGTTGGGCTACAGACGGCCACTCTTGCGAGCGCTCTTTATCTATCCTCAGATAAGAGATAGAGTCTTCTCTTACCATAGGGTTCCTCTATCTTACCTATCAACTCCCTCCCGAACCATGCGCGAATTCAGGCGGGGTGTTAAAAAGGTCCCTAAGGATCATGCCTCTCGCGTGATCACAGTAGCCGGGCCTTCCGGACGTTATCACCCCCCGCCTGGCGCGAATTGGGGTTTTCGGCGCCGCCCATGTCCCAGAGGAGTAAGGCGGTCGAACGGCGTGTCAGGCTCGGCACGGACCAGCCTACCGATCGCTCGGCAGGCTGCTCCACCGATCGCTCGGTGCGGACCGACCGCCGTCCATCATCACCCGGCACAGCCGATCGCCGACCTCCAGAGATCCGACACCGTTCGCTCTCTGCGGACGCGGCCGAGAACCTGCGGCGAGCCAAGCTGAAAAAAAAGCGGGTCACCTTGGAGGCGGGCATTCTCGCCGCTGAGCTCAGCGCTGCGGAGGCTTGGATCCCTGCGGCGCGCCAAGACAGGCAGGCGCTGCTCGCAGAGCTGCGCGAGCTTCGGGTGGTCATGCACGCCGACGCCGACGCGGCGCGGGCCGAGCTTCAGGCGGCGGTGGCCTGGGCCGAGCAGGAGAACGCCGACGAGCTGGCCCATTATAGAAGCACGAACGCTGCCCTCCGTGGTAGGCTGGCGGAACTCCACTCCCACGCCGCCGAGCAGGCGGAGCAGGCGCAGGCGAGCGTGCAGGCGTGGGGCCGCGAGGCGGAGGCGGAGGAGGCCGAGCGCGAGCTGCGGCTAGCGCGCACGCGGCAGGAGTCCTTCGACAAGCAGCAGACCGCCGCGCTGCGCCGCATGACCAACCAAGCCGCCACGCTCAAGCGAGAGCGAACCGTGGCGCAGCAGGAGCGCGAGGCGGCCAAGGTGACGATGGCGGTGGCGGAGCGGCGCACGCGCGAGGCCGAGGCGCTTAGTAGGCGGCAAGCCGAGGCCATCGGTGCGCAGCAGAAGCAGCTCGAGAGCCTGCGGCCCAAGGTGGGCGAGCTGGGCCTGCTGCGGGAGCAGCACGAGGCGCAGCTCGAGGAGGTGCGCAACAAGGCGCAGCTGCTCGAGCTCAAGCTGGCCATGTACATCGACGCGCATGGCCTGTTGCCTCTCGTGCCGGAGCCCGAAGCACCCAGGCCAAAGCGGACCTCCGTGTACGCCGCGCCGCGGGCCGCGCCTGCCACGCCCGCCGCGCCCGCCCGCCCGGCGGCGACGGTGGTGGGCGAGGACGGGCGGGCGGTGGTGGCGGAGTGGCGGGCAGTGGTGGGCGAGGACGGCACTCTGCAAGCGCAGCTGCAGACCTTGAATGAGGAGCACGCCAGGCAGCAGGCCGCACAGGAGGCGCAGCTCGAGACCCTGCAGCGTATCACTGCCGAGCGTGACAGTCATGCCGCCACGTCCCGCGAGCAGCTCTGCACCATCAAGGGCCTCAGGGCAGAGGTGCGGCAGCGAGAGCGAGATCTGCAGAACCGAGATCAGCGGGAGCGAGAGCCGGAGCCGATCACGCCGCTGCAGCAACAAGCAGTGGTGAAGGCGCAGGCGGAGGTACGCACGCAGCTGCACGAGCGCAACCGGCTCCAGTGCGAGGCGCAGGAGCTCAGGGCGAGGTTGGATCTCATGCAATCTCGCTGCCACGCCGCCGAGCAGGGGATGCGGGCGGCGGGATGCGAGCTGCAGGCGACACAGGTCGCGTTGGGCGCGACCGTGCAGGCGGTGCAGGCCAAAGGTGCAGAGTACCAGCAGCTGCATGCGTCGCTGCAGCAAGCCACCCTGGCGGGGGCGGATGCGCGCGCCGACGCCGCCGCCGCCGCCGCCGCACTCACTGTGCTGGGGGGAGAGGTGGCGATGCTCGAACGTTACGTATACGGCGCGGCGCCACCCTCGCCCATCACCTCCGCTCGTGCGCGGGGCCGCAGTACCGGCAGCCCAAAGCGCCTCCATCAGTCCCAAATCGGCGGAGGCGGCCCACTCCCAGGCCGACACGACCAGCGCTCACCGGCATCGCGCCACTCGTCCCGCACGGCCGACGGCGGCGGTGAGGGCGGCAGCGGCACTCTCAGCGCAACGATGGGCATGGGTGTGCAGCAGGAGCTGCAGTGGTCAAGGGACCAGCTGGTCGCAAGAGGGAGGGCGCACCAGGACACGCTGCAGGCACGCCGCTGCCCTACTGCCCCCTTAGCCGCAGTCGAGAGAGAGAGGCGGCTGCAATCTTACGCGTCCAGGCTGTGAGTCTATGGATCCATGAGCTTGCCGCGCAATGCAATGTATCCAGTTGTGTCACCCACTCGCACTTGCAGGAGTGCCGCAGTCTCGAGAGGCAGGCGGCGCGTGCGCAAGCGAGCCTGGTGGCGGAGCGGCATGAGAGGACTGCGGCCAAGGCCTCGTGCGCCAAGGTGCAGTGGGCAAGCTAGTAAATAAAGTGAGTGAGTAGGTGAGGGTAACGTACGCGAGCAGGAACGGAAGGCGGACTCAACATCACGGAACCATGTAGCTGTATGCACATGTCATGTGCATGTGCATGTAGCGTGCCAGGCGCGGCGTTTGTACTCACTGACTCACTCACTCACGTACGTACCGACTTACCTGCTCACCTGACTCACCCAGGTGTACGTCGAGGTGGCCGAGCTCCGCAAGCGTCTCGCGAAGATGCGCCTGCACGCGGACAAAGGCCAGGTGGGCACGCCGCGCGGTAGGGCCATCTCTGAAGCCGAAGCCGAGGACAGGGGTCAGGAAGAGGGCGTGCGTGCGGCGCTGGAGCGCACCCTGCAGCAGCTGCAGCTCAAGGACCGGAGGTGCATTCACCTTGAGGCCGAGGCCGACCGCATCGCAGAGGCAAAGACCAAGGTAAGTACATAGTAAGTAGCGAGCAGCAGTTAGTGAGGCCAAGGCCAAGGCGCCCGCACAAGCCTGCAACCGTGTGTGCCCGGCCCGTAACCCTAGCCTTAGCCCTTGTATCCATCCGTGTGTTGCAGGCGCGCTCCGAGCTGGAGACGCATCTGGCGACGATCTCGAGCCTGCGCGCGCAGAACACTTCGCTCAAGCCGCAGGCGCAGGCCGCGGAGGCGAGTCGGGCGGAGGCGGCCACGCTGCGCCAGCACCTGGCCGACGCGCAGGCGGGCTGGCGGGAGGCGCTCACCGCGTCGTCGCAGGCGATGCAAGCCGCCACGCGGGAGCAGCGCCAGCACGGCGCGATCCTCGCGGCCGAGATGCGCGAGATGGACTATAGCCTCGCTACGCTGCGGGAGCGGATGGTCGCTGCCCCGACCGGCGGAGAGCGCAAGCGCTGGGGCGGCGGTGGCGGCCCGAGCGTGCAGCCCGGCTCCGCCTCTGCCTCCGCCTCGCGCGCCGGCGTCTGCTCCGCCGCCGGGGGTCTCGCGTCACGCGCCGCGCACAAGGGCGGGAGCATTGCCGCCGGTCTGGGCAAGGTGGGCAGCATAACCATAACCCTAACCTTAACCCTAACCCTGACCCTGACCCTGACCCTGACCCTGAACCCTGAACCCTGACCCTAACCTTAACCCTAACCTAAACCCTAACCCTGGCCCTAACCTTGACCCTGACCCTAACCCTAACCCTAACCCTAACAAGGTGGGCAGCGGCGTGGCTGGCGGGCTGAGCTCGGGGCTGAACAAGGCCGCCAGCGGCGCGGGCGCGGCGATGCGAGCCTCCACCCCCCAGCTCGCGGGCATGGCGACTGTGCGCGTGGTGCGCGCCACGGGCCTCTTGGCGGCGGACAGGGGCGGCACGTCCGACCCGTATGTGGTGGTGCAGTCGGCGGGCGGCAAGAAGGCCAAGACGTCGGTCAAGAAGAGGACGCTCGATCCGGAGTGGGACGAGACGCTCGAGCTGAGCGTGTATGACGCGTCAGCGCCGCTCTCGTTCGCGGTGTGGGACCACGATAAGGTATGCACCCCTAAACCTTCACTCTGTGGCCCTAACCCTCGCCCTAACCCTGGGCCTAAACTTAAGCTGAACCACGACAAAGCCCGCGCGCCCTGATTTGACCTACTCGTACTGGCTGACTGGCCTACCTCTGACTCACCTCCTACTAACCACGTCCCTAACCCTAACCAGGTCGGGAGGAACGACCATCTCGGCTCTGCCGAGATCTCGCTCGCGCAGATCGCGCCCGGGCTGCCCACGCCGCTCAAGGTGGTGCTGTCGACGCAAGGCACCCTCGAGGTCGTCGTGACCCTGGTGACCGACGACGCGCATGGGGTGGGGGCGGTGGCGATGGGGGTGGCGGCGATTGGGGCGGCGGCGATGGGGTCGGCGGCGAAGGCGACAGTGGCGGCGGCGACGGGGGCGGCGGCGATGGGGGCGGCGGCGATGGGCGGGGCAGTGACGCCGACGACAGACGCCGCGGCCACGAATGCGGCAAGTGCGGCGAGTGCACGTGCGCGGCTCGCGGCGTGCTCCGCCGCATGCTGGGCGTGGGTGCGGGCATGCTTGCAAGCCAGCAGCCCGGCCGCCGCGAGCCTATGGGCACAGCTCGCGGCATGCGGCACGCGCTTGTGGGCGTGCTTGCGGGCGCGCTGGCGCGCGGGGCGAGGGCGAGCACCGCGGTGGCCAACCGACGGCGGCGCCACGAGTGCGAGTGCACGGCTCGCGGCATGCTGGGCCTGGCTGTGGGCGTTGCTGCGGCTGGCGCGAGGGCCCGCCGCCCCACCGCCGCGCTCGCCACAAGCGTACATCTACCTCTCGCCCCGAGGTGAGCACGGCGCGGACCTAGTCCTAGCCCCAGCCTTAACCCCAACCCTAGCCCTAACCCTAGCCCTAACCCTAGCCCTAGCCCTAACCAGGTGAGGACGATGCTGACGCCGACGCGGACCGCGCTCGGCATCGGCCCGCCCCGCCCGCCCCCTGCGTGGCGATGGCGGCCGCATGCGGCGGGATCGCGTCACGCGCCGCGCACAAGGGCGAGAGCTTCGCCGCGGGACTGGGCAAGGTGGGCAGCCTAGCCCTAACCCTGAGCCTAAGTCTAGCCCTAAACCCGACCCTAACCCTGAGCCTAGCCCTAGCCCTAACCCCAACCCTAACCCCGACCCCAACCCCAACCCTAACCCTAACAAGGTGGGCAGCGGCGTGGCGGGCGGGCTGAGCTCCGGGCTGAGTAGGGCCGCCAGCGGCACGGGCGCGGCGATGCGAGCCTCCGCCCCCCAGCTCGCGGGCACGGTGAGCGTGCGCGTGGTGCGCGCCACGGGCCTCTTGGCGGCGGACAGGGGCGGCACGTCCGACCCGTATGTGGTGGTGCAGTCGGCGGGCGGCAAGAAGGCCAAGACGTCGGTCAAGAAGAGGACGCTCGATCCGGAGTGGGACGAGACGCTCGAGCTGAGCGTGTATGACGCGTCAGCGCCGCTCTCGTTCGCGGTGTGGGACCACGATAAGGTCGGGACCAACGACTCGCTGGGCGCGGGCGAGGTACTGCTAGGCCAGTGCGCGCCCGGAGCGCCCACATCGCTACGGGTCGCGCTGTCGACGCAGGGCGCCATCGAGGTGGTCGTGACCTTCTCGCCGGCCGAGCCCGCAGTCGAGCCGG
>Ga0209302_10002008_pt1 | contig 11905 bp, 4 predicted proteins | sample ArcOceMetagenome_2_FD_187445 | JGI IMG/M metagenome (GOLD analysis project Ga0209302, IMG submission 187445) | Marine eukaryotic phytoplankton communities from Arctic Ocean - Arctic Ocean ARC135M Metagenome (SPAdes) (version 2) | ecosystem: Environmental > Aquatic > Marine > Oceanic | place... | reverse complement strand
TGCGAGCCAAAAGCGCCGTTTCGGGCGCCGTTTCGGGTTTAGGCTCCGCCGCGAGTCGAATCCTCGGCGCGTCCCACTCCCGCTCCGGCTCGCTCAGTGACCGGGAGGGAGGGAACGAGTATTTGTCGTCGCCTCTGCGTCTGGACGGGGGACACGGCGCGGCGTCATCAGGCGTGCCGGGCATCGTGCACGCGGCGGCGGCTGGGGTGTTGCTTCGTTTGCTCGAAAAGGTACGTTTTTTGTCCCCCCCCGAAATCTCAACACTGTTTGCCTGTACACAACTGACACTTTTATTTTTTACAAAAAAAGTGCGAAGACGCCGAGGTTGCGTTGGGGGCGCTGGAGACGCTTACGCGGTTAGTACAAGGCGCCCCAAGCAACGCGCACGCGATTCTTACGCAGCAGGGGTGGCAGCAGTGGCTCATCCCCACGCTGCGCACGGACACCACGCGGGTCCTTGCGAAGGATTCGGTCAAGGATCGAGGCACCAGCATTGAGGCCGAGGCACCTGACTTCGAAAAAGTAAAACAGGACCCACACGAGCAGGCGCGTTTGTTGACCCGGCGGCTGCTTCGCGCGCTGTTGGCGCACGCCGTGCTTCGCGTCGCGGACGGCTCACGGGCGGTGACCACGACGGTTGACGTGATCGCGGCTGCGGCGGCCAGGGGACGCCTTTGCGGCGTGAAAACCACGCGGGGCGTGTTAGGGGACGTCTTCGACGCAATCGACGAGGACGGCGAGACGACGGACGTTGAGGTCGTGGATTCGGCGCGAACCGAAAACCTGTGGCGGCTCTTGCCGCTGGTGGACGAAACCGTGGCGCGCGCCGCCGCGGTCGCCACCGGGTGCGTGACCACAAATTCCGCGGAGACAATGACGAACACACACAAGCAAGACCCTGAGTTCGACGAGGAGGACTGGCACATGCTGGACGGCACGTGGCGGGTGCTTGAGGAGCTGGCGAATTTTGGAGAGACGACCAGACGCGAGGACGGCACCGCGCTTGTTGGGGAGGAGCACAGCGCGCATTCGACGGACGCGTCTCCCAAGCGCGCCACCGCGCGCGTTGCCGCGTTGCAGCGCACCGCGTTTCACCTCGCGATCGTGTACGTCCACGCAGCACCCATAAAAGCTTGTGAAACCGCAGCGGTGTCTCTGGAAGCTCTGTTGCCAGCGCTGTTACCCATACCGCTTGCGGGTGAGTTTCAGTCCGCGCAAAAGTCAAGCTCAAGTTCCGCGCGCCTGCACCTTTTCCTCACGTCGTTGGTTCGCGCGGAAACGGTTTTCGGACGCACGGACCCGGCACGCGCCTCCCTCGCGGCGCGTCTAGCGCAAAGCGCCGCTTCAGTCGGCGCGTCTCTGCTGGAGCACGCAGCGCCCGGCGGCTCCAGCGGGTCCCTCATCTCCTTGGGCGCCGGCACCGTCGGGGAGCTGCGAAATCTGCGCGAACGCATTTCAACACAAAAAGCCGCGGAAGCCGCCGCGGAGGACGCGCGGGAAGCGCGACGGGCGGGTGAGGCCCGGCGAGCCGCCGCGGTCGCCGCCGCGGACGCGGCTGCGTTTGCGTTTTCAGCAGAGCAGCTCCACGAGCGAGGGCTTTGCGACCGCAGAAACGCCTCCCTCGCGGCGCTGTGCGAGCGCGAGCGGAATCGCCGCGCGACGACCGCCGCGGCGCTTGACGAGGAAGCGCAGGTTCTGGACCGGCGCTGGCGCGGACTGCACCGGGAACTCGGGGGGGAAACCGGGCCTTGGGCGGCCGGGAGTGCTAGGTCTTTGGCTGATGGCGAGTCATGTGATGAGCCTGAGCAGTCATCAAACAGTAACACCAAACCCACAAAACCCACGTACAAGTGGAAGCTGGACAAAGCGCAGGACGCTTCCGGGCGGCGTTTGCGCTTGAAGCGCAACTACGCGTTCGTGGAGTACAAAGACGAGGCGCGAGGTAAGGACGCTTTCGGTGGAAACAAATGCCAACACCAGCTCCACGACACCGCGGATGACGTGAGCAAAGCGCTGGGCGACCTCGTGAAGCACAAGAAACTCGGTGACCACGACCACGGTGATGACCCCGGGGATGAGGACGAGGAGGACGTCGAAACGAAAACCGCCGAATCGGTTGAAAAAAAAACCTCGGCAGACGAAGTCGCCGATTTGTCCCCCGAAGATAAAAGAAAAGTGCGTTTGAGCGTCGGGGCTACTTTAGTGAACGACAAGCGCGCCGTTTGCGGGCGGCTGGATATCTCGCGATTGTGGGTACACTTCGTGGCTGACGAGCCTGAGCATTGCGGCACCGAGATCGACGTAAACGCGGGTGACGTACCGCGCAGCAAAAAGCGGTTCTGGCGCTGGCCCACTTCGCGAATAGACGAAGTGCACCGGTCGCGGTACCGGCTGCAGCACGTCGCGGTTGAGTTGTTTCTGGGAGACGGCGGGAGCGTGTTTTTGGCCTTCGCCGACGTAAAGACGGCGAAAGACGTATCGCTAAAGATCTGCGAAAGCCGCCCGCGCGGCGACATCGTGCTTATGGACCGCCGGAAAAAGCTCGAGGCGGCGCGGCGGGTTCAGGAGCGGTGGAAAAACCGACAGCTCTCCACGTTTGAGTATTTATCATCTTTGAACGTGTTGTCCGGGCGCACGCGGAACGACCTGACGCAGTACCCGGTGTTTCCGTGGGTGTTACGTGACTACACTTCTAGTGATATTGATTTGACGAACAAAAACGTTTACCGCGATTTGTCCAAACCGGTTGGGGCGCTTGAGCCGAAACGGCTAAGGGAGTTTATCGAACGGTACGAACTACTGGACAGCGACCCGGACGCGAACGGCGAACCGCCGTTTCACTACGGCTCGCACTACTCCAGCCAAGGCAGCGTGTTGCACTTTCTGTTACGTTTAGAGCCGTTCACCGGGCTGGCGCGACAGCTACAGGGCGGCAGGTTCGACCACGCGGACCGGCTGTTTTCGTCCGTCGCGAAAACCTGGGACGGGTGCTTACGAAGCACCGCGGACGTGAAAGAACTGACGCCCGAGTTTTACTGCCTTCCCGAGTTTCTCGTGAATCACGACGGGCACGAACTCGGGGTCGCGCAAGACGGCGTTCCCGTGCATGACGTGGTTCTTCCGCCCTGGGCCAACGGCTCAGCTCACGAGTTCATACGAGTCATGCGTGAAGCCCTGGAGAGCGAAATTGTGAGCACCACGATTCACGAGTGGGTCGACCTTGTTTTCGGAACGGCGCAGGTTGGCAAAGAAGCGGCGCGGCGGCACAACGTTTTCCACCACCTGACGTACGAGGGGTCGGTGGATTTGAACGCCATCACGGATCCAACCCGCCGCGCCGCCGCGGAGGCGCACGTGATGAACTTCGGGCAAACCCCGGCGCAGCTGTTCCGCAAGCCGCACCCGAAACGCGCACCGCCGCCGGTTCCGGCGCCCGCGTTGCGGTGCGCGCCGGGACGCTTTGAGTTGGTGACGGTGGTGGAACCCCGCCGCCACTCGGGGCGCCAACGCGGTTCGGTAACGACAACGAACGACAATTCCGTCGCCTTCATCGCCGTCGATTCCGTGGTCGGCAACTCATCAGTTGTCGGTCACATCGGGTCCTTCCGAGTCGCCACGGTCACTGCGGACGGGACCGTCGGCGCGCACCGGATGTTGGTGGACTCGCAAAAGCGGGAGTACTCGCTGGAGTGCGACGCGTTTGGGGGGACGAACTTGGCCGGGTCCAAACGCACAAACGCCTCGGTTTCGCCCTTCGCCGCCGACGCGAACGCGTCGCAATGCATGTTCAGCACTTTGGCGAACGGCAAAGTGCTTGTGTCGTGCGGACACTGGGACCACGGGATACGGGCGGTGTGCGTGGAGGACGGCAGGGAGCTGCAAATAGCGACCGGGCACAGGGACCTGGTGACGTGCCTCGCGGTGGCCAACGGCGCCGGCGCCGCTAAACGGGCTTGGGCGAAATCGGCCGGCGCCGATTGCGACGACAAAGACACCGACGACAACGCCTCAGTGTTAGTCGTGAGCGGCTCGCGGGACACGACGTGTTGTGTGTGGGAAGCGTCTCCGCCGTCTGGTGGTGGTGGGTGGGGGGTGAAGAGCAGTAAGCTGTCTTTCCTAAACGGGGGGGGGCTGGGGCACCGCCCGAAGCGAACCCTGTTCGGCCACGACGACGCCGTGACGTGCGTCGCGGCGAGTTCGGAGCTGGACCTGGTCGTTTCGGGCGGCGCGAACGGCGCCGTGACGCTTCACGCGTTGCGGGCGGGAAGGCACCTGCGGTTCGTGAAAACAGGAAGAGGATCATCGGTACGGAAGGGCACGGAAAGCAGCAGCAGCAATCAAGGCCAAGCCTTGCACGACTCGCAAGGCGGCGTTCCCTCCTGGGTCCACCTCACGGAAGCGAAAGTTTCCTCCGCGCGCGTGCTCGTGTACTGCGGCGATGCGCTTTTTCTGTCGTCGCACGGAATCAACGCTCGGTGCGACGCGCCGCCGATCGCGAGTGTTACGCTGACCGAGCGAATCTGCGCGCTGTGCGTTACGTGGGATGAGAGGTTCCTGGTGATGGGGGGGGAGAAAGGCGTCGTGGCGATACGCACGACGCACGACCTTTTCCCGTGGGCGCGGCTGGACGGCGCGAACTGCGCAATCACCGCCATCGCGGTGGCGAAAGGCGACGGCGTCGTGATTGGAGGGTTGGCCGACGGCAGGATCGCGGTCTGGGCGCCGGTGTAGTGTTGGGTGTGGTGAATAAATTTAGGTATTATTAATACACTTCATTCGCGGCTTCTCGGTCCACGTACTGCTGGATTTTGAACGTTCGGGGGGGATGGAGAAAGCGCAACGTGGGAGCGCGTGAGGCGCCTTGACGTGGAAAAGGAAAAGTAACTTTTCCCTCCAAAAAGCGAGCCTACGTTCCCTACGTTACCTTTCCCCTTTCCTCACTCGAAAATCGTAACTTTCTCGGAAGCCACGACGCACAACCACGCTCACACGCCACCCTCCGCGATGCCTTCCACCGCGACGCTCGGTATGGAAACTCGCGCGCGCAAGAGAAAGCGCGAACGCCGCGATGCTAACGCGGGCGAGGCCATCTCCGGCCTTCTCAACGACATCGTCGTCACTCACGTTCTCAGATCTGATTCTTTCGACGACCCCGCAGATCTGGCACGGCTCCCAGCGGTGAGCCGCGCGATGCGCGACACGATTGCAGGAGCGGGGCTGCAGTTTGCGGAGCTTTATGCAGAGGAAGCCGCGTGGCTCGGATGTTTTAGCGCGATGGAGCGCCTGCAACGGCAAGGTCTTCTGCCGCGTCAAGAATCCCTTTGTGAGGTAGCGGCGAGGAATGGAAATCTCGAGAGAAGTTGTTGGAGTTGCGCAAGAAAGGCTGCCCGTGGGACAAGCAAACTTGCAGGGAAGCGGCGGAGGGCGGGCACCTCGACGTGCTTCAGTGGTTGCGCGCGAATGTCTGTCCGTGGGACGTTATGACGTGCTGGGCGTCGGCAAGGTGTGGGCACCTCGAGATGCTGCAGTGGGCGCGCGAAAACGGCTGCCTGTGGGACGAGAGGACGTGTCAGGGGGCGGCTTACGGCGGGCACCTCGAGGTGCTGCAGTGGTTGCGCGAGAACGGCTGCATGTGGAACGAGAACACGTGCAGGGGTGCGGCGAGGGGCGGGAATCTCGGGGTGCTGCAGTGGTTACTCGCGAACGGCTGCCCGTGGGACAAGTTGACGTGCGCGAAGGCAGCCGAGTTCGGTCACCTTGATATTTTGAAGTGGGCGCGTGCAAACGGCTGCCGGTGGGCCGCATCGACGCGCGATAGGGCGGCAGAACTCGGGTACATCGAGAGCGACGGAAGTTTGTCTGACGAATCGGACGACGACATTATCTCTGCCGATACGGACGACGACGATGATGAGATGAGCGAATAAGATACTTTTTTCACGCGCGGTGATGCGCGTAAGACGATAAAAATGCACAGTAAAACCCAACGCTCCAGCTATCCACCCGCTCTCGCCCTCGCCATTTCCTCACGCGCCTCGTTCTCCTCCCGAATTTCTTTCTGTATCCTCTCCACGTATTGGTCGATTTTGAACTTGCGCTTGCACCCCGCGTAGTTCATGTACCGAATTTTACCAAAAACGTTTCTTTCTTTCCACCCCTGGTCGTGCGTCCCCGCAATCGCCCACGCGACGCCGACGAACCCGTTCGGGTCGCGGCCGTCCAGTGAGTATTTGTCGTTGAAATGAAGCGCGATTTCGAACGCGACGGCCGGGCCTTCCGAGGTCCACTCCAGAATCTTCTTCGCCCAGTACATGCGCATGAAGCCGTGCATTTTGCCCAGCTCCGTTAGCTCCAACTGCGCCGCGTTCCAGAGCTCGTCGTGCGTTTTCGCGGCCTCCAACTGTGTCAGGGTGTAGCACGGGTCTCGGGTATCGGACTCGTGCAACCGCAAGCTCTCCATCGCCCAGCCAGCCGCGGTGCCCTCTAACGTGTCGTAATCACACGTGTACGCCACGAAGTTCTCCGCGAGCTCGCGACGAACCACGAGCTCCTCGATGAAGTCCGCAGCAGCGTCGGCGAGGGGATCGGAAGTTTCCGGTTCTGGATCGATTTCGGTTGTACGCGTCGACGTCATGGACGTATCATCCATCGCGCTCACCCTGGCTTCGTCCCTCGTTCTTTGCACCGCAAGCGCGGCACGCTGCGCGGAGAGCATTCCGTACCGCAAATACGGGGATAACCCGGACTGCGCGCCTTCTGTGTTGGGGTCGTTGCGTCCGGTGTACAAACGCAAGCGGTCACAAAAGTTTGCTAATCGATTCAAAGCGGCAGTTTCGCCAGATTCGTAGTTTCGTTTTTGCGAAACAACCGGGGGCGCACCTCCCGAGTTGGACGCACGTTGCAGGAACCCGTCCCAGTCCGGGTTTAGGTTTGGAACACTTTCTGGAGTCGTCGAAGTAGTACTACTACTACTTATCGCCTCAACTTGTCGCGCTGACCGTTGGACATCCTCTTCATTGGGAAACTCGGTGAGAAACGTGGGTAACCTCGTCATGATCTTTTTCCTAATCGTCCGCGCCGCGTACTCTTTTTTGTCCGACGCGATCCACACCGGCACCACGTTCCGCGCGTCCACTTGCAACACCGGCACGTCACAAGGACACAGCATGCTGACGACGTTTCTGGTAGCGGCTTGCGGGCCGCGCAACGGGGAAAAGTCGCACACCACCAGGGAAGGGTTCAGTTTCTCCAACGCGAAGGGCACCGCGGCGAAGTTTGTTTCGTTTTCGTTTTTCGTAATCTCTTCACTGTTTCGCGACGCATCACTCGACGCGGCGCCGGCGTCCGCCACGTGGAACGGTATCCCGAGTTGTTTCAGTTTTCCAGCCAGCTCTTGGAGGCCACCGATTTCGAACACCCTGTGCCGCGCGCCTTGCTTGGAGTCGCGCTCGTGGTCCAAGACGTACACGACATGGAACGGTCTGTTCGCGCGCGCCGCGATTTCCAATCCGCACGCCAAACTCCAGTTATCCATCACTCTTCTTTCTCGGGACATCCAATACACCACCGGCCCGTCCCCCACCGGGTCGCCGCGGCCGCGAAGCACGCGCACGCGCCGCGGGTCGCACCACACGCCTTGCGCCGGGGGAACGAACGGGGCTTCCACCGGTGCCGCGGATGGAAGCCCTCTCGACGCACGCACCGAGGTCGAGCTCTTCGTTCTCGCGGAGCGCCACGTCGACAATTGACTGGACCGCGCCGTGCATGTGGCAAACGCGACGGGCGACGCCGACGCCGCGAAGCCGGTCATCGTGCGCGCGGCGCAGACCAAGGCGCGCGCCTGCCTTGCCCGCCACGTCGTGGTGACGCAAGCACACCGCAGCGCGGTGCTGTGTCGAGTGAAATTACAGAGGGCAGAGCAGTTTGGAGTTCTTTTTCGTCGTAACGTCCGAGAAAGGGAGACACAACGACGCGCGCCACGCGGCGTCAAACACACGAATTGCCCCGACCGCGATGTCCTCCAACGCAACACATGCTACCAATACTCCCACGGAAGGTGACACCGTGACACATGTGGAGCGCGCGTTGAACGAGATGCTCTTGAAGGGAGCTGACTGCGCGAAGTGCGGAGCTGTGAGATCTACGAAGAAGTGCGCGTGCAAGCTGGTGTACTACTGCAGCAAGGAGTGCCAACGTTGGGACTGGGCCGACCACAAAGCGCGTTGCACATACAAGAAGGCCCGAGCGACCGCGAACCAGATCGATCCGCAAGAGGCCTTCCCCGGCCTTCCCGACCACCTCGTCGTCACTCACATTCTCAGATATGAGTATTTCGACGACCCCGCAGATCTCGCACGGCTCCCAGCGGTGAGCCGCGCGATGTGCGACGCGGTGGCAGGAACGGGGTTTCGGTTTAAAGAGCTAGAGGAATGTAAAGTCGTGGACCTCGGATGTTTGAGCGCGGTACAGCGCATGCAACGGAGAGGGCGCCTGTCGCGTCAAGAACTCCTTTGTGCGGCAGCGGCGAGGAGTGGACAGCTCGAGGAGTTGAAGGTTTTGCGCGCGGACGGCTGGCCGTGGGACGCGGAAACGTGCCATGCAGCGGCGAACAGCGGGCATCTCGAGGTGCTGCAGTGGTTGCGCGCGAACGGCTGCCTGTGGAACTGGGCGACGTGCGCGTACGCGGCGGGGGGTGGGCATCTCGAGGTGCTGCAGTGGGCGCGCGCAAGCAGATGCCCGTGGAACGACTTTACGTGCACGATGGCGGCGAAGGGCGGGCATCTCGAGGTGCTGCAGTGGGCGCACGCGAATGGCTGCCCATGTGACGAAATGGAGCTTCATATTGCCACTGAAGCAGGCCACGAGGCGATAGTGCGGACGCTGATCGATGCGATCGCGGATGTCAACAAGGCGATGGATAACGGCGTGACGCCGCTGTACATCTCCGCTCAGAACGGTCACAAGACGGTGGTGCAGGTGCTGATCGAGCTGGGTGCGAACGTCAACAAGGTAATGGATACCGGCGGGACGCCGCTGTACATCGCCGCTCGAAATGGTGACGAGAATGTAGTGCAGGCGCTGATCGAAGCGAGCGCGGACGTCAACAAGGCGGAGGTTGACGACTGCGTGACGCCGCTGTGCGTCGCCGCTTTTCAGGACCACGAGACAGTGGTGCGGTCGCTAATCGAGGCGAGCGTGGACGTCAACAAGGCAATGGATAACGGCGGGACGCCGCTGTATGTCGCCGCTCATGAGAACCACGAGACGGTAGTGCGGGCGCTGATCGAAGCGGGCGCGGACGTCAACGAGGCGGCTGATAACGGCGCGACGCCGCTGATCATGGCCACTCGAAACGACCACGAGGCGATAGTGCGGGCGCTGATCGAAGCGGGCGCTAATGCCAACAAGGCGGATGATATCGGTTCTGTTGCGCGACAAAGAACCGAACAATACGTAGTCTATAAAGATGATTGGGCTCTTGGAAAAAGACACCTACCACGCCGCGTCCCCCACTTTCTTCCCCGACGCCCTTTCCTCCTCCGCGGGCTGCGTGTCGTCCGGCCTTCCCGTCATGACCTGTTCTTTGTCCATGGTGACCATCCCCAGCCTCGCTCCAGTCGGTTTCCGGACGAACTTCGGTGAGGTGAAGGAAACGTCCACCTTCCCGCCCGTTTTCAGCTTGGAGTGGTACGCCGCCAGGTTCGCCGCGAATTGCAAGTCGCCGGCCGCCGCCAGTTCGCCTGGCTGCTGCCGCAAAATAACGTGCGCGCCAGGCGCGCCCCTGACGTGGAACCACACGTCCTGGTCCTGGCCCAGTTGTAAAGAAACGGCTTCGTTGCCTTGTGAGTTCCGGCCAACCAGAACCTCCTTACCGCTGGGCGCCACGTATTTCCGCACGTTACTCATCGCCGCCTCACGCGCCACGCGTTTCTTGTTATTTTTGTTCTTCTGTTGCGTCACGGCTCCCTTCCCTTTCCCTTTCTTGCCTCCTTTCTGAACTCGTGTTTCTTCCCGGATCGCCGCGGCGGCGCCCTTCCCTGCGGGTTTCATCAGCTTCGCGTCCACGAGCTCTAAAGAGATCTCTTCAAGCGCCAGCACGTCGTCTGAGTTTGTCCCGTCAAGCTCCGATAGCGTAAACTCGACTTGTTCCAAATACCGCAACTCGCTCCGCGCCGACTCCAAAAGCGGCTCCACCGCCGCCGCCGTTCGTTTTCGTTTGCGCGCTTTTTTGTAAAGCTTCTCCGCGGTTTGGTTGGGGCCGATCAACGGGTCTATTTCTATTTCTCGTGGCTCGCCGGTTTCGAAATCGTAAATCGTCATGGACGCGCTTCCCGCTTCGTACGCGTGAAGATACGCCATGATCTCGTCGGCTTTGATTTTGGTTTTCTCGAAATCAGCCGCGTCCGCGATTTGCGCCTCAAACGCGGTTGTTTTCTGTTTCGTTTTTTTCAACGCCGTCTTCGTGCCTTGCGCGAGCCGGTCCTTTTCTCTGCGGAAAACGTCCACATCGCTCGCCTCGCCGTACACCGAGGCGAACACAACACCGACGGGGGGAAGGGGCATTTGCCGGGCGAAGACGTACTCGTCGAGCAGGCCGTTTTGCGACGCCGCGGCCGAGGAAGCCGCCGCGTCGGCCAGCGAAATCGTGTTTCCGTCACAACGCGTCTCACCGCTCCGCTGGTGCGGCATGAGCTGCCCCTCCTTGGTGTGCCATCGCGCGTGTTTCAAAATGCACCCAAGTTCCTGTTTAGAGGAGTTGCTAGGGTCCATTGAGTCGGAGTCGTTCGCTTTGCATATCGCGTCCACCATGGCTTGCGTTTGTTTCGACCAACGCGCGAACTCGTCATGAATCAACTGCCACGCGTTTTCGTCCAAGTCGTCGATCCCGACGCTCGCTGCAATCCGCGCGTCGTCAAGCAACGACCGGGCTAGCGCGGGTGAGACCCCGCGGAAGGCGCGGACGATACCGTTGGCAACGGGCGGGTTGGGGTTGTTTTCGGTTTCTGGTTCTTTTTCTTCCTTGTCGTTGCTTTTCTTTTTGTGTTTTTTGGCACCAGCGGTGGCGGCAGCGTTCGTGACGAGCAAACGAAACTCGTCGACGTCGCACCCAGTGGGAACCGCGCCCGGCGCTTGCGGCGGCGGCGAGTACGCGAACCCGGGCGACAGCGGCCTGACCGAGGTTTGCTTGTCCCCTACCTGGTACGCACAAGCTACGATTTTGTCACCGGCATTGTTGGAACGATCGCCTCGATCCGCTGCGGCGCCGCACTGCGTTAAAATCGCATTCGAGTTTCGCCCCTGGGTTTCCACGCGCAGTTTGTATTTGGGATCCGCGCCCGGCCGTTCGGCGAAGGAAAACACCGCCACGCGTTCCCACGCCGTCGGGACGGACGCCTCGGTCAAGATCAAGTCACGCAGCACAGCGTTGGTTTGCTCACCGAAACTCAGGTTTTCGGTTTTGTGCACGCGCGGGGGCGGCGAACCGAGCGCCACCCGCGCCGCGTCGGGGTGCCACGAAACATGCACCGCGGTTTTCCCATCCAACCCTCGGAGCCCGAGCACCAGGGTATACGCGTCCGCCTGCACCGCGGTCTCCACCTTCGTCGGGACCGCGATTTGATTGATCTCGCACACGGACGCCACCAGGGCGGTGTAGTCGAACGCGGGGAGCTTCTGCTTCGTCGCGGGGTTTGTTTGGGGGGGAGCGTTTGGGGGGGTGGGCATCGATACATCGGCGGCGGTACTGCTGTTGCGTCGCCCGAGGCGGCGGTCGCAGCGTCTCGCGGGTGACCGCACCGCGGCAAACGCGCGAGACAGGCATCGCGCGCTTTTGGAGCCCGACGAGAACATGCCGACGTGACACAGCGCCACCCGAGGTATTGCCGAGTGCGCGGGCATCGCGGAG
>Ga0209302_10002003_pt1 | contig 11936 bp, 12 predicted proteins | sample ArcOceMetagenome_2_FD_187445 | JGI IMG/M metagenome (GOLD analysis project Ga0209302, IMG submission 187445) | Marine eukaryotic phytoplankton communities from Arctic Ocean - Arctic Ocean ARC135M Metagenome (SPAdes) (version 2) | ecosystem: Environmental > Aquatic > Marine > Oceanic | place... | reverse complement strand
CACCGCCCCCTTCCACACCGCCCTCACCACCACCGCCTTCGCCACCGCCGCCCTCACCGTCGCCCCCACCGCCGCCGAATTCGCCTCCGCCACCGTCTCGATCTCCCTCGCCACCGTCACCCCCGCCGCCACCATCGCCTACGCCGCCCTCGCCGCCTCCTTCTCCTCCGCCACCCTCGCCACCACCGCCGCAATCGCCACAGCCACCGCCACGCGGAGAGCCGAATCACGCACTTCCGTCGGCTGAGTCGGAGACGCCCAGGAGGGAAGGGGGGCGGGGGGGGGCAGCCGCAGGGTATGGGAGGCGGCAGGCAGCCCGCGACAGCGGCGGCACGCGCGCCTTGCTCGTCGTGTACGTGAATGTGGGCTGCCTCGCGTTCAAGGGACGTGGACAGGGAGCCGCGCAGAAGGCCACGCGGGGGGCTCTCGCGGAGGAGTCCACGGCAAACTTCCGCATGGTTCTCGAGTGGGCCGAGAGCAAAAACGAAGACGGGACACGGGTCTACGCGCTCATGGGCCTCAGCAGCACACAGATACGACCTGCGCGGCTTGCGATCGTCCGTCTGCTTCTCCTGCGGCACGGGTATCGGACGCGGGCCTCGCAAGCACACGCCGGCGCTACTGGGCGACAGCGGGCCGGCGTGCTCGCAGCGTGGGACCCGAAACAGCTCAAGGCCCTACCCGTCGAGGGAGGACAGTTGCATCGTACCATCGTCCAGGGCCGCCACATGATCATGCGCTTCGAGGTCCCAGGGGTAGACCGGTCTCCTGAGCGCGGTCACCTACTAACTCCGCCAAGTGCTATTAGTGGACTGCCCCATTTACTACGTCAAGGTGAGCTTTTGAGGCTCCGGGAACCTCAGAAATGGATTCTACGGCCAATTTGGGGTCTAGGAGGGTATACCTAGGTGTCCGCTGAGTATCACCCCTGACCCATATATATATGTATATATGGGGTGGTAAACAGCGGGCATATATAGGGGTGATAATTAGCGGAAGGAAAAGGAGATACCTCTAAGATCGGAAATTCGTCAAGGATTCCGAATCTGGCCTCAGAAACAGGTGCTCTCTGTCATATGTTTCGAGATATTTACGTTTTCAGTGCTTTTCCTGAGGCGGCCCTTTTGGGTACGGCCATGGGAAAAGCACTGAAAATGTCAATATACTCGAAAATCGCACCCTAACCCCTAGTTGTTTTGCCTGTTCTCCTCTAACCAGTGGTCGGACTGCACCCTAGCACCATAGGCGAGGTCTGGGGAGGCCTGCATGCATGCGTAACTAATGTCCACTAATACCACTTGGGGGAGGGTCGTACTCGACTTTGGCCTATGGTAAATGCACGTCAGGGGGGCAGCCACGCCGGCGCGGCGCGCGACGAGGTCAATAGGGCCTGGCTGCGCGCCAACCACGTGACTTGTAGCTGCATAGCAAGTACGGTAGGCTGATGACGGGCGGCGACTGGAACGCCAAGCCGGCGGCGGCGCGTGACTCGGCGGCCCGGGCATACAGCAACGACATAGCCCTGCAGGACTTCGAGGCGGGCAGCGGCCTGACGCGACTTGGCGCGCTGGAGCCCACGCGGCGAGGGCGGTGGAGGCGAGGGCGGTACCGACGGCGGAGGTGGCGAGGGCGGAGGTGGCGAGGGCGGCGGCGAAGACGGCGGTGGCGAGGGCGGAGGCGAAGGGGCTGGCGACGATGGCGGAGGAGACGAGGGCGGCCGCGAGGGTGACGGAGAGGGCGGCGGAGACGAGGGTGGCGGAGGGGGAGGCGAAGGGGCTGGCGACGATGGCGGAGGAGACGAGGGCGGCCGCAAGGGTGACGGAGAGGGCGGCGGAGACGAGGGTGGCGGAGGGGGCGGAGGAGGCGAGGGCGGCGGCGAGGGGGGCTGCGGCGAGGCCGGCGGCGAAGGAGCTGGTGGCGACGGCGGAGGAGGCAAGGGCGGCGGCGAGGGTGGCGGCGGTGTCGGCGGAAGCGCCGACGGCGGCAGCAGCGGCACCAGCAGTGCCAGAGTTCAGAGTTTCAGAGTTTATTCGAGCTTACCAACAGCAAACCGACTAAGCTGGCCCTATAAGCCGTGCCTAGCGAGCAGCATGGTGCCGGCGAGGGGGCGGCGGGAGGCGACCTCGCACCTGACAGCGGCCTGGGCGCAGACGACTACCTCGACCGTGAGAGCGCCTCTGACGACGACGCAGGTCAGGGGAGTGGCCCCGACAGCGACGACGATCCCAGCGCGGAACGGGCGCAGGGTCAGGAGAGTGACTCCGACGACAGTGAGGACCCTGACTGGGAGCCGCCGCGCAGGCGCGAGCGGCCGCTGAGGCCGTGCTGGCACACGGCCGAAACGGCGAGACGCATCGGCCGGGTGGTGCTGCTGCGCGCACAGCAGGGCTACAGGCGGCCACCAGGCGCGACAGTGGAACAGATGCTGCGCGGCGCGGGCGAGGTGACCTGGAGGCCGGGGCTCGGCGAGGCGGCACGCCCCGCGGCGGTGCGGCTGCGGCAGGCGCTGTTGGGCTGGACAGCCAGGGAGCCGGTGCCGGCGTCGGAGGCCTTTGCGCGCGACGGGCCGGCGTGGCAGCAGCGGGCGGACGCCGGCGAGGCGCCGGCGGAGGAGCCTGCACCATCCCCCCTGCCGCCCGATCCCTGAGAGGTGGAGGACGGCCCGACGGGGGACGAGCTCCAGATCATCGCGGGCTCCGAGGAGCGGCTGCGCGCGCGAGTGGCGGGCAAGGCACGGCAACTGTCACCGCGTAGGGCTCACCGCGAGGTGCGTGAGCCAGTGGGCGGGGCTAATGACAGACAGCGCCGAGGCGATGGAGCGACGGAAGGAGGAGCGGCGGACGGCGAGCCTGCAACCAGCGGCAGCCGGAAGCGGCCGCTGCAGGGCGGCGCCGAACGGCCAGGCAGCAGCGGCGCCGATGGCGAGCGCGACGGAGAACGGCCAGCGGGAGGCGCCCCCGCTCGGCGCGAGCAGCGGTGCTGCCGACAGCGGCGACGACGGCAGCGCGGGCGCGGGCGCGGCCAGCGGAACGGAACGCGAGGGACAGAAAGAAGAACAAGGGCGCCGATCGCCGCGCCCGCGCGACTTAGCGCACCACCCGCGCCCTCTCACCTGGACCTCTGTGAGATGCCAAGACGCCCTCACACGCGACACCCTATATATGCCCGCAAGCGCTGCCCACTTGTGCACGTGGCGATCGACCCAACACGCTGGGGGCATGGATGGAATGGAGACGGCCCGTACACACGCCGCCCCCGCCCCCCCCCCACCCCGAGACTGCGGCAAACCGAGATCGAGTCTGGAACGCCCCGACCCCGAGAACTCTAGCCCACACTCATGCACCGAGATCGAGTATGGAATGCCCCTACCCCAGGAAGAACACATGCACATGCACATGTGCATGCACATGTGCATACATGTGAACATGTGACATGTGCATGTTGTGCATGTTCTGCTAAAGAAGAGACATTACATACCCAGAGTCCGAGTGTGTTGACGTCCAGACGCCTGGGCTCCGCCTGCCCCGCGCACACCCCGCCCCGCACACATTTACTGGCGCTCGGAAGGGGGTGCTTGAGACGGTCGTGGCGGTGAAAACCCGACGGAGACATGTCTCGTACCTCTCGTAATGGGTCCGGGGAGCCGACACGGGCTTGGAGCCCAGCCTGGGACATGCTCGCTGCGGATCCCTGCAATGGCTTCTAGCCAGGGTGATGTCCGATCTTCCCCGATGGCATACCCAGCGGTGCGGCCGCTGCCTGCCAAAACTCCCGCTACCTCTACGGCCAGACACGGGCCCTACCTCTTAGTTCGACTACGTGTTCGGTCAGAACGTCACCGAGCACAATCCTGCGCCATCGCCCTCCGATCACCCGCTCCTGTGGGAAGCGACCAGACTTGCACCTCCCCCCACCTCGCACGCTCGCTCGCGTCCACGCATGGAGGGACCAGACGACTCTCTCGAGTTCCACATCTTCCTCGACCCCACTGCTCAGGAGACACCAGCCGAGGTGCGGCTGCGCTGTCACGCCGCGCTCATCGCCATCTGCGGGCGGTTCGCTCCGCGGCTGGAGGGCCGCGTGTGGCACCGGGAGCCCTTTGAGCTCTGGCTGTGGGACCCGGAACGCGACGCGGCGCGGGCGCCACTTCTGGCCGCGGGTAAGGCGGAGATGCACCTGTGGGGCCGCATGTCCTTCGGGGAGAGTATCGACGACGAGTGGTTCGCGGTGGGGCTGCTGCTCCAGCTGAGCGCCGAGTAGCACTGCAGTGTTGACACGAACGCCCCGGGGCCTCCGTACGGGCTACGCGTACGGGCTACGCGTACTAGCCTCCTGTGTGCTGTACGTACCAGAGGCGCAGGGCAGCTTGCCCCGAGGCGCCACGCACTGTACGTACGGGGTACGCGTACCAGCCTCAGGCGTGCCGTACCGCGCACCGTGGCACCTCAGGCAGCGCGACGCGAGCATCACGGTGCGCGACGCGGACGGCGAGCTGCTGCTCATCGAGGCGGCGTACTGCCTGCCCCGCTGGCTCACGCCCGAGATCGCGCTCAACCGCGTCTTCCTCCGCCACGGCGAGGTCAAGCTCGTGCCCAAGGCCGTCGCCCCGCTCGAGCCGCTCGCGCCGCTCGCGCCGCTTGAGCCGCTCCACCTCTCGCACGCGCTGCCGGCGCTGCGTGCCGACACGCCCGCGCTCCGCTGCCCCGCCGTCACGGCGGCCGTGCGCGCGCGCGTCGAGCCGCTACTCCACGACGCGCGCGGCGTCGCGCGCGGCCCGCCGCGTCACCGCGCGCGCTGCCTGCTGCCGGAGCCTCTGGCGCAGTTGCTCGCTGCCGACCCGACGCTGGCCGCCGCTGCGGCACACGCCTTCTGCGAGCGCGACGGCGACGACATGAAGCGGGCGAGCCGCGCGCGGCGCTTCGCGCCACACGGCCGTGCCGTGGTGGCGGCGAGCGTGGGGCTCTCGCTGTGCATGTACTCCAAAGTGAGGCAGGCACGCTTCCTGCCGCCGCCCGGCACGAGCCTCGCGCCACCCGACGCCTCGGCGGCCCAGCGGCGGGCGGCGCGGCATGGCCAAAGTGCGGCATGGCCAAAGTGCGGCATGGCCAAAGTGCGGGTGCCCGAGGTCGGCTTTTGCGCCTGCTCAGGGCGCGCCTGATGGCTCCGGCTGGCTCGGCGCTCCCAGGGAAGGAGGTCGGAGCATTGGACGCGCAGCCACCGCCTCGGGTGCTCGAGGTGGCCGCCTCCAAAGTCGCCGAAGCCACTGCGTTTGGCCATCCAGGCGGCGGAGCTCGGCGAGAAGCTCTCCTTCGGCTTCGAGATCCTCTGCGCCATGGCTACTACCACTACTACTACTACTACTACTACTACTAGTACTACTACTACTACTAGGGCGCCACCCGAGGCCGGCACGCCGGGCGCCGCGGAGGCGGGAGCGGGGGCGGAGGAGGAGGCCACCGGCGGCCAGAGGAAGGCGGCGGCGGAGGCGGAGGCGGCGGCGGCGGCGGCGGCGGGCGGCGAGGCGTGGATCGGCTTCCTCGACGCGCTGGCGGCGCGCGGCTACTTCCGCGGCGAGCTAGAGGGCTCGCCCATGCACTGCCACCTCTCCGCACAGGCGGCCGGCGCGTTCAGCGCGCCGCCGCGCCGCGCCGCCGCGGCGCGGCTCGCGCCGGGCACGTGGCTGGCGCAACGCGCGGCGCGCGTCGCGGCGCTGCTCGCCTCCGAGAGCGAACTGCCCGCCGCCGCGGCGCTACCCACTGAGGCGGAGCTGCCGCCCGAGGAGGACGAAACCTGGATGCAGATCTCCGAGAGCCAGCTCGAGGGGCAGATGGCCGCGCGCGCCGCGCCAGGGGCGGCGCGCGGCCGAGGCGAGGCCGTCGTGCTGGGCGAGGCAGCGCAGTCGCTGCATGCCTTCGTGTCCACGCTCTCAGGCCCCGACGGCGCCGAGGTACCGCGCGGGTGCGCTTCTCCCTCCCCTCCTCTCCCTCCCCTCTCCCTCCGCCCTCCCTCCGCCCTCCCTCCGCTCTCCCTCCGCTCTCCCTCCCACCCCCCTCCCTTCTCCCCCTCCTCCCCCCGCCCGCCGCTCGCTGCCTGCCTGAGCGCACCGCTCACCGCCGCGGCGCAGGCGCGAGGCCGCAGTGAGCCTCGACAGCGACAAGTTCCTCCGTGTGCTCGAGGAGGCCCTGGGCGGGCTGGGCGGCAAGGGGGCGCCGCGCGGGGGCGAGGAGGGCGAGGAGGGCGAGGAGGGCGAGGAGGGCGAGGAGGGCGAGGAGGAGGGCGAGGAGGGCGAGGAGGAGGGCGGGTTGGAAGAGGGCGAGGAAGGCGAGGAGGGCGAGGAGGGAGAGATGGAGGCGTTGATGGCCGCGATGGACTTGCAGCTACAGCAGCAGAAGAAGGGGGCCGACTTCGAGCTCGCTGGAGATCACTCCGCCACCGAGACCACCCGAGGTGCGGCCGCTTCGCGCGAGGCGGCGGCGGCGGCGGCGGCGGCAGGCGCGACGGCGGACGGTGCTGGGCCGGCCCTGGCGGACGAGGAGGTGCTCCGGCCGGTCGACGTCGACTTTAACCTGGTCAAGAACATGCTGGCGTCGTACTCGTCGCAAGCAGGGCTCCCTGGGCCCGCGTCTAACCTGTTCGGCCTCATGGGCGTGCAGCTCCCCGACGTTGCTCCGCGAGGCGACCAGGGCGCTGAGGAGCAACGGTGACACACTTGCCCGACGTTGGGTGAACCTGAAAGAGAGTCGTGCGCCCACTTTGCAGTTAAGTCAGTTAATTATAAATTAAGCCCGGCTTCGCTTTTTAAAGCGTACGGAATCGGATACGCGGTACTTTTTGGCCATGTTTTTGGCGCCGCGCTGCCGCTGGCGCTGCGCTGCCCGTGCTGCACATGCGCCGCTGCCGCGACCCGCGCGCGCAGCTCTGTCCAGCGAGTTACGCCCGCTGTTGCCTGTCGACTGTAGTGTACTTTGCGTTGCGCACTGGCCAAACTGCGCACACGTACTACGGCTACGGCTTTACGGCTTTTAAATTAGCGGGGGATACAGCAGGTGCACCCCTTTTGGATTTCTTCTTCTACAACCGAACTGCACGTGGGTGCTCAATTCACGGCAGCGTCAGGATCTCCGCCGGCCCGTTGCTGCCGGACCGATCTCCGCCGGGTCGTTCCCGGCTGAGGAGTTGCGCGTTCCCGCCGGCGCCGGCCGGCCCCGCAGTGCCCGGCCGCCGCTGCGAAGAGAGGGCGGATCGCTTGCGCATCAGTGCCGCCAGCTGGTCGAGCTCGTCGAAGGTCGACGCCATGCTGCTCCCCGTCAGCTTGGCCACCGTCCGCTGCTGCTGCGCATCCGCCGCGGCCGTGCCCTCGTCAGAGAGCACCGGTGGCGGCGGCGTCGCCCACTGGCTCAGCACGAGCTCGCCGGTGGAGCTCAGCCGCGGTGCCAGTGCCATGCTCATCCCCGCCGCCGCCGCCGCCGCCGCGTTGCACCCGCCGCCCGCCGCCGCCGCCGCCGCGCTCCGGGTTGCAAGTGCGAGCTCTGACTCCCGAGATCGCATCGGGAGCTCTAGCGCGCTTACCTGGTGCACACCGCCGCCGCCGCCAGCGTTGCTGCCGCCACCGCCGCCGCCGCCACTGCGAGCGCCGCCGCCGCCTCCGCCGCCTCCGCCGCCGCCACCTCTGCCGCCGCGCGCGCCGCGCGCGCCGCGTGCGTCGCGTGCGTCGCGCGCGTCGCCGCGCGGCCCGTCGCGGCTCTCGAGAGAGCGCCATGCCGCCCCGCTGCCGCCGTATGTGCGATCGCCGTACGCCGGCACACCCAGCGGTGGCTGGTACGTGCCCTCACCGCGCCGCCCGCCGCCGCGTGCGCCGCGGCCGCCGCTGCCGGCGGTGGCAGCGGTGGTGGGGTGTGCAGCGGGCGTGGGCGGCGGCGGCGCGGCGGGCTGTTGCGCGAGACGGTCCTTGAGCGTGGCGTTCTCGGCGCGCAGGGTGCGCAGCTCGAGGGCGGCGGAGCGGAGGGCGTTCTCGCACTGCACGGCGACCGACGAGGGCGGCGCGCTGGGGTACGACTCCATGGCGAGTGCTAGCTCGAGCAGAGTCATCTTCTCGCGCAGCCCTCCGTTCTCGTGCATCAGCGCGGCGTGTGTGCGCATCGCCTCCTCGTGCTGCGTTGAGAGCGCATCGAAGGCCTCGCGCAGCTTGCTGTTGGTCAGTGCCATCTTCTTGGCGAGTGCCACCCCCTCCACCATGCCCGAGCCCAACTGCACGCCGCGGCTGCCCGTGTCCTCGAGCATACCCTGCAGCGCCGCCATCTCCCCCGTCGGCACGCCGCCGCCGCCGCTGGCGGTGGCGAGCGCTCCATCTAGGATGGACGCGATCTGAGCCACGTCCCCGCCGCGCGCCGCCTCCGCGCGCGCCGCCTTGAGCGCCGCCAGCGCCGCCGCGCCCGTGCCGCCGCCGCCGCCGCCGCAGAGCATGCAGGCTGCTCCTGCTCCACCGCCGCCGCCGCCGCCGCCGCCATCGAGGCGGATCACGGCGCTCAGCCTCTGCAGCTCCTCCTTGAGATTGTGAATCTCAGCCTGCAGCATGCCCACCTGCGCCATCCGAGGGTCGACGTTGAGCACGGGCGCGTTGACGATGGCGCGCGCGCGCGCTGCGTAGGCCAGCGTCGAGGCGTTCTCCTCGACGTGCGCGTCGCAAGGCGAGAGGCACGCGATCATGAGGGTGTGGCAGTTGCCGCCGAGCGAGTGCTTGAGTAGCCGCGTGAGCACGGAGTCGCGGTAGGCCACATGCGGTGGCTTGCAGCCTGCCCAGGGCGAGGCTCAAACGAGTGTGTCATTAGCAGGCCTGCCTGGGGTCTGCTGGTCTGGGATTGGAGCCCTCTGTGGCATACCGGGCCGCGCCTCGGAGAGGGTGAGGATGACCTTGCGCAGTGTGAAGAGGGACTTGTTGATGTCGACCGAGTCCTGCATGCTCTCCTTGTGCTGCTCGAGGAGCGCGTTCTGCCGCTCCGAGCCCGCCAGGTCGACCAGCGTCAAGCGGCCCTCGGCCTGCAGCTCCGTCTTGGCACCGGGCTGCACTTGCTGCACGGACAGTGTGAAGAGGCAGTGCGATCGCGAGGAGGCCGCGTTCATGCGCGTCTCGGCCATCCGCTTGTGGCGCACTCCGCCCTGGAAGAGGGCGAGCGCGGCGTCGGCGTCGGCCACCTCCTCGACAAAGAGGTTGTCAACGTAAAAGTCCTTCTCGCGCGACCACTTGAGCTTGAGCCCGCGCTGCGCCTGCCCGTGCGCCGCCGTGGCTGGGTTGAGTAGGTCCATGACTTGCTCTCGGTAGACCTGCACGAAGGAGCACACGACGCGCCGGCTCGTCTCGCCGCCCTCGGCGTTGCGACGCGCCACCTCGAGGAAGAGCGCCTCGACCGTGCGCGGGATCACGCCCAGCCGCTCCTCCGCCGTGCCGGCCACGTCGACCATCGGCGGCTTGCCTTTTTCGGCGGGCCGGTACTGGTATCCCTCCATAGTGAATGTCTTGCCCGAGCCGGTCTGGCCGTACGCGAAGACGGTGGCGTGATAGCCGCGCATCACGGCGCCGACCAGCTTGTCCAGCTCGCCCGCAACGTACACCTCCTCCTGCGTCAGCTGGTCGGAGCAGACCTCGTCGACCTGGTAGGCCGAGACCTTTCCCTGCTTCGTCAGCGTGCCGATGGTGCCCGCCGGCGCGTCAATGCTCAGGTGCGTACTCGCCTCGCCCCGCTGCGCCTCGTGGGGCAGCACCGGCCGCACGCGCACGAGCACTCGGACCTTCATCACTTTCGGACAAACGTTGGAGGCGAGCGCGCTGTATTGGTGCGCTTTGAAAAACGGATCACCGGGCTTAGATTCGAATCGCTGGCTCACCTCGGCCGAAGATCATGAACACGTCCTGCTCACGCTAACTCGCGCTCTATTGGCGGCCGGCCGTTTGCCATGGCAGAACAGGTGATCGTGAAGATTCAAACATTGACTGTCAAGCAGGACGCACAGGGATCAGAGGCCACGTCGCTCCTCGACGCCAAAGAGCTGCAGGTGCAGCTGACCTGCGGCGACTTCGAAACAGAGACGGAGTGGAAGACGTCAGGCAGCAGCTTCTTGTTTGAGAAGGAGCTGGCGCTGCAGGATAACGAGCTCGAGTTCATGATCTTCGGCCGAGGTGGCGCCCTGGGCAATGTGGGGTTGCCGGTGGCGCGCGCCCTTGAGGAGCGCGGCGGCAAGCTGACGGAATGTGACAAGGACACGCCGGACAAGTTGGAGCACGACGGGCGACGCAAGTCGCTGAAGCTCATCGAGCTGAAGCTGGTGCCGCCGGGCGACGCCGCGACACCTTCGATCGGCACCCTCGTAATCTTCCTCAACGCTCCCAAGGGCTCGCAGCCGCCGCCAACGGCCAGCGCCACTGCCCAGCCGGCCACCGGCAGCGAGACGGGCGGCGGCGGGCCGCTGCTGGCGGTGCCAGAGGCGGGACTCCCGACCGCCGGCGGCGCTAGCGGCGGTTCCGGGGGCGTGGGAATGGAGGGGTGGGAGGCAGCGGCGCAGGCGGCGGACGCGGCGGCGGACGAGGCAGAGAGAGAGCAGAGTCTGCCGGAGCTGAGCCATCTCTTCGCCGAGCTGCACAAGCTAAGGAGCGACCTTAAGAAGGAGCAGAGGGTCCTCGAGCACCGTGAGCACGAGTCTTTGGAGGCGGAGGAGGCGCTCGACAACGCGAGGGAGCAGGTGCTCGAGAGGACCACTTACGACTTGCTACTCACCACTCATCACTCACCACTCACCACTCACCACTCATCACTCACCACTCATCACTCACCGCTTACTACTTACTACTCTTTACTTGCTACCCGTTATTTACTAGGTATCCGAGAAGGCCGTCGAGCTGGAGGAGGTCCGCGCGCTGCGCCTTACCGCAGGCGCCGAGGACCGCAGGCGCTTGCAGCAAGTAGCAAGTAGCAAGTAGTCAGTAGTCAGTAGTACGTGGCAAGGTAGTAAGTAGGGTAGTAATAGTGTCATTGCCGTTGCCGAGGACCGCTGGCGAGTGAGGACGACGTACTAACTTACTACTCACGACGTGCGGCTTACATTCACCACTAACTTACCACGTGCCACTTACTACAGGCGCATGAGGACGACCTTGCTCGAGGAGGAGCAGCACGTGGTGCGTGCCGAGCTGGAGGAGACACACGCTGCGCTCGGCCGCGCGCAGAGCGAGCTCGAGGAGGTGCGTAGTAAGTGGTAGGTGGTAAGTTCGAGGAGGTGCGAGGGCGCGGCAAGAAGTGCTCTATTCCTAAACACCCCTAGATGGTGCGGCCACTTGCTACGACGTGCTACGACCCCGACATGACTACTTTATACCAGGTGCAAGAGCGCGGCAAGAAGGTCCTCGCCAACATCATCGCGCAGCAGGAGGGGCTGATCACGCGCCATCGGGTCCAGAACTTCGTGCGCAAGCTTGGCACGGAAGCTTCCGTACGAAAAGGCGGCCCGACAGGCCGGTCAGCCTGACCACCTTATAGCCAGGCCAGTTGGCCGAGGCTGCTGGCCGCACCTATGCCACCCCAGGGCACCTTCTGACGCTGGTGAAGCCTGCTCGGCGCCACTCTGGCCGAACCTTGGTGGGCCTTGCTTTCGACACAGGTGCGGAGGTCTCGGGCCCACAGCTCGACGAGCTCTTCACCGTCGCGCAGGAGCACGCCCTGCCCCCTGCGCACGCGCCGTGGAAAACAGCTAAGTACTGATGGCGGCCTGCCGGTAGGGATGAGTGTAGGGGTGCACGCAGGGTTCGGGGATGGGGCAAAGATGGTTGTGAGGGTAGGGGGAGCAGGGGAATGGCGCCGTGGTCAAGGTGCACCTTAGCTGGCGGTGAGTTATTGGGGACGGACAGACAGACAGAATCTCTCTCTCACTCTCTCTCTCTCTCTCTC
>Ga0209302_10002002_pt1 | contig 11936 bp, 23 predicted proteins | sample ArcOceMetagenome_2_FD_187445 | JGI IMG/M metagenome (GOLD analysis project Ga0209302, IMG submission 187445) | Marine eukaryotic phytoplankton communities from Arctic Ocean - Arctic Ocean ARC135M Metagenome (SPAdes) (version 2) | ecosystem: Environmental > Aquatic > Marine > Oceanic | place... | reverse complement strand
TCCTAGTCACTCAGCGATCACGCTGAACAAGAAAGATGTTGATCGCTACTCTGATAAATACCCACACATCATCATCATCTTTGATGTGAAGTACGAAGATTTTTCTCGGGTGTGTTACGCTCCTATACGAGACATCAAGAAAGCTATTCGTAGGGGTGTCGCAAAGCTGCACACCTACACAAACAGAGTGAATGATACGCAGGGTAATGCAAAAGAATCGTGGGTGTTGGACTCGATGTGGTTTAAAGAAATATAAGTTCTGCTTGACGCGCATAATGTCAGTGAGTATCATGCGCTTGCTCTACAAGAAGCCCAGAAAGTTTTGGACTTACTGTAGCGTAAGTTACTGATGTATAAGGTGACACAACGTACTGATTGACACGCAGAAATGCAGGTAATATCTACACGATTGTTATATAAATCAATGACTTAGCTATATGGGCGACTCTTTTTTACACGCAGAGGGTCGGCGGTTCGAGACCGTCATCACCCACCAATTACTTATTAAAATCAGACACTTAGCGGTGTCTTTTTTTTGGCTTAAATTTCTTGGACTTACTTTGGACTTACTTTGGACTTGCGTGCTACGCATATAATACATTAGGCAGTCTTCTTACTAGGGTTAAGGGCTTCGATTGAAGCACGATTTAGTACGTCTAGCGTAGGCTTCGCCTCAACCCAAACAATCTCCTCATGACCCTTGCCGTAGTTCTCAGTCATGCTTAGGTTAGCATGTCCAGCAAGCTCTTGTGGGTACGCCTTGTCTTGCTTCTCGCTGAGATATATACCTAATGCTCTTCCTTGGTGAAATCCCGGCTGTTGAGCGTCCGTTAGGTCAGGGTAGGGGTTGGCAATATCCCTAATGCGTTTGAACTCATCAGACAAATATTTAGGAAATATTTTTGTGTAATGAACCTCGTCACTACGACTATGGTTATGCAGCTTCGGCTTCCTGTGTATTAGAAATGGACTGGCTACATTATCCCTACACTCAGCGATGACCTGCCGCAACTCTGGAGTGATCTCAATTTTCAGGTATCCCTTATCAGAATGCTTCTCAGTCTTCTGCTGGATTACTTCAATGTAAGTGTCAGTGCTCTTAGGCATAGGGATGTTAAGCACATCACTACGGCGCTGTAGTGTGATCAGTGCCATATTCATTGCGCACTTCATCCATGCTGAGCATTCGGGATGATCGTATATAGACATCCAACCTTCATAGGTATGACGCCTAATGACACGTTTTGTTTTAATCTGCGTTGTGAGGTCAACAGGGTTAGATTGCCCCGTGTAATACCCTTTGGTTAGCGCATACTGCATCAGCTTCTTTAGGTTTTTACGAGTCGCATTACGTGCGCTAGGTGTTCCAGATTCTTCGTCATCTTCTTCTGGATCAAACACCATATCGAGCAGCTCATTGATTTTTAGCACAGTGAACTGTTCAACAGGTAGGTCAGGCATATATTTCTTCACCTTATTCATCATTGTTTTGCGTTCAGCTATTAACGAGTCAGAGAAGTTGTCTACATTTTTCTCGACAACATTAAGAAATTTGTCGCACAGATCGCTCAACTTCATGCGAGTTCCGATGATGGCCTCTGTCAAATCAGTGCGTGTAATAAGAATAGAATTGGCTTGGTTAGCTGCGCGAATTGCTTCAGCTCTGTTCGTTCCGAGCGACACATCCTTGCCAGCTGGTGCATTGACGTACCGATAATAATCTCTCCCGTTTGAAGAGTTTATTTTCAGATACATTGGAAGTCCTTTCGTCTTAGTTGTTTGCCGTTTCCTCATGATCATCTCCTAGTATTTTATTAAGCAAATTGTCAGCGAGTAGTGGGTCGCCAATTTTAATATCTATGTAATATTTCCTGCCTATTTTTTGAGCAACGAGATCTCCCTTTGCTATCCACTCTAACATCATACGTTTAGATGGCGCAGATTCTGGGGTGAATCTCACAGATATATACTCATCAATCGTCATCAACTTTCCCATCTGAAATTTCCTCCGAACTTATTTCTATAATTATTGTTGACGGACTTAGCCCCAAATCAACACTGTCTTTTTTTCTCTGACCACGATAGAACGCCTTGTCATTCTGCTCTCTGTTAATCTGATCAGCTGTTAACTTTATTATTTCTGCCATTTTTTTTATCCATCGCCTGTGTGAAACTTCTAGCGTTTAATTCAGACGGAGTCAGCCGTTGCGGAAGACTAACTTCACCCATCTTCACCTGCGTAATTTCTCCTCCATTGCTGAGAAAATTCTCAACATCATCTGCAATTTTGTCTCTTAATGTTTTCTTTTTATCGGGCGACTGATATAAAGTTTTGTCATCTCTCATGTGTCTACTCAATAAGTGTTAACAATAATTCCAAGGCTTCGATGTCTTCCTTCGGCATTTTTTTGAAGCTCGTACTCGACAATATTTCTGATAGCAAATCAGATTTTTGATCTAGCAAAACTATTCTTTGCTCTATCTTTTTCTTTAAATCGTTCATGCTAATCTCTCGTGCTCATTCAATATTTTAATTTGATCTCTGAACCAAGCGCGTTTGGCACTGACGCTGCGAATGTTTCTGTTAAACATCTCTGCAAGTTTTCGATTGGAGAGTTGGATGTTGGATAGAAAAGTCAGGCGCTCTTCGTGTGTCCACTCCCTACGGAGTTGCTTGCGAAGCCCCATAGTCAGCGCTCGTTCTCTTACACTGCGAGGGTCTCTTGCAATCATCAACGCAATTTCAAAATAAGTATTTGATTTATAATTCTCTCGAATCACAGAGTCTTCATGCGATGTGTAATGCCTAGCCATGATGCGGTGTCCACCCAATCTTTCCAGTAATGTACGGGTTGTAATTGAATGGATTGCTTTTTAATTCTTCTTGAGCAAGTCTCCTTTGCGTGCCGCCTGTCGGATCTGTTACCCCCAGTCGTGACGCCAGCATCTTCACTGAAGACTCGGGTCTTTGAATCTCATCAGCAATAGATCTCACTGTCATGATGTTGTAATTCGTAGCAACGAAAGAAATTTCTGCATCTGTCCAAAACCTAGCCATGTTATTTCTCCAACCGATAAAAAATATGAGTGCCCACTTTGACTATTCTCTGTGTTGATTCTGATCTAGCCCACTTGGGTGAAACGTAATCCGTATGATAGTGAGTCGCTCCTTCCATAAAGTTTCGGTGATCGCCTTCCATGACGTTAGAAGCAAGGACTTGTGCGCTTACCCACGCGTCCATGTCTTTTGGTGAGTCATCTAATCCATCACAGAAAAAGCTGAACTGGCACGCGTGTCTTATCATTATTTTTGGATTCCATTTTTGGGTTCGGCCCTGCGTCACTACCCCACAGACAGAGTCAGGATAACGCTCATCATCGACTCGGTTTAGAATGACGAAGGCGACCCCTAGCTGCCCGACCAATGGTTCTGATCGGGCTTCCCAATAAATGGCTGCGGCTAAGCACAGCACTGGTATTTCAAACATGAGTTCACCCAAATATTCGGCTGAAGATTCGACCTAAGATGGATGGTTGCTGACGGTCTGGCGCGACATGAACCACCGGATTATAAGGAGCATTCTTTCTTAACGGTTTGGGCGCATTAATTGATTCTCCTAAATCTGATCCGTCAATGAACGCTTGACTGTGCCGCCGTAACTCAGCAAGAGAAGGTGACACTCTGCGTCTTTCCAGACTTGAGTAAAGTTTTGGACAACGCATCTCACACTCAGAGTGAAGTGCATATCTGACTCGGCCAGTTGACAATCCGACACGAGACGCTGTTGCACTAATCGAAACACCCTCTAACGCGAGGGTAAATGCCTCTATGTTAAGGCTTGTACTTTTATACTTTCGTAGCATGTAAACTCCTAGGGTTTACACCGGCCTCATGACCGGTGGTGTTAGTTGAGGTATTCCTTAAAAGGGGATGTCATCATCGAAGTCAGCATCAGCATCAGCAGGTGGCTGCTGTTTCTTTTGAGGAGCACGCTGCTGTTGAGGAGCACGCTGCTGTTGAGGAGCACCACCTTCTTTGCTACCAAGCATCTGAATCTTCCCATCAAAGCCGTCAACAATAACGTCTGTTGAATACCGATCTTCGCCTGAGTTCTTGTCTTGATATTTTGAAGTTTGAATCTTCCCTCTGACAAAAAGTTTGTCACCTGAGTTGATGTATTGCGCTAAATTTTCTGCCGTCTTTCCAAAGACTGTGACGCGATGCCATTCAGTTTTTTCTTTGCGTTCACCTGAACCTTTATCTTTCCACTTCTCAGATGTAGCTAGGCTTAGCTTCATAATCTTACTGCCGTTTTTTGTATCACGAACGTCTGGCTGTTGACCCACGTTACCGATCAGATTGACTTCGTTCATTTGTTACTCTCCGTTGTTAAGTTAAAGCTGCTTAGGCCAGCAAATCCATGAGATCACGTTAAGCGGAAACAGCGGGCGTCAACCCACTGAAAGACTCACGCTCTCATTGCAGAGGTTTTTCAATGCGAGGCACTCACTGCTTATCCTCATGCTGCAACTATCCCCAAAGGGCGGTTTGCAGAACCGACATTTACTTGGTTGCTGCAACTCTGAAATAGCTGGAGCTTTTCCCTCGATACTCTTCAAGATCTACCCCGTCTAGTGATGGGACAGACTTGTAATTTATATTGCCCTTGCGCTCGGCCTGAGTTACGCGAACACCGAACCCTTCGCAATCCCTATCGCCAGACAAGTCAATGAGAGTGGCTCTCGCTGCGTCTACGCGCTCTTTTGCGACAGCAAGCAATGTATTAGCTTCAGACCACTCGACTGCTACACGCTCGAATGCTGAGTCCTCACGCTGCAGAACCCCGTCACCTTTCATCTCGCCGGATTCAAGTAGTGACCAGAACTCAGCCCATTTTTCAATCAGGAGTTCGATGTCTGAATCGTTACGAGGTACGGAAATCTGAAGATGAGATTTGTCACGAGCGTCATAGATGAACAGCATGGCTTCTGTCGCATCAGCAACAAACATTTGCTGTTGTATCTGCCAGTAATATTGGGGAGGGCACTCGCCCTTCTCAACAAGTAGCCAAGTCTTTGATTGCTTACCCTGATACGGGCATTTGATTTCTGCAACATGACCTGTTGTTCCGTCAAACTCAACGCTCTTGCCGTCCAGTGAGGCTGACAACGGTAGTCCCTTGTGCTCCCGAGAGACAACAACGGGTGCGTAGAACTCATCGTTAAGCTTCTCAGCCGCCACCCTTGCTTCGTCTTCATGAGTGTGACCCCATTCGGTAGCGACATTGCCAACAAATGGAACGCCCTTGCCCCGATACCAGTTGAGAAGAGAGTCCCAAGTGTTCGGAGTAAAGGTCTGCACCCCCATGATTAACCCAGCGGAACTGGCATTACAGTGTACGCGGCGGTGATTCATCCACGCGTCAGTGTTCTGATCAAGCTGGACGACTGCGTTCATGACGCCACCTCCTGCTGCTGGTCATCGTTAGCTGATTCAGCTTTTACATAAGCAGCGTGAAGCTTTTTCATCATTCGCTCAGCTGTCTCGGCTGTCATGTCAGACGCCTTGGCAACTTTGGCAGAGATCAAAACTTTCGCCATGTCTACGCCAGCCTTCTCAGCTAAGTCTTTGACACCCTTGATCTCGATCTTAGAAGCGAGTCTTACCACCTCGACACTGCTAGCATTGTCTCCATCTGGATCATCATCTGTTCGTATAGAGGCATCAGAATCGGTTTGTGTTAGCCCCACGATGGATGAAATAGAGTACCTTCGCATATAAGTAATGATTGAACCCACGGATTGAGCCATCGACATCTTGCTGGCTTGATCCACCTGCACTGAGATCGTGTCCTTGATCCATTCGCCCGAGCTGTGACACAACATCGTTGTGACGCTGACGTTAGCCCCATCATTGGATGGCGTCTGAACAAAGGCTAATTCATACTTAGGTAATGTCGCTCGTACCATCTCAAGGACATCGGCAAGGTCTGCATAGTTATAGTTATACCCAGCGTTAGCCTTATAGACATTCGTCAAATCAGCTTGTGCCTGAGATAGAGCGAGGCTTATAGCCCCAATGTTTTCTGATGTTTCCATTGTACTTCTCCTAGTTAAAGTTTCGATAAACGAAACGCTTAGTCAAGAATACCACCCGAAATTAATTTCGTCAATGATAGGGTAACTAAGGGGTTCATTTCTTTGAGACGAAAAAAAACACCCGAAGGTGTTTCTTTGTTTTGAATTAAAATCTAATGCAGATCTTCATTCAACATAGCTTTAATCATTGCGATCACAGCTGCTTTTTCTTTTACTTCCAGATCATCATAGAGATATTTGATCTTGATTATCTCTCTTCTTCGATCTTCATGGTCATCAACTGAAGACACCGATAGATGGGCCTCTTCTGTTTCTTCATGACTCATAATCATTCCTTTGAGCCGAACTACGAGACTCTTTTAATTGTAAATCATGCAGTAAATCTCTTAATGTTACGATTCATTTTGATCAGCATTCACTGCTGATATGAATTGCTTTACCATAGCTAGCTGGTTGTCATTCATCTTTGACAGTAGCATGGAGAGTTCCTGTATCTCACTTGGCTGCGAGTTAAAATTTAATAACTCCTCTGGCGAAGTGCCTAATACTGTGCTCAATTTTTCTAGAAGCTTGAGGCTTAAGCCTTGTTGCCCGTTCTCAAAACGACATAAGTTTCCGTTTGAAGTTCCAATTTCCTGAGCAACCGCTCTTTGTTTAAGACCTTTTTCTACTCTTAGCTTTTTTGCCGTTGGCCCTATGAGTAATTTCATACTGTCCTCCCAGACAATCCCAACCTATGTGTGATGGGGCTGACCAGTTTGTACCAAAGTTTATTTTAATTGCGACCATAGCTTCTCTACATTTAATTAATCTGCCATTCAACTGGCACAATTTAATCAGATTTGCATAGGCTTTAGCTGCAATATAATTAGTTTCTATCATCACTTTAAATAAGTGTGTGTTAAGTAACCTCATGGATTATCCCCTCATCCCCTGTTTTGTTTACCCTCAGATTGCCTACGTCTAAATAACTACAGACTTCTCCGCGTAGTTTGATTTGTTTATCACCTTCAAACTCATCCTTAATTCCTAAAAACTTAGGACGGCATTCACTTTGGTGATCCCAAAACGTAATGTGCCAAGGCCAGTTTGATCCAGACTCTTTCATCCAAGCCTTCTTTTTTGATCGCAATTTACTTGCGATGTCAATGACGCGAAATGATTTATCGATCATCGTTACTCCTCCTGTAATTAAATATATCTGCGTGCTACGCATAATATCTGCGTGCTACGCATAACCTACATCAGAACGTAGTTACGTTCAATCTTATTACGAAATTAATTCTGCTTTACTTGTTTCCTCCCTAGGTAGTTTTCTTGTAACGAAACTTTATACTTGACATAACTCTGCGTGCCTCTCAGAATACGTTTCGTCACACGAAAACTTAATCTAGGAGATACACTATGAATAAAAACACACCCTTGCGGAACATACGCACACGGAAAGGCTTCAGCCTTCAGCATGTTTGTAGTCATGTACGCATGGACAATGGCCATCTATCTCGCATTGAACGTGGAGAAAAAACATCCACTGATATAGCTGAGAGGCTTAGTGTCTTTTTTGAAAATGAAATATCTGAGATCGAAATTCTTTATCCAGAACGCTACATCATGACTGAAGAATAGGAGGTCTATGATGCTTACATTAAACCAATGGCGTCATGGAATTGTTAACTCAAACCTGCAAGCCAGCACTCGTCTAGTGCTTCACACGCTATCTTATTACATGGACTCGGCCACCTGTGTTTGTAATATTTCTCGATCCAAAATAATAGAATCCACATCACTGTCTCGCACTGGTGTACTGGCCCACTTAAATATTGCAGAAAAAGAAGGCTGGATAAGCAGAACTAAATCAACAGTAGGATCTTGGGGTGGTAACAAATACACAGCTAATATTCCTGAAGAGCTTAACGATGAACCCGCTAAGGTCGTGATTAAAAAAGAACCTGCCCAAGTTGTTGAGCCTGTACTTGATCCTCCACTCGGATCAGTGATCTCAAAGCGAGTGTCTAACCATTGGCAGTGGGGGACGGCAGCAGATCTTAAAGTGGCTGAGTACATATACGGATGCCTCAAGAGAATCGACAACCGAGCTAAGCAACCTAACATGGCCTCTTGGTCTAATGATGTTCGACTTATGCGAGTCAATGATGAAAGAACCCCTCGTGAAATATGTGAAGTATTTAAGTGGGCAAACGAAGATTCATTCTGGCAATCAAATATTTTAAGCCCATCAAAGCTAAGAGAAAAATACACTGCGCTTCACACTAAGATGAATGCAGAAGCACCGATTGCATCAGGCAGATTGCGCAAGACCAAAGGCAACATAACAGGAGTCGTTCTATGAGTAGCTATGCAGATCATGGGATTGACGTTCCACATAATGGGGCCGGTGAAGTCAAAGCATTTTGCCCAAGCTGCCGACACTTGAGAAGCAATAAAAATAAGCATCACAAACCTTTGAATGTGAACCTAGATAAAGGCACATGGTATTGCCATAACTGTGGCGAAGCTGGTGGCCTAGGTGGTGATCAAAAGCCTGACTACATTGATCGTCCCAAAGTTTATGTTGCGCCGATACAAACTCCTAGATCTGATTTGCCAGAGCACGTTGTGGCATGGTTCAAAGAAGACCGAGGTATATCTGAAGCTGTGCTTATAAGAAATCAGATAGCGTATGGCAGCTCATGGATGCCTCAGTTGGGGGCAGAGACAGGCACTATTCAGTTCCCCTACTTCCGTGATGGTGAGCTAATCAATATTAAGTATCGTGATGGACGTAAGAACTTCAAGCTAAGTAAAGGCTCCGAGCGATTGCTATATGGACTTGATGATCTAAATAAATCTATCACGATTATCGTTGAGGGTGAGATGGATAAGCTGTCTCTTGAAGAAGCTGGTTACCAAAACTGCATATCAGTTCCTGATGGCGCACCTTCCATTGAATCTAAATCGTACTCGTCTAAGTTTGATTTCTTAGGTGACTCTAGGTTGGATGATGTAAAGCGGTTCGTAATAGCTGTTGATACTGATGCACCGGGAAAGCGGCTCGAAGATGAACTCAGTCGGCGTCTTGGTGTAGAGAGATGTGCCCGAGTCATATGGCCCGAGGACTGTAAGGATGCTAATGAAACCTTAAAAATGTATGGAGCACAGGAGATTACAAGATCTATAAAGGCGGCTCTTGACTACCCTGTTGCAGGTATATTTGAAGTATCAGATGTTGTTGACCAGCTCGATTACATTTATGAGTCAGGATATGAACAAGGCATTAGTACAGGATGGAAAGATGTTGATCAGTTTTATACAGTTCGTCAGGGAGAGTGGACTCTAGTGACAGGCATACCTTCACATGGAAAATCTAACTTCCTTGATGCAATGCTAGTGAGACTAGCTAAGCAACATCAATGGAGATTCTGTATCTGCTCTCCAGAGAATCAGCCTGTCGCTAGACATATGGCTGGCTTGCTAGAAAAGAAATCAGGTAAGTCTATTGTTAATGGGCATCCCTTGCGCATGAGCAAAGATGAATACACTAATGCAAAGTCTTGGGTTGATGATCATTTCTCCTTTGTAATGCCTGAACATCCAACGCTAGCTGAAGTGCTAAGACTGATGAGAGTTCAAGTGAAGAGGCGAGGCGTACAAGGCATCGTAATAGACCCATGGAATGAGATCGAGCACTCAAGGACTGATGGTATGAGTGAGACCGAGTACATCTCACACGCGCTTACAGAGCTTCGCACATTCGCCAGAAATAATCGGGTTCATCTTTGGATTGTTGCTCACCCAACCAAGCTCCAGAAAGATAAGAATGGTGAGTACCCGATACCAACACCATACGATGTTGCAGGTGCAGCTCATTGGCGAAACAAAGCAGACAACTCGATCACTGTATGGCGAGACATAGCTGACTCGAGTACGCGTGTGACTCAGGTTCATGTGCAGAAGGTTCGCTTCAAGGAGATCGGTAAGGTTGGCATGGCAGAGCTTGCGTACAACCACATCACTGGAGACTACTCTCAGTTGGATGACGCCAACATTGAGATTCCCTCAGTGTATTCAAGTAACTCACCTGTACCAGCGACATTTTAATGATGGAGATTTTCCGAATGAATAAGAAAGGTTATCTAGCAGAATCAGACCCAGAAGTAGATTGCATTTATAAAGAATGGCTTAAAAGGTTTAAGAAGGCCCGAGCTATTGGGAAGGAAATAGAGGACGCAGAAGTTAGGTTTGCTAAAGCTAATGCCGAGTTTCTAGAAGTGCATCATTACTGGGAGGCGTATGAAAAAGAAAATGGTGCGTCAAGATGAATCATGATGGCAATAAAATAACTACGGATGAAGTCCGTTCTGATAACAGGGAGTTGATGCCCGAGTTTACTAAGGCTTATGACTCGCTCACTGAAGCGTTTGGTCAGATCAAAGTTATCTATGCTCAAGAGAATGGCCGAGTGGTTGGGGTTGACCCAGATGATGATGAGTACGTTACCATTTTCGTTGAGCCTAAACAGATTGGTGATTCGTGGGGGCGCATAAAAAAATGAGACCTAAAGCTAACAAACATCCCAATACAATTATCAAGAGGACAGCATGAATAATCATTACACAAAGTGGGGTAAGAGCTGGGAAGACCGTAACAAAGAAGCGCGTAAAGCCTATCGCGCTCGATGGTACAAGGATAACCAGACACGAATCCGTGAGCAGCAGAAAGAATACCGATTCAAAAGAGACCTTGCTGAAGTTATGGGAGAGTCAGATGAGTAAAATGTCCAGAGAGAAAGGTAAACGTGGTGAACGCGAAGTAGTTTCGTTACTCAAGGATCATCTTGGTGATGACTTAGAGTTCAAGCGAAACCTCAGAGAGCAGTGCCATGATGGTGGTATGGATGTCATTGGTCTAGATGGCTGGGCTATTGAAGTTAAGAACTATCAAGACGTTACTCCGTCTCTCGTTAAAACATGGTGGAGTCAGGCATGTGAACAGGCTTTGCTTTCCAAAAACAAACCCGTTTTATTCTGGAAGCAAACAAGGAGACCGTGGCGAGTAGTGATCAGTGGACACTACCTGTTTGGATCTAGCTCTGAGTGGATGAGTGACTATGAGTACACCATCTCTATGAGTCCTGAATGTTTCTGCGCCCTTGTGAGAGAAGAAATGTAATGAAGCGTGACTTTATTCTCCGCACTAAATCAGTTGTCTCATCTGCCCTTGACTACATCAATGGGCTTGAACTCAATGAGGACAAACCTTTGTGGCAAATAACTATTCAACCCTTTAAGAAAGCTAGATCAAACAAACAGAACAGGCTCTATTGGGATTGGATGACGCTTGTGGCTGCTGAAACAGGGTACACCAAACTTGAATCGCATGAAGCGTTCAGAGATAAGTTCAAGGACGCATACGGATTAGAGACCACAGGCTCCATTGGTGGCCATGAGTTTACCATTAGGGTGAGCACCAAAACACTAGAGCCAGCAGTATTCGCTCAGTACATGCAAGACGTTGAGCGGTTCTGCATGGACACCCTTAATTTATATCTACCTCACCCCGAGGATCAAAGACATGGGCATTAAATCTAACGCACTTCGCAAGTCAGCTAAGGATCAGATCTGTACGTTCCAAATCCCAAAGGTTTGTAATCACAACAGAGAGACCACTGTACTAGCTCACATACAGACAGAGGGTGGCATCATGGGTGGCAAGGCCGATGATTTCTCTGCTGCATTTGCATGTTTCTCATGCCACGTTCACCTCGACCAGCACAAGATGAGGTATGAGGATGAGTTGTTCTTTACTCGCAGGGCAATGGTAAGAACGATTGCTTACTG
>Ga0209302_10002000_pt1 | contig 11940 bp, 12 predicted proteins | sample ArcOceMetagenome_2_FD_187445 | JGI IMG/M metagenome (GOLD analysis project Ga0209302, IMG submission 187445) | Marine eukaryotic phytoplankton communities from Arctic Ocean - Arctic Ocean ARC135M Metagenome (SPAdes) (version 2) | ecosystem: Environmental > Aquatic > Marine > Oceanic | place... | reverse complement strand
TATTGTTAAATAAGCATACTGGATTTTTTTATAAATGAAGTTATAGTAAGCCCTAAAACTAATAACTTGTGTATAAAATCAATAAAAGGCTGCTTAAATAATAAGTAGCTTTTTTATTTTTACTATCAAACAAATACCGATAACCATAGCTTGTTCTATATAGACGTCATATTACCCATACCTTTAAAACAAACCTTTACCTACAGTGTAAACAAGGATGAAGCAGGCTTTTTAAAACAAGGTCATAGAGTTGCGGTCCCTTTTGGCAAGTCAAAGGTATACACCGCTATAGTGTATCAGGTACACAATCAAGCACCAGAGGGGTACAAGACCAAGAGCATTGATCAAATCCTAGATCAAACTCCTATTATAACACCACAACAAATTAAACACTGGCAGTGGATGGCTAGTTATTACATGTGCACTCTTGGTGAAATAGTTAAAGCTGCACTTCCTAGTGCTTTTTTACTAGAGAGTGAAACTGTGGTGTCCTTGTGTGTTAATGCTGCTGTAGATCCAGCAAAAATTTCAGATGCAGCATATTTGGTTATTGAGGCCTTGCAACAACGCTCGCCCCTTCATATTAATGATGTAAGAGCTGTTTTGGATAGCAATCAAGTTGTAAAGGTTCTTAAAGACCTTTTGGATCTGGGCGTTATTGAGGTACAGGAAGAAATGTATGAGCAGTACACTCCTAAGCTCAAAAAATACATTAAAGTTGCTAGTTTATATCAGGAGCAAGAGCAGCTTTCTGGGTTGCTTGAAAGCCTTTCTCGAGCACCAAAGCAAAAAGAAATTTTATTACAATTATTTAGTCTACAAGCGCAAACAAAAAAAGCAGTTGGAGTTACTTCTTTTCAAAAAGCTAGTGGTGCTAGTCCTGGTGCTATAAAAGCCTTGGTTAAAAAAGGAGTTTTAGAGGAGTTTTATCTCAAAAAAGACAGAATTGATTATAAAGGAGATGCTCCGCAGTCTATTATGGATTTAAGTGATGCTCAACAACAAGCCTATAAAGAGATAAACACTTGTTTTATAGAGCAAGATGTTGTTTTGCTCCATGGGGTTACTGCCAGTGGTAAGACTGAGATATACATCAAACTTATAGAACAGCAACTCTCTGGAGATAAACAAGTGTTATTTATGTTGCCTGAAATTGCACTAACCACACAGCTTATTTCTAGGTTGCAATATTATTTTGGAGAAAAAATAGGGGTATACCATTCAAAATATTCTGTGAATGAAAGAGTAGAGCTCTGGAATAACGTATTACAAAACAAAGCTAAAACACAAATTATAATTGGTGCACGATCCTCTTTATTTTTACCGTTTAGTAATTTAGGGCTCATTATTGTTGATGAATCTCATGAGCCTTCTTTTAAACAGTATAACCCAGCTCCAAGATACCAAGCAAGAGATAGCGCTATAGTTTTGGCAAGAATACATCAAGGTAAACTCCTAATGGGTTCTGCAACTCCTTCTTTAGAGAGTTACCATAATGCAAAAGAGGGTAAGTATGGTTTGGTGAGTTTAAATAAACGCTTCGGAAATATTAAAATGCCAACCATAGAGCTAATAGATATTAAAGAAAAACACAAGAAGAAGAAGATGACAGGTCATTTCAGTGACCGATTGTTGGAGGAAATAAAAATATCTTTAAGCAACAATCAGCAAATTATACTTTTTCAGAACAGAAGAGGCTTTTCTCCAATAGTGGAGTGTAAAACTTGTGGTAGTTCACCCCAGTGTCCAAACTGTGATGTAAGCCTAACTTTTCATAAATACAAAAATCAATTACGGTGTCATTACTGCGGCCATAATACACCAATGCAACAGAGTTGTATGGCTTGTGGGCTTGAAACTCTAGATAGTAAAGGGTTTGGTACAGAACAAATTGAAACTGAACTTGTAGGGTTATTTCCAGACCACACAGTGGCTAGGATGGATCAAGACACAACAAGAGGTAAACATGCTTATAAAAAATTAATTGATAGATTAGAGAATCTTGAAATTGACATTTTAATTGGCACACAAATGCTAGCCAAAGGCTTAGATTTTAGAAATGTTGGTTTGGTAGGGGTCATGAATGCAGATAATCTACTAAACTTTCCAGATTTTAGAGCCCATGAGCGTAGTTTTCAACTATTACTTCAAGTTGCAGGTAGGGCAGGGCGCACCAAAGAACAAGGACGTGTACTAATACAAACCTATAATCCAGACCATACTATTTTACAACAAGTTAGTGTTAATGGATATCAAGAAATGTATCGTGTTCAATCCCAAGAGAGATATGATTTTAAATACCCGCCTTTTTATAGAACTATAAAAATCACATTTAAAGACAGAAGTTTACAAAAGGCAGAAAGTGGAGCTCAGTGGTATGCCATGGCTCTTAAACAACACCTTCAAGACAATGTTTTGGGTCCAGAGGCGCCAGCCGTATCAAGGGTAAGAAACTTATATATCACTGGTGTATTGGTCAAGATTCCTAAAAATCAATCTTTACAAAAAACCAAGGCATATATTGCAAGTGTGCAACGTAGTTTTAATGCCGCCAAACAATTTTCATCTATACGGGTAACAATAGATGTAGATAATTATTGATGTGCTTAATTGATAGGGTTTAGAATAACTTAATTAATCTTTGTTGTTGGCAGCCAATGCCTTAACAAGATCTGTTTTTCTATTTCTGCTAAGTGGTAGTTCTTCTTTTTCTAGCTCAATTATTTTACTGTTGTATCGTATTACTTTATCAAGATTTACAATATAAGATTTGTGTATTCTTAAAAAACGATCCTTAGGTAGCAGCGCCTCAAATGCTTTCATTGTTGAGAGTACAACCAAGGAATCATGTTCTGTAACCATTTTAACATAATCTCCTAAGGCCTCTATGTATCGCAATTCATTTAAAAACACTTTACGCTTTTTTAAATTACTTTTTACGAAAATGAAATCTTCTTCATCAAAACCATCTTCGCTTTTGAGTTTGTAATTTGTAACTGCCTTATGTACTGCGTTTAAAAAACGCTCTTTTGAAATTGGTTTACGCAAATAATCAATGGCATCATAATCAAAAGCCTTGAAGGCATATTTCGTTTTTCCTGTAACAAAAATTATTTGTGGTTTTTCTATGAGATCATCTAGTAGATCAAAGCCTGAAAGAATAGGCATTTCAATATCTAAAAAGATTAAATCTATATCAGAAGTTGCTATACCTTCTTTAGCCTCAATAGCATTATTGTACTGTGCAACCAAATTCAGTGACTGGTGATTTTCTATTAATTTAACTATAGAAAGTCTCTGTAATGTAGAATCATCTACAACAGCACAGTTAAGTAGCGTTTTTTCCATTTTATTGGGGGTTTATAGCATCAAAAATAAGTCTTTTATCGATTAAATGCAACTTTATTTAATTTTAAACGTAAAAAAATGCTGTTTATCTGTTTTTTGCTAGATAGATTATTTGTTGGTTAAGGCGTTTGTTATTTGTAAAATATATAGTATTTTTGCACACTCTTAGCATCATGCTAGGAGTTAATATTAATCAATAATAGATTTTAAAATGAATCATTACGAAACTGTTTTCATCTTAAATCCCGTTTTATCTGAAGAACAGATAAAGGAAACAGTAAAGAAATTTGAAGATATTCTTATTTCTAAAGGTGCTAAGATGATATCAAAAGAGAATTGGGGGCTAAAAAAATTAGCCTATGCCATTCAAAACAAAAAAAGTGGTTTTTATCACTTGTTAGAATACACCGTAACTGGTGAAGCTATCAACGAATTAGAATTAGCTTTCAGAAGAGAAGAGCGTGTAATGCGTTATCTTACTGTAGCTCTAGATAAGCATGCAATTGCTTGGGCAGAGAGAAGAAGAAAGCGTGATAACATTAAAACACTATAAGCTATGGCATCTATACAAGAACAAGCAAAAGGAAAAAAAGATGGAGAAATTAGATATTTAACTCCATTAAACATAGAAACGTCAAAAGCTAAGAAGTACTGTCGTTTCAAGAAGTCTGGTATTAAATATATCGATTATAAAGATCCAGATTTTTTACTAAAATTTGTAAACGAGCAAGGTAAATTGTTACCAAGAAGACTTACAGGAACTTCATTGAAGTACCAACGTAAAGTAGCTGTTGCAGTAAAAAGAGGACGTCATTTGGCACTTATGCCTTATGTTGCCGATTTATTAAAATAAAAACAAGATAGGATTATGGAACTTATATTAAAAAAAGACGTTGAGAATCTTGGTTTTGCAGATGATCTAGTAAATGTAAAAAACGGGTATGGAAGAAATTTCCTAATACCAAATGGTCATGCTGTATTAGCAACACCTTCTCAAAAGAAGATGCTTGCTGAAACATTAAAGCAACGCGCTCACAAAGAGCAAAAGGTTATTGATGCTGCAAAAGCTGAAGCTAGTAAGCTTTCTGCTCTAGCAGACTTTAAAATTGTAGTGAAAACTGGAGAGGGAGACAAGTTATTTGGATCTGTTTCTAACGCAGACCTTTCTGAGGCATTTGCTAAAGAAGGTGTTGAACTAGAAAAGAAGTTTATCACAATTGCAGGTGGAATCATTAAGCGTACTGGCCAATATGAGGCAAGCGTACGTTTTCACAGAGATGTGATAACTACCTTTACCTTTGACGTAGTTGCTCAAGCAAGCAAGTAAAATTATTTTATAATACTTTAAACCTCTCTCAGCAATGTGAGGGGTTTTTTTTTGAAATTATAGCGCCCAAATATTTACACAATGAAATACGCAAGACTTACCAAAGAGCAGCTTGATAGTTTGCAACAAGAGTTTATCAACTTTTTGGCTACTCAAACCATCACCGCACAAGAATGGCAAACAATTAAAAAAGAGCAGCCACAGGTTGCAGAGCAAGAACTTGATGTGTTTAGTGACCTTGTTTGGGAGGGAGCTCTTAGCCAAGCCAAGTTTTTAGAGAATATTTCACCAAAACTGTTGTTTTTATTTAAACTAGAAGCCCAGCAGATGTCTTTAATTTCTGTAAAAGTAGTTTTAGAGGGTTTAGATATAACAACAAAAGAGGGATACACTTGGCTTCAAAAAAACTACGCCACAGATGATGTGGAGTTTTACACAGCCACAAAACAATATACAGAAGATAAAAACCTTGATGTATTTAAGCTCATACAACAAGGTGCTGCAATTACCAAAGGAGATTTATACGGTTTTTTTCAAGGAATTTTAAATAGTTAGCAAGAAACTAAGACACTTCACTTACTGCCTTTTACTCGTACCTCAAACTTTCTATAGGGTCAAGTCTTGCTGCTTTAACAGCTGGATACGCCCCAGCAAGCACTGCCACAACAAATGTTATGATGGTCGCCCAAACCATAGCTACAATAGGTAAAGAGAATTCAAAATCAAAAGCAGCAGCAAATCCCACACCAGTAAGGATGCCTAAGATAATTCCAAGTATGGAACCAAACTGACCAATGACAATAGTTTCGATTAAAAATTGAGTGGATATCGTGCTGTTTTTGGCACCTAAAGCTTTACGTACGCCAATCTCTCTAGTTCTTTCTGTAACAGAGACTAACATAATGTTCATTAGGGCTATTGAGGAGCCTAGAATAGTTATAATGCTTATAATCCAGGCAGCGGTCTCTAATACACCCCCAATATCTGAGGCGCGTGCCAACAAGTCGTCACTGCGTAAAATCCCAAAGTCATTCTCTTGAATAGGGTTCAGCCCTCTAATGTTCCGAAACATAACCAAAGCTTCATCTTGAGCTCCTTGCATCATTGCTTTATCGGATACTTTTATACTAATGGTATAGTTAATATTTGGTTGGGTGAAAATTCCTCGCGCTACCTGTATAGGTAGTAATACTTTTAAATCTTGATTGTTTCCAAAAGTTGCCCCCTTGGATTCTAGCAGACCAATGATTTTAAATTTTACCCCGCGAATACTAATGGTTTTGTTTAAGGGGTTTTCATTTTCAAAAATGTTTTTTAAAAAATCTGGCCCAATAAGGCAAACTTTAGCGTTGTTTTGAATGTCAAAGACAGTAAAGTTCCTTCCTTGATCTATTAGGGTTCCTGTATTGTCTAGGTAGTTTTCATTTACTCCATATACCTGTACCTCAGGGTCTGTCTTATTCCCCTCATAGCGTACCTCTGCAGATCCAGTTCCAACAAACGAAACTGAAGTACTTGTAAAAGGATACTCATAGGTATCTATGAAATTACGCACATCATTATATCTAATGATGGGATTTATCTTTTTACGTTCACCACGACCCCCTCGGTTAACATTAAATTCATATCTCTGAATATTAAAGGTATTACTACCCATGGAGGCAAAATTACCTGCAATGTTAGTTTCAAGGGCTTTTACAGCACTTAAAATACCTACAAGAGACCAAATTCCTATACCCATGATAACAACGGTTAAAATGGTTCTAAGCAATTGTGTTTTTATAGAGTCTAGTGCAATGCGCACATTTTCGCGAAACAGTGAAAACATAAAATAGTAATTTGTTGTTAGACTAATGTCTTTGGGTAAAGTTACAGTTTTGTGTGATATTAAATCAGGTTTTTATCTTGTGGTTATCAAATGTTAACACTATCCGTAAATTTTGCCCTACAATACTAGTAGAAGACCGCACTAATTATGATATTTGTATTTTAAAGAAAGTACCATGAAACCATCTATACCAAAAGGAACCCGTGATTTTTCTCCAGCACAAGTAGCTAAACGCAACTATATAATGGATACTATAAAGCATCATTTCTCTTGTTTTGGTTTCCAAGCTATCGAAACACCTAGTTTTGAAAAGAGTGAAACCCTCATGGGAAAATACGGTGAGGAAGGAGATCGTTTAATTTTTAAAATCCTAAACAGTGGTGATTTTTTAAAAAAAGCAACTGATACTTTTTTGACTACTAAAGATAGCCAAAAGCTTACCACACAAATTAGTGAAAAAGCACTTAGGTATGATTTAACAGTACCATTTGCTAGATACGTTGTGCAGCACCAAAACGATATTACATTTCCATTTAAAAGATTCCAAATACAACCCGTATGGCGGGCAGACAGACCTCAAAAAGGTCGCTTCAGAGAGTTTTACCAGTGTGACGCAGATGTAGTTGGAAGCGCCTCTTTGTTGCAAGAAGTAGAGTTGGTTCAGCTATACGATGTAGTTTTTACAGCTCTTTCATTAAAAGGAACTATAATAAAGATGAACAATCGTAAAATATTAAGTGGTATTGCTCAAGTGATTGGGGCAGAAGATAAACTCATTGATTTTACAGTAGCCCTAGACAAGCTAGATAAGATAGGTCCTGATGGGGTTAAAAAAGAAATGGTTGAAAAAGGCATTACACAAGATGCAATTGCTAAAGTACAGCCTCTATTTAATATGAAAGGTGATGCAAACCAGCAGCTAGAAAGTTTAAAAGTTATGCTCGCCTCTTCCCAAATAGGAATGCAGGGGATAGAAGAGTTGGAGTTTATTGTTACTAATGTTACAGCCTTAGAATTGCAAACAGCTACTCTTGCCATTGATGTTACCTTGGCAAGAGGTTTAAACTATTATACGGGTGCTATTTTTGAAGTAAGTGCACCACATGGTATATCTATGGGTAGTATTGGTGGTGGGGGGCGTTATGATGACCTCACAGGTATTTTTGGACTAAAAGACGTTAGTGGTGTGGGTATTTCTTTTGGTTTGGACAGAATTTATTTAGTTCTTGAAGAGCTAGGCTTATTTCCACAAACTACAACTGTAAGTTCGGATGTGTTGTTTTTTAATTTTGGCGAAACAGAAGCTTTATTTGCTATGAAGGCTATCAAGCAATTAAGAAACAATGGAATATCAGCAGAGCTGTACCCAGATATTGCAACCAATCAAAAGAAAGAGAGAAAACAACTCACCTATGCAGAGCGAAAAGAGATATTGTATGTTGTATTAATAAAAGACCAAGAGATTAAGGACAATACCTACACCCTTAAAAACATGCAAACAGGTGATAAACAAACACTAAGCCTTGAGAATTTAATTGAATTTTTTGTGTGATATTTTCATACAAATAATAAAAGCCCATACGTATAGTATGGGCTTTTTTATTGTAGCGAGGAGCAGACTTGAACTGCCGACCTCTGGGTTATGAATCCAGTGCTCTAACCAGCTGAGCTACCTCGCCAAATGTTACTGGTTGTGCTTTGTTGCAGATATTGTACATCAAAGCGGCTGCAAAGATAAAAACAAAATAGTGTAGGACAAACAATCCACCATTTTTTATTCTATTTTATTTCTGTTAAAATTTGTGAGGAAATAAGCCGTACATTTGTCGCTCATTAAGATTGGGTTCTTGCCTTTTCTTTTAACATTATTTATGTCATTTCAATCATTAGGGCTCTCTGATGCCTTGCTTAAAGCAATTAGCAAAAAAGGATACACTACACCAAGTCCAATTCAACTAAAAGCAATCCCCAAAATACTTGACGGTAGAGACGTTTTAGCCTCTGCCCAAACTGGTACAGGAAAAACTGCTGGCTTTACATTACCAATGTTACAGCAGTTTCTAACCAACGAGGGCCAGCATCAAGGAAGAAGAAAGATAAAATCTTTAATATTGACTCCAACAAGAGAGCTTGCCGCGCAGGTATTAGATGATGTTAAGACCTACTCAGAGTTTACAGATCTTAAAAGTACGGTAGTATTTGGTGGTGTAAATGCCAATCCTCAAATAAAAACACTACGTCAAGGAGTTGACATATTAGTGGCTACTCCTGGTAGGTTACTAGATTTGCACAATCAAGGTGTGATTAATTTTTCTGGAATTCAGTTCTTAGTTTTGGATGAGGCAGACAGAATGCTTGATATGGGTTTTTTAAGAGACATTAAAAGAATTTTAGCGCTGTTGCCCTCTAAGAGACAAAACTTATTGTTTTCTGCAACCTTTTCTAAAGAAATCAAAACGCTTGCCAATAGCTTTTTAGACAATCCTGCTATGGTAGAAGCGGCTCCGCAAAATACCACGGCAGAGAAAGTAGATCAAATCATATACAGAACCAACAAAGGACTAAAGACAGCCCTTGTAATAAAGCTTATAACAGAAGGTAATTGGAATCAAGTATTGGTGTTTACCAGAACCAAACATGGTGCAAATAAACTTTCTCAAAAATTAGAGAAAGCAGATATTAAAGCAGCAGCCATACATGGTAATAAAAGTCAAGGGGCAAGAACAAGAGCTCTTGCTGGTTTTAAAGATGGTACTATTTCTGTTTTAGTAGCTACAGACATAGCAGCACGAGGACTAGATATTCCATTGCTTCCTCACGTAATAAACTTTGAGTTGCCTAACATTCCTGAAGACTATGTTCATAGAATAGGACGAACAGGTAGGGCAGGAGCCAGTGGAAAAGCAATTTCCATAGTTAGTGTTGATGAATATGCCTACGCCAGAGGTATTGAGAAATTACTAAACATTAAACTAGAAAGTACAATTATACCAGGCTTTGAACCAACTGAATCACTACATGAAGTTGAGTCTAAAAAGGCAGAAAATAAAGCTGCACATAACCGAGGAGGTAGAAACAATAGTCGTTCTCAATCAAGTTCATCCTCACAGGAGGGTGCAAAAAAGAGACGTAAATTTAGAAGATAGTATCCCATATAGCTACTGAAATAATCTATTACTATAAGATCTCAATTCTTAGACGCAAATAATAGGTTTCTTTCTTTTGGTTATTATATTTAATATCTATATTGGACTAACTAACAAACAACAATGGAAGAAAAAATAAAATACGAAATGGAAATTCCAATCCAAGTTTCCCCTTCATTATTGTATACGTATATCTCAACACCATCTGGACTCTCTGAATGGTATGCAGATAACGTAAACTCTAGAGGTGAAAATTTTGAATTTATTTGGGATGGTGCCGAAGAAAAAGCAGTGTTACTTACAAAAAAGAACGCAGAACGTATTAAATTTAGGTGGGATGTAGATGCAGGTACAGATTATTATTTTGAATTACGAATTCAAGTTGATGAGATTACCAAAGATGTTTCACTGATGATCACAGACTTTGCTGAAGATGGTGAAGTTGAAGAAGGGAAGATGCTCTGGGAAAACATGGTTTCTGAACTTAAACAAATATTAGGATCAACCTAAAAAATAAAAATAGATACCCGTATCTTTGTGCCACTCTATTATAAACTAGGGTGGCATTTTTTTATGATAAATTTTAATGGTACCATACTCGAAAAACAAAAAGCAACAATATCTGTTTCTAACAGGGGGTTAAATTATGGCGACGCAATTTTTGAAACCCTTCGCGTTAGCGCTGGTAAAATTTATTTTTGGGAAGATCATTACTTTAGGCTAATGGCCTCTATGCGTATACTTCGTATGGAGATTCCTATGAATTTTACTCAAGAATACCTTGAGGAGCAAGTTTTAGCTACCATAGAAGCAAATGGCAGTATCACTAAGGCTTATAGAGTTAAAATTCTTGTGTGGCGTCAACAAGGCGGTCTTTATAGTCCTACCACAAACGAAATTGAATTTTCCATAGCGTGTAGTAATTTACAAAACCCCTTTTACTTATTGGGGCAAGATCAGTATGAGGTTGAGCTGTTTAAGGATCATTACATTACATCAGGACTACTCTCAACATTAAAAACAAATAATAAAATCATAAACGTTTTGGGCAGTATTTATGCCAAAGAAAATAATTATGATAACTGCTTGCTTTTGAATGAAAAAAAGCAAATTGTAGAGGCATTGAACGGAAACCTATTTTTAATAAAAGGTGAAATCATTAAAACACCTCCTCTAGAAGATGGTTGTTTAAAAGGCATGATGCGAAAACAGCTTCTTACTATCTTGGCTGACATGCATGATTACGACGTGCAAGAAGTGTCTATATCTCCTTTTGAATTACAAAAAGCTGATGAAATGTTTATCACCAACGTAATTACTGGTATTCAATCTATTACAAAGTATAGAAAAAAGCAATATACCAATACCATAGCTAAAGAATTGCTAGGCAAACTAAATGCAAAGGCTAGGCTTGGATAATCTTGCTATATAAACAAGGTGTTTAATTGTAAGAAGGGTTTTGTGGTGCGTTAGACCAAAGCTTGTAGTTACCACCAAATTCAAGCATTTTCTCTTTCCAAATATTGATATTGGTATTACCAATGATCTTGTTTTTATAGTCGTTTGGTGTAACCACCCAACTATTTAATTCGAGCTCCTGGTCTAGCTGTTGGGTAGACCATCCAGAATAACCTAAGAAAAAACGTATTTGAGTTTGAGTTAGTTTGTCATCTTTCAGCAATTTAGAGATAGCTTTGAAGTCTCCCCCCCAATATATGCCTTGAGATATTTCAACACTTCCTGGAATTAAATCTGGTATTTTATGTATAAAGTAAAGGTTGTCTTGTTCTACAGGGCCACCGTTATAAACGAGTAGTTTTGAGTTAATTTCAGGAATAAAATCTTTAAGAGTATATTCTAAAGGTTTATTAAGAATAAAACCTACAGAACCATTTTCTATGGTATGCTCTGCCAATAGTATAACAGATCTATTAAAAGACACATCTCCAATTATGGAGGGTTTTGCAACTAGTAAGAGACCTTTATCTGGTTTGAGTAGAGTCATTGTCGGTGGTTTAGGTTAATTAAACCTACTGCTTTTTTTTGTTATATCCAACTAAAATACAAATGCAAAATAAATTTTAAAACTAAAAAAACCCTTTTTGCATTTGCAAAAAGGGTTTTAAATTTTGAATTACAGTGACTTAGTTTACACTAGTCTGTAAGTCTGAACCTGCTTTGAACTTTACAACGTTTTTAGCAGCTATTTGGATAGTTTTTCCCGTTTGAGGATTTCTTCCTTCTCTTGCAGCTCTTCTAGTAACTGACCAAGATCCAAAACCTACTAAAGA
>Ga0209302_10001992_pt1 | contig 11963 bp, 9 predicted proteins | sample ArcOceMetagenome_2_FD_187445 | JGI IMG/M metagenome (GOLD analysis project Ga0209302, IMG submission 187445) | Marine eukaryotic phytoplankton communities from Arctic Ocean - Arctic Ocean ARC135M Metagenome (SPAdes) (version 2) | ecosystem: Environmental > Aquatic > Marine > Oceanic | place... | reverse complement strand
CCGTGCGGTTGCTGCCCGGCTCCTGCCCGGTTCCTGCCCGGTTGCGGCCGGGCGGCCGGTTCCTGCCCGGTTCCTGCCCGGTTCCTGCCCGGTTCCTGCCCGGTTCCTGCCCAGCGGCCGGTTCCTGCCCCCGGTTCCTGCCCGGTTCCTGCCCGGTTCCTGCCCGACGGCCGGGCAGGAACCGCGCCTCGGTCGGGCGGTTCCTGCGCAGGAGCCGGGCAGCAACCGCCGCACCACTCTTGGGTGCTGCACCACCCTTGTGCGGACGCCGGAATATTTTCGCCGGAATCGTGTTCTCGGTAAGCGGCGGTCTTCGAGAGTACAGGTAGGGATGGTACTCTTTATATAGAGGGAGACCACGAGCGCACGCGACAGCGAAGCACTCCCAATCGTGATCTAGGGACGATTTCCGTACATAGGGTGCTGTTACGTCCGTTGTGTATCACCCCTCCATATACATATATGGTAAGTATACATTTACTTTCCGTTAATTAACACCCCCTATCCTCCGAGTGGGTGATAATAAGCCCACCGAAAATCCGTTTCTGGTGGTTTTTTTCGACGAGGATCACGATTTTGAGGGTCCCAAAAGCTTACCTTGATACCGTACTGACCAAACCTATCACGCGACGTAGGCCACCCCCGTACCGTACCGTACTTCGGTTACCTGGCTATCACTAACGCACCCTGGAGATCCGCACATCCGCGCGTCTCGAGTGGTTTTCGGTGGCAAATTTATATCCCATGTCAGGTGTAACGTATTATAGTATTCGTATTAAAAAGCATCGATCGCGCGAGACGCATGTCCATGTGAAAGCATCCTGTAGAGAACATCTCACACACATAAATGTGTACTCTCGAGTAGGTGCCTCGTATGTAGGCCGTCCCATTTGTGTGTGTGCCGTGTCGGCACCCCTCCGGCGCGTTAATGCATAAATGACATAACCACCTAACGGGCCCGGCCCACCTGTTTCTTGAGAACCGCGTAATTAAAGTACTAACAAGCGACAAAAACCAAGCGCTCCACTGCACACTCACTACACACCGCCGCTGCCGCTGCCGTCTCGCTCTCCAGCGCAGCCACAGAGCCGCGAGCACCGGCCGCCGCATGCATGCATGCATTGCATGCGGGGGCGAAGGGGGCCGGTGTGGGGGGGGTGGAAGAGGTGGGCCGGCACGCGGCAGAGATGCCGGTCCACCAGGTCGGGTACTTGCACTTCCACTTGCTGACCTCTACCCCACCGGTCGGCGACGAGACGCAATTTGAGATGGGCTACTCGCAGTCGAGGCGCATACCTAAAGTATACACTTAGTATACACGCGAAGGTACACGCTCTCACCATATTCACGATATTTCAAATATTTGATATTGAACAAATATTTCAAAATCTCCAACAAATAATTCAAAAATCCGAGCCTCGCTACCCCCTGCGTACTGTCGAGACCTCACTAGCCTGTGCCACAGTTCCCACAGACTATGTTTTTGGAGTCGAACTGAGAGCAGCAAGTGGTCCTTAGATTGCCTATCGCGTCACGCGCGCCACCCCCTGCCTAAACACTGACCCGACACCTGCCAGGAGCACATAGCGCTGCCAGCGCAGAAGGTCAACCACGAAGGGAAGAAGTCCGCCATCCAGGTCACATTCAAGGCGAGCCTGCACAAGCGTGCCTGTGCAAGAACTGTGCGGTGGGGCACCAAGCTTCAGACACAGCTCTGGCGCTGGACCGCCTGCCCGCTGGCGGAGGGTGGAAGCCGTGCTGCAGCGGGAAGCTGAACGTTGCGTGGAGCTCGCCTAGTCTAGAATAGAATCTGTTCTAAGTCTAGAATTGTCGTCCGACTATCTAGAATTGTCCCGACTATCTAGAATTGTCGTCACATTCTCGGAGGTCTTTCTCGTATCGAAGCCTATTCACTTTCACACTCTTGCCAAAGAGCATGTCGCCATCAAGCCGGCGTCCCTCCTCGCGGCGAACGAAGGTGTACCCTAGCTTGCGGTACAGCGCGATCGCAGGCTCATCGCCGTCCTCGACCTCGAGCGTGAGGATGTGCGGCGGTGGGCCGCTCACCACCCGATCCTCGACGGCACAGACCAAGGAGGAGGCCACGCCGCATCGGCGTGCGTCGGCCCTCACGGCGAGCGATGCCAGGTACGGCCGCAGAAGCAGGCGTATGCGATCCGGATAGTCGTTGCCCAGCTGTGACGACAGGAAGGTGGAGGTAAAACATTCGACAGAGCCGACAACCTCGCCCGTCTCCTCTGCGGTGGCCACCAGGATGAGATTGGTCGATCGCCGCTTGCGAATACCCAAAATGTGCTCGGCTACGATAGCGATGCCACTCGCCGGGTTGCTCTCTGCAGCAAAAGTTGTGCGTAGCAACGACGCCATTGGCCAGACGTCCTCATCTCTCAGCTCTCGCACGATGACGTTGTCCGAAGGGAGCAGCGCAACCACGGGCGCGCCAGCAGCTCGGTGTGGCAGACGTGGTGTGCAAGGTAGGTACGGGATAATCATGGCTTGGCGGTGGACACCGCGGCCGCGCACGGGGCCGCGGGAAGAGGGGTGAGGGGAGGGAGCTTTCCTGAGCGCGCTTTGGAGAAAAGTTTTCCCTCAGTTGCGAAGAGGTTAAGAACGGCGTCAGGCCCCTCGATCACAAGAGCGCAGCGAGATACTCGAGTGCCGAGTATCGAGAGTAGTACACATCATCATGCGCGATATGGTTGGTTGGTGTTATCTCCCGACATTACAAGATTCGTGCCTGACCGGATACTTAGAGAATAGTGCAATTGAGGTGCATGGCGACGCAGTCATTCTATTGACGGGACAATCCGCCCCAGGCTTCTCGAAAAAGGTTGGTATGGATGTCCGCTGTTAACTCCCTTCTATTTGTGTGCTGTTCTAGCTTTATGGTGATGTGCTGTTCTAGCTTACGGTTATGTGTTGTATATGTGTAGGGCTAGTAGACTATTGTCACCAGGATAAAAAGTCTCTCACTTCCGTGTCACTTCAGGCAAAAAAGAAAATTAACAATTTATAACACTCTTAACACAATGAAAAAAAAGCAAAGAGAGGGGGAAACGTATCCACATGTGCATGTGTGCATGTCCACTGTGCATGTACATCGGACGCGATCTAGATCCACTCTGCACACAAAACAAGTAACCTGTCTCCAGAGCTCTGTACTGGTGGCCTGGAGCAACACGCTTGGTCCCCAAAGTGCAGCAGGAGACCACGTCCGTCTGCCTCGCCCCTGGTGCTCACGGAAAGGGGGACGGGCGGCCTTGCTCCTGGCTCCGTTGCCGTGTCCACCACTTGCCTAAGTCGGTTTCCTCCTTTTCGACTAGTCTCTCAAGCATTGCCTCCTCCTTCCCGATCTCCTTGCCGACCTTGCCGACCTCCGCAACGACCTCCTTTCCAACCGTGCCAACCTCCACGGCGATCTCTTTTTCGACCTTGCCGATCTCCGCGGCGATCTCCTTTTCCACACGAAGCTCAAACTGCTGGACCACCGGTATCTCCATCTCCACAGTCTCCACCGTCAAGATCGACGCGCCAAAGATGGCCAGGGCGGTCGCAATAGCTCCTACCTCCACGATCCTGGCACGTGAGCGCACGTCCGGGTCCTGGCATGCTTTCATCGATTCCACATGATTCCCCTCATCATCGCGCATCAGGCAGAATACGTCGTACAAGTTTCTGACCGGTGCGCCTCCATTCTTGCCGCGCTCACTCACTGGCCCATAATAATCGAGGGCGACGGCAGGTGGCGGCAGTTTGCGCAAGATCGCCTCGTTCGCCTCGGCAAACTCGGTGTAAGTCACGACGGCGTGTGTCTCGATCAGCTCTGAGAAATTGTATGCGAGCGTGGGTGAGATGAGCCACATGAACGTGATCAACGCGTAGTAGATCAGAGCCGCGTGCTGCCCGATGAAGCGATCAAACCACTGCTGGTCGCCTCCGAGTGCTTCCACGATGAGAAGGTGCGCAAACTCGTTCTCATCCTCTTTGAAGTGAACTTTCTTGAGCGACGATGACAACCTCCACCAACCCATGGTCTCGTAGAGAAAGATCATCGTGTTGTACCCAAAGTACGGCACGCGAGCTATCGTCTCGAGGAACCAGAACTTCGCCAATACTCGTTTGCCATCGTTGCCGTCATAGAGCTTGTCGAGTAGGTCGCACGTCGCGAGGTAAGGAAGCTTGATGACCAATGGCGCCGGCACTGCTGAAACAGTCAAAGCTTCCTCTCGTGCCCACACCTTATCATTGTCGAGCCTCAGCTTGTCTAACTGTGCGGCGTAAATGTTTGGCTCTTCGAGGCTCATTCTCGTCTTGTAAGGCACAAGCATGGCTGTAAGCTCTTTGAGCTCGCGCCAAAAGTTTGAGGTTGCCAGTGTCATGGCGGAAGGCGGAGGCCCGGTTGAACCGCCTGCCGCTTGAACCGTCAGATAACAACCCGCAGTCTTGGAAAGATACCCTCTCGGAGCCATGACTTCATCGATGTCGCAAAAGTTCCGAGCTGGCGAACGCTCTTCATCGAGCTCTGCCAGCTTCACGATGGTTTGCTCAACAGCGCTCTCGAGTCGTGCAAGGGTGCTGATGAGCTTCTCACGATCTGCGGCAGTTGCGGCGGCGACGACGCCGCCTGAGCGTCCTCGGGCGACAGTCGCGTGCGCCCAAGGGCGGACTGGCGCCAACAGGCCGGTTGCCACCAACGTCGTACAGAAGAGAGCCATCGCAGCAATGATCGCAGCGCGGAGAGTTGCACCTCTTAGGCCTTCTTAAACATGCCCTTAGTTGCACACGTAAGGCCAGGTAGAAAGGGGATTTAGAAGGGCAGGATAAGATATCTGAAGGGCAGGTAAAAATAAAGCCGACGCCTTTGGACAACGCTAAAACTTTGAGTGTTTCGTCATCCGGAAGAAGGAAGGGAGTATTCTAAGTAAGCCAGATTCCCAGTGGCAATACTATTCTTTCAATGGGAATTTATTTTCGTTAGACATTACGTGTGTATGTGGTTCACTAGTTGCATGATTTTTGCACAATATGCGCAATATTTCCACAATGTATTCACAATATGATGGGGGGAAAGTAGGTATGGAATTGGGGGAAAATGGTACGTCGGCCCAAAGTGCCAAAGTGCCGCCCGCCACTAGCTACACGTTTGCCCTCTTCTCTACGGCTTTATTAAAAACATCCATTTCTTTTTCTCAGTGTGACCCTGGTGGTGGGCTCGTACCAGGGCTGCAGCGGGGCGCTGCACGACCTCGCGCGCGAGGCGGCGTGGTCGGAGGGCCTCTCAGAAGCGGGTGACCGGAGGGCGATGGCGCAGGATGTGCAAACATGTGTGGGTCGTATGCGTTAAGTAAAGTACTGTACGTACACGTATACGCGGCATAATTTTCCTTGCGCGAGGGGGGGGGAAGCCGCGAGGTCAAGATGAAGATCGCGGGTGATCGGGTCGAGGATCACGGGGGGCAGGCCGGGGGGAAGACTTTGACATGGGCTACTTGCAGTAGCTCACAGCTCACCTTCAATCTGTGTGTCGATGCTCGGGCTCCGCCTCCGGCGCCCCACGCGTAACGGTTGAGCTTGAGGGTTGTGGGTTGTTGGAAATGTTGCAGTGCAAGTGGCAGTGCAATATTTTTCAAATTTGTAATTTCAAATTTGTAATTGCAACGAGGGAACGCGTTCCCCCGTCGCGTCAAGTTTGCAAAGTAATCCGCGGCGCCGCAGTGCGCCGATAGCGGAACTCAAGGTAATTATTTAGATCAAGAAAAGTCCCACCCACGACCGTACTCGTACGCAGCGCCACGGCCCCTGCAACGCACTGCCGACACACTGCCCGTCTCCACGCTCGATCGCAGCATCGCAGCCGCGCTCGCCCCCGCCAACTAAGCCCGCAGCCGCAGCTCAGCCAGCCCTCAGTTGAGGGGCTTGGCGGCGCCCTCGAAGCCCGCCCGCTTCTTGACGATCTCCTTGCGCTTGTTGGCCTTGGACTTGCCCTTGGTGCCGCGCGCCGCCAGGTTCTCCGTGCGGCTCTTCTGCTTGTCCGCCTGCGACTTGGCGGTGGTGCTCAGCCGCGCCTTCCACTCCTTGGCGCTCTTCTTCTTCTGCCGCTCCTTGCGCTTCATCGCCTTCTTGAGCAGCGAGGGGTCGTCCTTCTGCTTGACGCCGCCCGCCTTCTCGAGGGCCTTCTGCCATACCTCGATGCCTAGCTCCTCGCTCTTGCCCTCGGCCTTGCGCTGCCGCATCTTACCCGCGGCCTCCTCCGCGTGCGCGAGCAGCTGCGCGTCGCTCAGTTTCCGCTTGGCCTTCCACGGCTCCGCCTTGGGCGCTGCCACACGGTTGAAGACGGTACCGACACCAGGCTCTGCAGGCTGCGCGCTACTACTCGCCGCCGGCGCTGCCGCCGCGGCCGCGCCCGCCCCGCTGCCGCCGCCGCCGCCGCTGATCGCCTTTCCGTTGAGCTTCCTCTTCTTCTTCTCCGCCTTCGCCTCCTCGCGCTCTCTCTCTCGCTCCTCGCTACTCTTGGGCGCACCGCCGCGCCCGTTGCGCAGCTTCTCAAGCTTCTGCTGCAGCCGCGCCTTGAGCTCACTCACGGTCGAGACGTCGCCCGTGTTGTAGCCGGAGAGCGCGGCCGACACCGGGCCAGGCGCCTCGTCCTCGTCCTCGTCGCCGTCGCTGTCGCCCTCCTGCTGCGACCGGCGCCGCTGCTGCAAGCGATCGCGCACACGCTCCTGCTCCTCCTGCTCCGCGTTGTGCTGCTGCTGCTGAGGTACCGTCAGCTGCTCCGGGTCCAGCTTCGCTCGCTTGCGCTCACTCGACTCCATCTTGCGCTGCAGCTTGTCGGCCGCAGTCTGCGTTGCCGGCTTGTTCACGTGCTTCTGGAACTTCTTGACCATCTCATCAGGGTCGGGTGGGAAGTAGTACTTCGCCGGCACCATCTCGATGAGCGAGTCCAGGTAACCGTTGTGATTTCTGAGCCGCTCCGCCATCCCAAAGGCATGGGCGTCGAGCATCATGGCAGCCGGCTGCTCGGACGCGTCCCGCGCGGACGGTCTGGGCGATCTACTACTCGTACAGGCAAAAAGTCTTCGCTATGTACTCTTGGAAAACCACCGGACACTCTCAGCACTGCGTCTTATCTGTGTCACATGTGTGCAGCTATCGGCCAACGTATCAACGCGGCCTCGCGTCTCCACATCTGCACCTCCACCGCCAGCAGAGCCGCTCTACGACGTGATCGCGCAGGGTACCGCCGCTCCGCCGGTACCCCCCCCCCCAATGCCCCCTCCCTCGACGGCATGGTCTCAGTTCTTGGAGGCGTCGCAGTTGGAGCCGTCCTCGAAGCAGGCGAACTGGTTGGCCTTCTCCGGCGCCGTGTAGTCCTTGACGGTGGCCCACGCGCACGCCCGCTCGAGCGCCAGGGCGCCGCTCTTGACGCGCACGTAGCCCTGCTCACCCCAGTACTCGCCCCAGCTGTTGCGCACCTGGTTAGGGGTAGGGTTGGGGTTGGGGTTCGGGTTCCGTGGCCCTGCTCGCCCCGGCACTACTCGCCCCAGCTGTTGCGCACCAGCCAGCAGAGCTTGGTAAGGGTTAGGGTTAGGGTTAGGGTCAGGGTCAGGGTCAGGGTCAGGGTTAGCACACCAGCCAGTAGAGCCCCTCCTCGGCGTCGGTGCCCCAGCCCACGACGCTGATCACGTGGTCCGTCAAGAGCGAGAATCCCTTGGCGATGCCCCCCTGGTACTTCTCTATCGGGGCGGCGTCGATGGTGCACGCGATGGGGCCACGCGCGAAGATCTCCTTTTGCATAGCCGCGTGGCCCTGGTTAGGGTCAGGGTTGGGGTTGGGGTTAGGGTTAGGGTTAGAGTTAGGGTTGGGGTTAGAGTCAGGGTTGGGGTTAGGGTTGGGGTTAGGGTTAGGGTTAGGGTTAGGGTTAGGGTTGGGGTTGGGGTTGGGGTTGGGGTTGGGGTTGGGGTTAGGTTTAGGGTTGGGGCTAGGGTTAGGGTTACCGAGATGCTGCCGTACTCTGCGATGGTGGCGTTGGGGTAGTGCGAGAGGCCGACGCAGGCCTTGCCGAAGGTGCCGCAGGTGCGCGCCACGTTGGGTGCCGTGCACGTCCAGTCGCCCGCCTTGCAGTCGTTAGGGTTGGGGTTCGGGTTCGGGTTCGGGTTAGGGTTAGGGTTAGAGTCTGGTCGGCCGCCTTGCAGTTGCCCTCCTTTGACTCGGAGGAGCATGCCATGTATGGGTTGGAGGTGGCGTAGGAGAGGCCGCCGCCGCCCGCCTGCGACAGCTTGTGCAGCCACTGGTAGGGGCCCTCGAGGGTGCCGCCTGGTGAGGGTGAGGGTGAGGGTTTAGGCTAGGGTCAGGGTCAGGGTCGGGGTCGGGCGCAAGCTCAGGCGCAGGCACAGGCACAGGCGCAGCAACAGGCGGTCACCGTGGCACGATCCCACGCCGCCGCAGTTGAGGACGTGCTGCACCGAGAGCTGGATGTCGGTGCCCTTGGCCTCGCGCGCGATCTTGATGCGGTCGCCCAGCGCGGAGACAGAGCCGTGGGCCCAGCACGAGCCGCAGTACTGCGGGATGTGCTGGTTGAGCGAGGGCGTCAGGTAGTTGACGCCACCCTTGTTGCCCCACGTGAAATCCGCCGGGTAGCCCGCCTCAGGCTCGACGAGCAGGTCGTGGGAAGAGACGGAGGAGGAGTTGCCGCGCCACACAATACCCGCCTGCTCGGCCTGCTCCTTGTTCCACAGCTCCGACTTGCGGGACGACTGGGGCGAGAAGGCAAGCGCAGCAATCGCGCAGTAGAGCATCTGCGGAGGGACAGCGCCGTGAGTCGGGCTATCGACTTTTGTCCGGGGGTGGGCGAGCCACGGGGTGCCCCTCGGGCTTGGCCTTGTGCCTGGTTGGTTGGTCGTCGTTTTCCGCTCGGCGGACGGAAAAAGACAAACAGCCAAACCGTGATCACGCTCGTGGTTTTATCGCATCGTGCTCGATCGGGCTCGTAGTTTTATCGCCATCGTGCATAACCGAATGGGCCAGTTCAGAGGACTTCCCGCGGTATCAATCAACGGCACGCACCGGCCGCACGCACGCACGCACGCTCGTCATGCGTGCCCCACAGGGCGCCGCGCGCCCCCGGGCCGGGGGGCGAAGTTCGGGATATTTCTCAGGACGTTTCCAATGACGTTTCAGGCAACTTTCTCATCCGCCTCCAATCCGACACGACACACTCATGCTCTCTTTCGCTGCTGCCGCCTCGACCTCCTTCTCCGCCCCGTCCACCCTGGCGAGGGCGACACGATCCAGCCTCAGGATGCAGGCTGAGGCTGCCGCGCCCGAGGCGCCGCCGCCGTTTGACCCGGTCAAATACGCCGAGAGTCTCCCGGGCGTCAGCGGCCCACTTGGCTTCTTTGACCCGCTTGGCTACTGCTCCGAGGCAAGCGAGGGCAAAATCAAGTTCTACCGCGAGGTTGAGCTCAAGCACGGCCGCATGGCCATGCTCGCCGCCGTCGGCTTTCCCATCGCCGAACAGTTCCACCCGCTCTTCGCCACCGACGACGCGCCGTCCTTCTCCGCCTTCCAGCAGACGCCGCTGCAGACCTTCTGGCCGATTGTCGTACTCGCCATCGCCATCCCCGAGGTCTTCTCGACCTTCTCCTTCGAGAAGCCGTCGGAGCAGGCGTGGGCCATGAAGGCGGACCACGTCTCTGGCGACTACTTCGGTTTCGATCCCCTCGGGCTGAAGCCGAGCAACGCCGCGGAGCTCAAGGAGATGCAAACCAAGGAGATCAACAACGGCCGCCTCGCCATGATCGCCATCGCCGGCATGGTCGTCCAGGAGGGCATTACTGGCTCCAAGCTCTTCTAGAGTGTAGAGAGCTCCTGAGAGGAAAGAGGTCTGTGCCGACGGGCACCCCTTTCCGTAGCGTGTTTATGTAGAGTGCTCAATGCTATTGAAGTCAATGGAATGACATACATGTACGGCCAGCGGCCAGCCTATGCTGGAGAGAGTGGAGAGAACGGGAGAATCTTGAATTGAGAACTGCCTGAGACAGCCTACAGCCTGTGCACGCGCCGTGCAGCGCCTGTGTGCCTGTTTTTTTCTGTATGGAGAACTTTGAAAAGAAAACACACACACGCAACATGGAACACGTCTCTAATCAGACAACTCAAGGCATGCTGAGCACGCTGGCACGACCTTGAGGTTGGTGGCGATATCTACCAGCCGACGTCGCCGCCGATGACAACATCGCCGCCCAGGACGGCGCCGCTGTTCATGTCGTTGTTGATCGAGCCGGGGACGACCGAGGCGGTCATCGGGAACTCGACGGGCGCGGTGTTGACCACGCGGACGACATTGCCCGAGCCGGGGGTCTCGAGCACGCAGAAGAAGGGCCTGTCGCAGCCGTCCTCGGTGTACAGCTCGATGACCTGCTTGTTGTTGTTGGGGCCCTGAAGCAGCTCGATGCGCGCGTTGAGCGGGCGGCCGTCCGTCTTGAGGAGAACCTGCACGCTGTCGACCGACGGGTCGAACGGGTACGTGCGGAGGGCGCCACCCTGGATGGTCGTGGAGGACTGCACGCAGTCGGCCGAGGGCATGTCCACGACGTCCGCGACGACGTTGGCGGCGATCGGGAACTCGATCTGGCCGATGTTGCGAATGGCGACGGTGTTGGGGCCACGGGGGGTCTCGACGACGGCGGAGAAGGGGCGGAGCTGGCCGTTCTCGACGTACACGCGCATCTTGCACGGCGTGTTGTCGGGGCCGTGCCAGAGCTCGATGTCGGCATCGAGGGGACGGCCCTCGGTGCTAAGCACGACCTGCACCTGCTCGATCGCGGGCGAGCGGTACGACCAGGTGCGGAGCGAGCCGCCCTGCACAAGGATGGCAGAGTCGATGCCCTGCTCGTAGCGGCCCTTGGTCGGGACGACGCCACCAGCAAAGTTGGCGGTGCCAACGCCCTGCATGACGCCGATCTGCATCGACACGGCGGAGCGCGAGACCGCGCTCTTGGGCGCGGCACCGGCCTGGAAGGACAGCGACGAGGACAGCATCGAAAAAGCCATGGGTGCTTCGAAAGGAGCTGGAGAAGATCTGGGAAGATTTTGGGCATCAGATGAGGCGTCTCCAAAATCTTCCCCATGACGAAAATGAGCCAACATGGTTTGCACCCAGATCAACTGGCAGCAAGATAGCGTAGTACCCTTCGGGGGTGCGCGGCAAGGCCCGGATCGTCGGTCGCGTACTGCAGTCCAGCAGCGCCGACCGGACCGAGTCCCTAGGTTTATAGGGGCGTATTCATCATTCATCGCCAGTACACCGTGCCTTTGTGTCTGGGTGTGAGGGGCCCAGCATTGCGGAATTGCGTAGCGTCGCTTGTCGTGTAGCGTCGTGAAACCCAACAATCTTATCTTATCTTATCTGGCAGCAAGCGCTCGCTAGTAGTAGTGCAGCGCTCGCATCGGCGTGTGGAGGGAGGGAGCAACGGGGCATACGAGCTTCAGCGCAGAAAGGCGGAGACCGGACGGACGGAGAGGTAGGTACCGCCCGCCGAGCGGCCGCCGGACTTTTGGATGGACACGCACGGCGGCCCGGGCCGCGAGCGACATCAGTCGCCCCCAGTTATCTGTCTGTGCTTCGAAGGGTCCTCCTTCCTTCCTGTTCAGCAGTCGCGTGGGTACAGCTAGGGTACCAGTTAGATCGGCTTTACGAGTTACGATCGCGTAACGACTATTTGAGTATTCAATGATGCTGGACGACGCGGATGGAGTCGTCCGTCCCTGCCGCTCGGCCACCTTGATGACCACCTTCCCGGACGGGTGCCAGTTCGCCTGGGCCAGAGTTGCGGTTCCACACCCAGCAGCCAGCACGGAACCTAGAATCTAGGTCGGCGACCTAGTCGCGGCTTCTCACCCGCGACCTATATCTAAGGTCGCCGACCTAGATTCTAGGTCGG
>Ga0209302_10001989_pt1 | contig 11967 bp, 12 predicted proteins | sample ArcOceMetagenome_2_FD_187445 | JGI IMG/M metagenome (GOLD analysis project Ga0209302, IMG submission 187445) | Marine eukaryotic phytoplankton communities from Arctic Ocean - Arctic Ocean ARC135M Metagenome (SPAdes) (version 2) | ecosystem: Environmental > Aquatic > Marine > Oceanic | place... | reverse complement strand
CTTGGCGGCCCTGGGGCCCCGTTTGGGCCGGGTTAACAAGAATTAACACGGTTAACACGTCAGGCGGCGCCAGCGCCAGAAGGGCGGGGGGGGCAAGACTTAACAAAAGATCAAATTGTGATCGCCTCGCGTGAGCGTGCGCGTGGCTGCGTGCGCGTGCGTGTCTGTCGGTGAGTCAAACAAACAGCCCTGCCTGTATGTGCGCCGCTCTCACGCGCGGCGCCGCGCGTTGAAGTGTGCTCGAAGTGTGCTCGAAGTGTGCTACTTGCTACTTGCTACTCGCTTCCATCTCCGCCGCCGCCTCCACCTCCGCCGCCGCTGCCACGCACCTCCGCCTCCGCCTCCGCCTCCGCCTCCGCCTCCGCCTCCGCCTCCGCCGCCGCCTCCGCCGCCGCCGCCGCCTCCGCCGCCGCCTCTGCCTCCGCCGCCGCCGCCGCCTCCGCCGCCGCCTGAAGTCGCAACACCCCGAGAGTCCGATCCCCAGAGCCCCCGCGCAGCCGAGAGAGAGCCGTGTCGGGCGTCGGGCGCACAGCCGCGCAAATCCCTTGAGGGCCGGCCGCGCTCACGCATCTAACTCCTTTGAAGCCGTATAACTCTCATTATAAGATATAAGTTGACGCGATCCCGACCTCGAACACTAATCACTATCATGCTTTGGCGTCCGCCTGCAGCCCTCCATACGACAACCAGTCCACAATCCCCCTACAGCTTACTACAGAGTTGCTCGCACCGGCGTAGCTGCGTCCGCCTCAACTCCCGCAAGGTCGCACTCTCGCCGACGTCGATCGCGTCGAGCCGGCAGGAGAGCTGCGTCGCCATCTCATCGAGCGCTGCTGGCGTGAGCGGCCCCTTGGCGCCACCCTGCTCGAAGCCGTCGAGCTCCTTGGCGATCGTGGCGATGGCCTCGGCCGCCACGGAGTCGCGTGCATATTCCTGGAGGGATACAGAAGGGAAATCGGCGACATTGGGGTAGGTACGAGCGAGGGTGCTCCTCTCGGGCCCAGGAGCAGCACGCCGTGAGTGGGCGGGTGGGCGCTAAGGCACTTTGACCACGCTGGGCGACCCGCGAGTGCATGAGCATGAGCTTGGTTCGGTCGCCGATGCCTGCGGTTGACAGGCTGACTGAGTCGTCATCGAAGGCCTTGCCTCGGATCAGCAGCCGCTGATAGGATGGATGGAGCCCGGTGGCTCCGTGCACGGCAGTCTTGATGCCACCAATCGTCTCCAATTCGTCCACGGTAAGCTCGATGTTGTGGCCAGCGCCGCTGACCTTGAGCCGCAGCTGCTGCGCTGCGTCCATGCTGGCGCGCCAACACGCGACGCGTCACGCTCGCGAGTCGAGCGCGGCCCCGCCCGCGCCTACCAGTAGAAGCGGAAATAAGCGAACAACTCGGGTAATCGCTACCTATGCCACCAACGAACCACAGATCCACAGTACGCAACCAGATCACTGCTCAGCAGGAGCCGGGTCGGCTGGGCAATCTTATCTTATCTTATCTATCGGGCAATCGAAGCAGCGCGCCGGGTCAGGCAGGGCCGAGCCAGTCGGTGCGCTCGACGAAGCGGGCCTCCAGGTCCGCGCGCGGCAGTGCAGGTGCTCCTACGGATGCCAGCAGCAAGCGCCCGGCGAGCAGCGAAGGTGATCGCAGAGCGGAAGAGGGGAGCACAGCCCTGCGTGGCCCAGCTCGCCTCGTCGAGCAGCCGGTAAGGCGCACGAAGAAATAGTGAAAATAGAAGAGGGCGCGGGCGAAGTATTTGCGAACTGACGCGCATGTCAACTATAGCCGGGACAGTAATTCTTTGAGCTTGGTTTGACTATCGGTGTGACCTTGTGCTTGGAAGGGGAGCGCGGCCCCCAACGGCTTCCTACGGCTTTAGCGCCCGGGTATCGCTACTTTCTTCAAAATAGTTATAATACCGTACAGCGTATACTCTCTATATAAAGCCGCCGTACACTCACTGAAAATATAAAACACGCCCAAAACAAACAAAAGCTGAACAAAACAAAGGCAATCCAAAGGAACACAAGAAGTAAGTGGGAGAAAACAGGGTGCATCTATGCTACAGGGCACGTTGGCTACGGACTATGTGAACGATCACGGGGTCGGGGCAGAGCAGAGTTGGTGTCTACGGGTGCGGCGATATGCAAGCTGGTATCTGCGTCGGACGCCTTCATCGGCTCCTTCCACTGGATGTAGCCAATTGGCTTGATGTCGAGCTTATTGAAGAACGCCTTTGCCGCAGGGTACTGGTCGCCCGACGCGAGCGACAGGACCCACTTCGCCTTCATTGGTGCCAGTCGCTCCCAGGAGCATTTCGCCTGGCCCGGAGTTCCGCACGGCGTCAGCATAAACTCGGGCTTCCCCTCAGTGCCAGAGGTGTAGAGCTGCGGGCTAAACAGATCGATGTTATCGTCGTGGACCCAGCTATCGATAAGCAGCCCCTTCATCAGTGTGGATGACGCGAACGGCGCGGAGTGGGATGTCGTGACCATCACAAGCAGCCCGGCCTGCTTGCATGCCGCAAAGGCGCGCTCGAGCTCTTTCACCAACGCCGTCTCCTCGCCCCGGGTCATCTCGACGTCAAAGCACACGCCATCGAACCCGGCGTCCTTTACCTTGTCAAGCCCGCCCGCGAAGAAGCTCTGCAGCGTCTCAACAGTCAGCACGCCTCGGGCGCTCGCGCCTCCTATGTCGAGGAATTGCATACCCTGGAACAGCCCCGCCTCCTTCGCAAATGGGTTGTTCTTCTCGAGCTCGCTCGGGCGCAGGTTAGGCGGCAGCGCAGGATCATCCAGGAAGCATCCCCTGCACCGCTCCGCGGTCCAGGACCCTGGAGCCAACAGTTTTGCGATGGACTCTGCGCGAGTGTCCGTCGCGTACCTCAGCTGGCTGTTGCAAAACGAGTTATCTGACCCGTTGCATTCGCTGAGCTGAACGAGCGATCTCTCAAGCGCGATTTCGAGTGTGTTCTCGCCGGAGAACGCCACGTGGAGATTTTTCGCGGCCGGGCCGGTGCACGTGGGGGAGCTCCTGGTTTTGCACAGCCAGGTCTTCGAATCTGTGGTGCGGCCATGCAACAGAGTGAGGCCAGGGAGGAGAAGAAGGGCTTTGGTGCAGGAGGTGGGAGTGAGGTCAGAGTGAGGTGGGAGTGAGGCAGGAGTGAGGCGGGAGTGCGGCTGCGCACAGAAGCCGACTATCTCCTCGTCGAGTAGTCGAGCAGGCTGAGCTGCCGAGATCTGAGATTTCCAGGCCGGCTTGGCGGGTAGCGGCGAATTTGCGGCAGGGGCGCTGCCATCTTCTGTCGTCACTTCCTTGCTTTGGCTGCAAAATTCGCAGCCTCGGCAATCGGCTTTGGAACAGAATTGTTCGCGGGCGTGGCGCCCAGGCCACTGGGTGGACTGCTCGACGCACCATTCCTGGCACTCCTCAGGATCCACCTTCTCGGCGGTTGGAGCATGCTTCTTCTCGTCCTTGAGCTCATCCCTCAGAGCACGCGCCTCATCGAGCACCTCCGGTGACGCGTGGCCGTTATTATCGTGAATGGCACCCAAAAGTTCCTCGAGCTTGCGCGCCTCCATAGCCTCGCGCAATGCAGCGTCGGCAGCGTCCCGGAAGGCAGCGTCCTGCCGAGCGTCGGCCTTCTCTGGGACGGTGTCCCACCTGCGCTTCAGACTGTGCGACAGCTGCTCAAGGTCCTCCGACTCCATCGAGCGCCAAGCGGAATTAATACCTCGCTGCGCCGATCGGTTAGAGGCGGCCAAGCAGAAGCAGGCCGTGGGGCAGGAGTGCCAAGCAGAGTTGCACTCGTTGTTGCATGTCTGTGTCCTGACATCGACCTCGGTGCTCACGCAAACCTGGGCCTGAGTCGCCCCGGAGACAAGCGCCTGCTGTGACGGTGGCGCTGTCGGCAGCACGCCGAGCTGGGCGGTGATGAGTACGAGCATCATCTTCTTTGGCCACTAACACTTCTGCGCGGCGACCAAACTTCGGAGTTGCCTATCTCGGCGAGACCACGGGGGCCCCCAGCGCCCACAGCGCCGCGAACCGCCAACTTGGAGGGTTACTAGACTTAACCATATAGGGTCCGGGAGGGCGTGCGCCGCCATAGCGTACCCGCAACTATTCCCTGAGTAAACCACGGCCAAGGGCGGCCAAGGAGCAGACGCGTCCATGGCTGCCGCCGAGCAAGCATGGCCCGCTCCGCCGCCCTTCCGCCGTCGCGACCCGCCCGCGCCGGTGGAGGGCGAGTTCTCCATGTACGGCGTCACGCGCTCGACCGGCCCACCCGTGGCGCCGCCGCTCGAGGAGCAGGTCTACGCTGAGTCGGCCGCCGACGTGTGTGCAGAGCTGCGCCAGTTGAACCGCTCGCTGCTGCAGAGCTTCCTGGAGCTGACGCAGCTCATGGCGAGGTCGCCATCGCAATGCTGCGACAAGGGTGCGCGCCCTCCCGCCACCCGCACCACCCGCACCACCCGCACCACCCGCACCACCCGCACCACCCGCACCACCCGCACCACCAGCACCGCCCACGCCACCACCCGCGCAGTCGCCGACCTCCGGACGCTCTTCCTGAACTTCCAACACCTGCTCAACACCTACCGACCGCACGAGGCGCGCGAGGCGCTCATCGCCATCGTGCGGCAGCAGGCGGCAGCCAAGCGGCAGCTGAGTGACGAGCTCGAGGCCGCTTGTGCCGAGGCGGCGCGCAGCGTGAGTGAGGAGCTGAGGGAGCCGGCGGAGGCCGACGCTGACGCGCTCGCGCTCGCCCCGCCCCACCACGCGCCGATGGCTCTTGCGCCGCCCGCTGCCGCGCCGGCGGCGTCCGCCGGCGAGGCGCATGCCGGGCCGAGAGGGCGCGATCCGCCGGGCCTGGGCGCGCTCGAGCGGCTCCTCACCACCTTGGAGGGCGTGCCGTAACGGGCGCCTCTAGAGTCTAAGCGAAAACGGCCCGGGTTTTTAGTCCCTCCGCCGCGGTGATCAAGTCCAGGCGTGCGATATCACCGCTATCACATGCTTTCGTTCATTGTGGGCTCCTCCGGCTTTTCGCCCTCGACGCCAACCAGGTGTAGCGCGAGCGCTAGGCGCGCCGGCGTCTCGCCCACCATGGAGGCGGGCGAAATGCTCCTCGACGTGAAGGACCTGTGCGCCTCAGTCGAGGACAACGGTATCCTCAAGGGCATCAACTTCCAGGTGAAGCGCGGCGAGGTGCACGCGATCATGGGGCCCAACGGCTCGGGCAAGAGCACCTTTTCCAAGGTGCTCGTGGGCCACCCTTCCTATGAGGTGACGGGCGGCACCGTGGAGTATCGCAAGGGAGAGGACCTGCTCGACCTCGAGCCAGAGGACCGTGCGCAGCAGGGCGTCTTCCTCGCCTTCCAGTACCCCGTCGAGATCGCGGGCGTCTCCAACTCCGACTTCCTCCGGCTCGCCGTCAACAAGCGGCGCGGCGCGCTCGGCCTGCCGGAGCATGATCCGATTGAGTTCTTCGGCGTTCTCGCCGAGAAGATGCAGACGGTGGGCCTCACACCAACCCAACCCTTACCCCAGCCTAACCCCAACCCCAACCTCACCCCCCACCCCAACCCTACTCCTACCCAGGTGGGCATGTCGAACGACTTCATCGGGCGCGACGTCAACGGCGGCTTCTCGGGCGGCGAGAAGAAGCGCAACGAGATCCTTCAGATGGCGCTGCTGGGCCCCGAGCTCTCCATCCTTGACGAGACCGACTCGGGCCTCGACATCGACGCGCTCAAGACGGTGGCGGCCGGCGTCAACGCCGCCAAGAACTCCGAGAATGGCATCATCCTGATCACGCACTACCAGGTCCGCACCTCCGCACCACCGCACCACCACACTGCACGCACCTGCGCCCGTGCGCCCGTGCGCACCTGCGGACCTGTGCCCCCTTGGCCTCTCGTCGCCCTTCCTCATTCCCTGCAGCCCCACCCATCCAGCCCACGACCCTCGACAGCGGCTGCTCGACCTTAACCTCACCCTAACCCTAACCCTGACCCTGTAGCCCTAACCCTAACGCAGCGGCTGCTCGACTACATCAAGCCCGACTTCGTGCACGTGATGAGCGACGGGCAGATCGCGTGCCCGCCTGTCAGCACATGTTGCAATCCAGCCCGCAGCCGCGCGGCCACCGTGCGCTCGCACGGCCACAGCGCACTGGCTCGCAGTCAGCCCGTGCGGCCCAGCCCGCACCGCGCCAGAAGCCCACCCGCTTGCTCAGGGCTGCCCTCTGGGCCCGAGAGGAGAGCCCTCGCCGCGCGGCTGCCGAAGGCAGGCTGCGGCGGCGGCGCCCGCAGTGCCTGCCTGCCCCGCGAGGTGCCGATTCCCGCCACCGTGAACCTCTGCAGGTGCGCAGCGGCGGGCCGGAGCTCGCGCTCGAGCTCGAGAAGGACGGGTACGCCTTCCTCGACAAAAACGAGAAGGCCTTCAAGTGAGAAGCGAGCGCCACCTGCAGCGAGCACACAGCCGGCCGTGGCGACCCACTGTACCGGGGACGCAGCGCGGTCACAAGTACAGTGGCTCCGCGGCTGTGTGTGTGTGTCGTGAATGTTTCTGTGTTTCGAGCGTGCGCAAAGCGTGCACCACTTCTCTCGTAAACATAAAAAAAAAACATATTAAAAAGGCCTTTTCCATAAAAACGAGCTACATTCGCAAGAAAAAATCATTTGCTTCCTCGCTTACCGTCTCTCCCCCCAAATAAAGTTCATCTGCGCAGTGTGGAACTCTGCTTGAGTAAAGAAAAGGGTTCTCTGATCATCATCTTCTTTTATATCTTATCTTTTAATCTTAAAAGCCGCAGGCAAGCGCATTGGCTGGTTATCCAGAGCTGCCTTTTAGAGACGAGACCTCCTCGTGCGGCGAGAGGAGGGAGCATGCTGCTGCTCCTCGGCTCCACGGTGTGCGCCATGGCGCCGCTGCGCGACGTAGCCAGACAGCTCGTACCCGAGGAGGCCAGCGGTGGCGCCGAATGCCTCAGCAGGTATTGGCAGCAAGCGCACCGCGCACCAGGCCCGTCAGGCTACGTTGCCCCGGATGCCGTTCGGAAGCTGCAGGGTGGGTACATGCCTAGCCAAGCTGGGGAAGCATGGGCGAACCTGCGCCGCGCTGACGCCCGTAAGGCGCTTCGAGTGGCGCATCCTTCGGCGCTAGTCGCCGGTGCGGATCAATCTCTGTGCTTCGCCTTGCCCGGAACAGCGGTAAACGACGGCTGGTGCCAAACCAACTGCCTACAGCCTCTGCCCAACTGCCCGAGTACCATGTGCAAGTGCGACAACGGCTCGCAGTCTCAGGCTTCGGAAGACCAGCTGTCGCCGAGAACAGAAGCGGCGCGGTCGCAGCAGCAGCAGCAACAGCAGCAGCAGCAGGCACAGCAGCAGCCGGAGCAGCAGCCGGAGCAGCAGCCGGAGCAGCAGCCGGAGCAGCAGCCGGAGCAGCAGCAGCAGCAGCAGCAGCAGCAGCAGCAGCAGCAGCAGCAGCAGCCGGAGCAGCAGCAGCAGCAGCAGCAGCAGCAGCAGCAGCAGCAGCAGCAGCAGCCAGTTGGCAATTGGTCCACAGTAGAGCACGTGAACTGCTGCACCGTTGAAGGCTGCTACAACAAAGGCGGGGCCCCCGGCACACCTTTGGAGGTGCTCGAAACGAACGTCGGCAGCCTGGCGGATTGCAAAGCAGCGTGCGTGGAGGCACCTGCATGCCAGGCAGTTGTGGTGAAAGGCCCTCGGCGTGAAGGGAATGTCACGGCATGCTACCTGCGCGACCAGGTGGACGTGCAAGAGTGCGCGCCGAACAGTGAAGGCTTCGGCCTGTTCACTCTTGACCGGCAGTCGGTCTATTCGCCAGCCCCGGCTGCGCCCGCTGCGTCCGCTGCGCCTGATGAGCTCCCGCCATCAGACCGAGCCGCCTCCACAGCGGAGTGCAACCACTTGCTGCCTGTCAACGTGTCCGATGTGGATGTGACGACGGACGAGACCGCAGCCGCTAAGGAGCATACGCCGCAGCTCACTACGATGCGCCACCGGGCAAAGGTCTTGAAGAGCTGCCAAGCTGCCGCGCGTTGGTCGCGCCCGTCGCAAAATAGGCTGCAGCTGCGTGGCGACCCCGGCTTGGCCGCCAGTAAGACGGAGGTGATCGTGTGCCCGGGCGCGGAGCTCGCCTTCATCCACGTCTACAAGGCTGCGGGCACGACCATCATCGCCTCGCTGCACGACCTGTGCCAATCGATGGGCTCGCAGGCGCGGCTCATCTGCGGGCACGACGACGAAAAGGGGTGGCCGGTGCTCCAAGGCGATGACCAGATGTGGTGCGACCAGACGCTGGCGGAGGCGTGGGACGACATCTCCAACTACTCCTTCTTCACCTTCGTGCGCGAGCCTGTGGATCGATTCAAGTCGGGTGCACAGCATGCCGAAATTAGCCCCTGGCCCTAGCCCTAGCCCTAGCCCTAGCACTAACCCTAACCTGAACCCTAACCTTAACCCTCACCTTAACCCTGACCCTGACCCTGACCCTGACCCTGACCCTGACCTTGACCCTATTCCTCACCCTAACCAGGTCTCTTCGAGAACGCCTACCGAGCGATCGCGGGCAACTACAGCACGTGCGCCAGCCAGGCAGCCGCAGCCAAGGAGACCCAGGACGACGATGCCCAGGACATCCAGGACGACGAGCTGGCCTTGGAGGTGCTCAAGAGGTGCCTGCGATGGATGGCACCGGACGCGGACAACTTGGACCCACACCTCAAGCCCCAGATCGATTTCTTCCTGCGGGACGGCCTGGTGATGCCTGAGCTGGCGTACATTGGGCACGTCGAGGAGCTGCAGGACGATTGGCCAGCGATCGTGAGCGCCTTCTTCGGCGCGAAGCCGGGCGCCCAAGTGCGGCAGATCCTCGAGCACGACCGGCTGCATGTTCGCAGCAAAGGGTCCGACCACTATTACGATTCAGAATCGCTGGGCGGGCTTGGTGCCAACTTCGCTCTGCTGAACATGAGCGACAGCGTGAGGGAAATCATCGCCGAGGCATTTCGAGTGGACGAGGTGTGCCTGGGCTATCAGCACTCGCGTGCGGACTCAAGAGCGGTCATGACCGAGCAGGACATGGAGGAGGCGATGGCACAGACCACCAAGGAGAACGAGGCGGCGCAGAAGGCCTTCGCAGACGCCGCCAAGGTGAACGCGGATGAGAAGGAGGCGGCCATTAAGGCGTTCGCAGACGCCGCCGCGGCGAACGCGGCTCCGGGCCGGTCATTGTAACTGCGTCGTAGCGTTTCTTATTGATTCAAACATTAAAGTATGATTAAAAACGGGTCGAAAGTCAAAACGTGATACGTGTGCTCTTTTGCGGCAAAAATGGACCTCTCAAGCTCGATAGATGACCACATGACGGGCGCGCCCGTCGCGGGCAACTAAACTCTAAAGCCGTAAGGCGGCAACTAACACCCAACGACCCTCGAGTCCCTCCGCATGACCTTCCGAGCCGGATTAGTCTCCGTCCTGTCGGGAGCGGCGCTTGTTCTTGCGCACCGCCTCGCGGATCCGCCGCGCCTGACTGCGCGTTGATGGGCGCAGGCACCAGTGAGCGACGTTGGCAGACGCACAGGGCTGGCGGCAGCAACGCCACACGCTGCCACTGGGATCTTCGCGGCTGAGCCACTCCTCTACAGAGCAGCCGGGATCCAGAACCTCGCATCCTAGTTGGCCGGGGGAGCGAGCTGCGGCAACCCCAAGACAGCACACTAAACATGCTGGCCTGCTCGTCGGTGATGCCGTCGAGCGGCTTGAGGGCCGGCTTGGTCCCCGCCCACGGCCGGCGCGGGTCGCGCGGGCCCTCACCCACCTCTCCTACCTCTACCTCTCCCACCTCGCCCTCCTCGCCCACCTTGCCCTCCTCGCCCTCCTCGCCCTCCTCGCCCTCCTCGCCCACCTCTTCCTCCTCCACCTCTGCCGGCATTGGTGCAGCACAGCCGCCGCTGCCGCCACCACCAGTGCTGCCGGCGCGGAAGCCGGTGTCGTCGAGCTCGACGGGATCCGCGGAACCCGCCGCGGCCGCGGCGGCTGACTGCGCGGCGGCCGACTCGGCGACGCCGTCGGCGATGAGGCTCGTCACCGGTGTGCCGCGACGCTCCATGAACTCCTAAACGGCCCTAACGTCGGCAGGGTCGGCGGCTTTGGAGGCAGCTGACTCGAGCAGCCCGGGCAGTGCATGAGGCAGTGGCGCGGCACCCAGTGGCCAGCTTCTGGGAGTGTCGAAGGCGCCCAGTGCCGTCAGGCGCCCAGAGTCGTATGGTGTCGCAGGAGCCGAGCTCGGGCACTGCGAAAGGGTGGGCGTTTGGCCATGCTGAAAGGGTGGGCGTTTGGCCATGCTGCTGCCACTACTACTACTACTACTGCTACTACTTGGCCATGCTGCTACTCCTCCAAGTTGCGGAAGTCGTCCTCGATCCAGCTCAGGTTATCCGCGATCAGGTGCGCACTCTGGCAGCCGGGGCACGTTACAAGCACCTGGCGCGCGGCCCATGCGGTCGTATAGGCGGTATGTCGGTGGCGCCCATGGGCGGGGCATACGTACTGCGCAGGCGGGTCATGGGTGGGGCATGTGCGGTGCGTGGGGCGGTGCGTGAGGCGGTGCGTGGGGCGGTACGTGGGGCGGTGCGTGGGGCGGTGCGTGGGGCGGTGCGTGGGGCGGTGCACCGTGCCCTTGGCGTAGGCGTGGTGGCTGATGCTGTGCGAGTTAGGAGCCTCGCACACGTTGCACCTGGGCAGTGGAGTTGGCGACCTTGGCGCAGGTACCAGAGCGCAAGCCATAGAGCAGCCTCTCTGCGGCACGCACGCGGCGAGGGCTCTCCTCCCTATCTCCCTCCTATCTCCTCCCTATCTCCTCCCTATCTCCTCCCTATCTCCTCCCCATCTCCTCCCCATCTCCTCCCTATCTCCTCCCTACCCCCTAATTTACCCCCTCCCTATCTCCTCCCGATCTCCTCCCGATCTCCTCCCGATCTCCTCCCGATCTCCTCCCGATCTCCTCTGGGGGCTCCAGAGGAAGAGCCCTTGCGCATGTCGGTGGGCTTCTGCAGGGGCAGTCACGCGGCTCACTTTATGGCCACTGTGCTGGTCCATGGGAACTGCAGCATGGTCAGCGGGCCCCTCACCCACGGCGGCCCATGCGGCCTGACCTGTCTCTCTGGCGCACTATCCTTTTCCTGTTTGACATGCCGGTTCACGTAAATTGCAGCTCGAACCGCTCCCGCTTTCGCTTGGGCTTGCTCTGCACCTGGTTGGGGCTAGGGCTAGGGCTAGGGCTAGGTCAGGGTTGGGGTCAGCGTTAGGGTCAGGGTTAGGGCCAGAATGCGGATCAGGGCGAGTCGCGCTTTCGCTTGGGTTTGCTCTGGTTCTAGGGAAAAGACCAGTGTGGGGAACCGGAGTGGTCATTGCTCCCAACAACGGGAGCAGGAGTGGTCACGGCTCCTAGTCTGCGCCTGCTTGGATGACGGCACGCGCTGCGCGAGGATCGCCGCGGCGCGCGGCGGGTCCATCCGATCGACTTCCTCCGGAGTATAGCCGAGCGACGTCAGCTGACGTCGCATCGCTCGAGTTATCATGAACTGGACTGACGCGACGGAGCGGCCGGTGGCCTCCAGAGTGCGACCGTCAGCGTCCGCCACTTGAGAGACCGATAGGATGGTGCCGTCGCCGCCGGCAGCGGTGTCTTCGTCGTCGCCGCCAACGTCACCGCCGCCATCGCCGGCGCAATCGCCGTCATTTTCGTCGCGCGGTATGCGCACAAGCTGCGCCATGGGAGGGGCCGCCCGGCACAATGGGGAGGAGGAGCCAGCTGCGCACACACATCGCGGCAGCCGGCCGCCGAGCGCGAGCGCGCAGCACAAGGTAGGCGCCAACAGCAACATGGTGGGGGCGCGCGCGCGCCGGGCGGGAACTCGCTCCACACACATTCGCAC
>Ga0209302_10001988_pt1 | contig 11970 bp, 2 predicted proteins | sample ArcOceMetagenome_2_FD_187445 | JGI IMG/M metagenome (GOLD analysis project Ga0209302, IMG submission 187445) | Marine eukaryotic phytoplankton communities from Arctic Ocean - Arctic Ocean ARC135M Metagenome (SPAdes) (version 2) | ecosystem: Environmental > Aquatic > Marine > Oceanic | place... | reverse complement strand
AACGACCTGACATAGCGCCGACCCCAAGCCGACGCAAACAGCCGCGCCATTGCCCTTAAGGCCGCGCTCACCCTCATGCTTTTTTATAACTCTCATTATATAACCCGACACGCTAGCCGAAAATTTTCATTATGGGTCCGTTTTCTCCACCCCCCAACCGTCCCGACCGGATCCGGAGCGGACGACACGCACCTAGTACACGAGTCAATCCTAAAATCCGAGGAAATGCTTTAGCCGGAGCAGCCGGTACCCGCCAGGGAAATCGCGCAGCAACAATTTCTTCTGCCGGCCGGCACATAAGAGACAAAGCCTGCAAGTTAAAAATAAAGCATTTTCTACCCTACCACGTACCAGGTACATCCGCGGGGCTCGAGAAGCGTGTAGTACTTTCCGTCAGAGAGAGAGAGAGAGAGAGACGGAGAGTCAATACCACACTCCTTAGCACATGTGGAGCACATGGGGGGTCCACATACCACTAGCTCTCGATTTTCAGTGCGGGACTTGTATATATATCAACAAATAAAAAAGGAATCAAAACGAAGACGAGAGTCAAAAGAGATCCTCGAGAGACCTTCGTACCCAGAGCTCGTCGCTTTCGAAGTCAGCCAGGGCCGTCGAGGAGGGGCGAGCGGGGAGAGAGTTGGTCACGCTGTAGCTCGACCTTCTTCTCTCGGTCATCTCGCGCACGCCAGCAAGCTGGGCGAGGAACCCCTTGGAGAGCTTGGGGAGTGCGTCCTCGTCGAACTTGAGGTTGAGGTGCCCGTATTTGATCTGGTCAGCCTTCTCCGAAAACTTCGAGGCTGGCCTGGACTCGATGGAGAATTTAAACCCGGGCGCCTCGACAACGAGCGCCTGGCCATGCGTGCCGCCAACGTGCTTCTTGCTAAATTTGAGCGTGGACCGCATTCCAAGCTTCGAGTTGAACGACTGATCAATCGAGTGGTCACTCGCCTTCCACCCCCTCGCCATCGTCTTGCCGTCAATCTCCACCACCATCTCGCCAAAGCCGCCTTCGCCACGCGAGACGTTGAGCACGGGCACGCCGTTGGCCTTCAGCGTGAGCTGGCCAAACCACTGCGCCTCCTCCTTGCCCGGCGCCAGGAAAGTCAGCGCAATCGCCATGGTGGAGGCCGCCTCGTTTGCCGCCAGGTTGCTCGCCTGCGCCCAGTCCACCTTTCGCTCCGCCCCCTCAGTCTGCAGAACCTGCTGCGTCGCCCGCTGAGCCTCCTCCGCTTTCTTCGCGATGGACATAAACTCCGCCTCTTCCTGTTGCCGTTGCCTACTGTCCTTGTGGCGGTCCCCTGTAGCGGACAGCGAGGTGGCGGCGGATACGATGCACGCGACGCTGGTCTCGTTCTGGCAGAACTGGTTAGAAGCCACCAGTCCATAGACGCAGCACTGAAGCGAGCCGCCCGGCTTGCGCTCGCAGCCGCCGCCGCCGCACTGGCCGCACGCCGCCGGGCAGCACGCGAACGAGCCGCTGCCCGCGCCGCCCGCGGCGAGCTGCTCAGCCGAGTTGAGGGACCGCTTGATGCCGTGCTGGCACTGCGCCTCCTGCGGCGGGCCTCGTTTGAGCAGCCGCGTCGACCTCTCCTCGCCAATGGCAGGTGCGGCGTCCACCGACCCAGCGCTAAAGGTCATGCCAAAGAGCTCCAGCTGCACGGGCTTGGCCTCGTGGCTCGTCCACGAGAGCAAGGGGCTGAGCACACCAGGTGTAAGGGAGAACTTGACGAAGTTGCTGCCGTGCACCTTCATCATGGGGTCGTTGCCCACGACGACGGAGTTGGTGAGCTCGGCGGTGGGCACGGCAGTCGGCGCGGGCGGCAGAAGCTGTAGCGCGTGGTAGCCGTCGGCCTTCAGCGAGCAGTGAGGAGCGCCGTCGAGGATGCTAATGAGCGGCACGGTCTCAGCGCTCACGCCCAGCTGTGCCGAGGCCTCGGAGGCGCTGGGCAGGAGGGCGTTGAGCTGCCCCCTAGTCGCCTCAGCCGCCGCAGTGCCGATGACGCAGATGTGAAAGGTGTACCGGACACTCGCGGCCTCAAGGCGCGAGGCGACCGCAGCAGGCGGCACGTCGGCAAGCGAGACGATGGTGGCGACGAGTGCGGCGCGGTCGGCAGGCGCGACGTCGTCAACGTCGCCAGCCGCCACGAGCGTGAGGGTCACCACCATGGGCGCGTCGATGGGTGCGTCAGTGGGCGCGGTCGTGGGTGCGGCGGTGGGCGCGTCGGTGGGCGCGGCGGTGGGCGCGGCGGTGGGTGCGGCGGTGGGTGCGGCGGTGGGTGCGGCGGTGGGTGCGGCGGTGGGTGCGGCGGTGGGCGCGTCGGTGGGCGCGTCGGTAGGCGCGACGGTGGGCGCGGCAGTGGGCGCGACGGTGGGCGCGACGGTGGGTGCGGCAGTGGTGAGCAACGCGGGCGGCCTTGAGGCCTTGAGCCCTCCAAACAGCCAGTTGCGTCCGGAAAAATCAGAAGTGCAGTTGCCCGCACCAACGTCAGGGTAGTTTGCCGCGTTGAGCTCCAAGCCGTCTTCCAGCCTCTTGATCTTCGCTGGATCGGAGTTGACGTTATCTTCTGCGTGCTGGTATGCTTCGGGCATGTTGGCAAAGATCACTTGGAGGCAGTCTTGGCTGACGAAGTTGATCTCCACCATGCTTCGCTCCTGCTCCCTGCCGATCGTCGATGTCGTGCCGTCTGGCTGCTCTGTGCCTTCCCTTGCGTCCAACCCGATTGCGGAGTTTGGTGGGAGTTTGGTCTGCCTTCCCTTGCGCGAGGACCACAGGGTGACCCACGCGTTGTCGGGGCAGTCGTACACGTGCATGGGCAAACCGTTGGGGGACTTCTCGTTGATGCCGTCGCGTTCGAGAGCCTTTGCTGCCAAGCTCATGTGCAGCAAGAACTGGCCATCATGTCCTGTGTCCTCCTCCTCGAACCCGAAGAGGGTGAACGACCCGCCCGTGCACATGAACTGCATCACCTCGGGGCCCTGGAATTCCGGGTTGCCGTGGTCGACGTCGAAGTAGCGCATCTTTGTCTTTGTCAGGACGACGGGGACACCGCCTTTGTCGACGAAACACGTTTCCGTCTTGAGGAGCCGATCCTCGCAAAGGTTGATTTGCATGAGATCGTTAGACGAGACCTCGTCCGTCTTGCGGCCGTGGCTGTATTCTGTGAGATTCTTGACGATGACACTGATCGCATTGTCACCCTGGGAGTCAAGGCCCCTCGGAGTCGAAATTAAATCGGCCAACCTCAGATACGACGTGTCGCCATCCTTATACACGGCCGTCTTCAAGTTGAACAGGTGGTCCTTGTTCTCGCCGTTCTGGTCATCGCCGCTGGAGGGCTTCAGTGTGTCGTGCCCGGTCACTGACGCAGAGAGCACGAGTGTGGGCGCAAGTGCAAGGGTCCACAGGCGCATGCTGGTGGACTGCGGGCAGCAGGCACAGGCCTCAGCTCGAGCCGCTGTGGGGACGACCGCGCCGGGGAGAACCAGAAGTTGTGGCCAAAAAAGGCAGCCAGCATTTTTCTTTCTTCTCGCAGAAAAAAGGCAGCCAGCATATATTTCTCTCTTCACGCAGGCACTTTTTTCTCGGGGTAGGCTTCCCTAACAGTAGTTAACTGGGGAAGTATCTTAAAATCACTCTCTCAGCGACGTATGAACATGGACATGCACCGTGTGCACATTGCTCAGCGTGGGAGGGTAGGTGACGGACAGTGCCATAAAGAAATGCGATCCTCTTATCAACTCTTTCTTATTATCTCGTTTCGATGAACACGCTATAGCCTTCCGCACTGAACACGCGATAGCAATAGAGGGGTAGGATAAGATAAGATAAGATAGATAGAAGCTTCTGTAAAAACAATAAAGCCTGTGCCTCGTGACGCGCTGGGGCGATACGGAAATGCCACCAGGTTCATCTGTCTGATCTGATCAGAGAAATGCCATGTTTAATTATTACAAGAGATACCTAATCCTAAACCTAATCCTATAGAGACGTATTGTCATTTGGTTCGGTTGAACCGCTCATGGTTCCTCCTCACGGCTTAATTGTCGCCGCTGCGAGGAGGCGGCGCAGGAGGCTGCCCTGCGGCTGGCAGGGCAGCCACCTGCGGCGATTGCGGCTGCGGCAGCGCGCCTTGCGGCTGCGCGCCTTGTGGCTGCGCCTTCTGCGGCGCGCGCGGCCGCAGCACGGCGGCGGGCACCGGGAACTCGAGCATCTGCCCCGCCTCGGAGCCCTGTGGGATGGTCATGGCGACGAGCGTGCCGCTCGGCGAGAGCCACGTGAGCTGCTGGCCGGGGCCCATCCCCTCGGGGATAGTGCAGCGCATCGTCACCACGCGGTGGCTATCGCCGCCGGCCGTCGAGTCGGCGACCGCAGCGCTGCTGCCACCGCCACCGCCGCCGCCGCCGCCGCCTCCCCAGCCTCCGAGCGAGCCGCTGGTGGCGCTAGGGGGGCCGCGGCCGCGGTAGACGGGCTTGTCGTCTTCGGGCTCGCGCAGCTTGCCGAAGACGCAAAAGTAGAGGAAGCGCGCGATGAGGCAGGCGAGGAAGACGAAGCCGATGAGCAGCAGCAGCTTGAGCACGAGGTGGAGCACCACCAGCCCGGGCGGCAGCTTAGGCCCGCTACCGTGCGGCCGCTCGATGCCCGTGCCGACGTGATCCATGTCGCCCTCAGCCCCATGAGGCTCGCCTGCCATGCTCACGTTGGCGGAGAAGCCGCCGCCAGCCACCGCCGCGACCGCCGCTGCCACGTTATGAGCAACGGCCGCCGCAGCCGCCGCCGGGACGGAGGCGAGTTGCGCGAGGCTGCCGTTGCTCACGACCCGAGCCGCCGCAGGGGCCGCGTGGGCCGCTCCCGTTGCGTTGGCGGTGGCGGCGGCAGCGGCAGAGGTGGTGTTGGCCAGCGCCGCAGAGGAGGCCGGGCCCGCGTGCCGGGCCTCGCTGCCATTTGCGGCGTGCGCGGTGGGCGTGGTGACGTTGGCCATGTGCGCCTCCGCATGCTGCAGCAGCAATAGCTCCTCGGGGTGCGCGCCGGCGCGCCGGCTGCCGCCGCGGCCGGCCTGGGGCGGCTCTGCCCCGAAGCGAGGCTGCCGTAGCTTGAGCGCCGCCTCGTGCCCCGCCGCCTGGCCGCTCCACGGCGAGGAGGCGTAGATCGCGTCCAGGCGCGCCTGCTGCGACTGCTGCTGCGACTGCTGCTGCGACTGCTGCTGCGACTGCTGCTGCTGCTGTGCGTCGTGGCGGCCCTCCGCGAAGGCCTCGCCGAGCGCCTGCCCGCCCAAGGCCACCACAGCGCTGCTGACACTCGCATCGCGCGAGGCGTCCTGGTCGGCCTCCTCCTCGTTGTCCTCCTCGTTGTCGGTCTCGGCCTCCTCCTCGGCCCCCTCCTCCTGCTCTGCAGCCTGCGTCGGCTTGCCCTCGGCGCGTGCCTGCTGCAGCCGTGCTGTCATCGCTTCCACCGCGTGCGGCGGCGCAGCCTCGGCCGGCAGCTGCACCCGCACCGGTGCCATGGTGTAACCGATGCCGCGCTCGCCGTCGAGCGGCTGCAGCCAGAACTGGTAGTTGTGCCGCGGCAGCAGCCCGCCAAAAGTAGCCTCGCACACCTTGGGCGACACGCACGAGCGCGCGGGGCCGCCGCCGCCGCCGCGTAGCGCCACGACGGGCGCGAGGCTCGCGCGCCGCGCGCTCCCGGCGAGAAGCAGCTGCTCGAGCCGCTCAAGCTGCGGGTGGGCGACATCGGCGTCGGCGTCGGCGTCCGGAGGCGGGGCCGCGCCGTCCTCCTCGGTGACGGCACCCTCGTACCCGCTGACGTGCAGCGCGGCGCACGCCGCGGGCAGGCTCCACGTGACGGAGAGCGCGCGCGGGGCGAGCGGGCTGGTGGCGACGCGCAGGTTGATGGCGCGGCAGGCTTGTGGCGCGAAGGGTGGGGGCGAAGGCGGCGTGGGTGGCGAGGGCGGCGTGGGCGGCGAGGGCGGCGAGGGCGGCGGCGGCGAGGGCGGCGAGGGCGGCGGCGAGGGCGGCGGCGAGGGCGAGGGCGGCGCGGGCGGTGGCGGCGAGGGCGGCGGCGGCGCGGGCGGCGGCGCGGGCGGCGGCGCGCGCAGCTCGGCCGCGCTCAGGTCACGCCGGCGGCCGGCCGCGAGGGTCTGCAGGTGCTTGGCCTCCGCGAGCCGCTGCCGCACGTGCGCCACCTCGGCGTAGTAAGCCTTGTCATAGACGGCCTGCAGCTTGGGGTTGAAGGCGCTCGAGTTGTCCTCGCGCGGCAGGGCAGGGTCCCACTCGGGGCTCGCGGCGGCGCGGTCCACCTGCTCGCGCTCCTCGAGCATCGCCTTGCGGTACTCGATCTGGTACGCCTCCTGCTCCTCTGGCGTGCGCGGCGCGCCCGCCGCCGCCGTGGTGTTGGCGGCCCGGGTCGCGTTGGCCGCGGCCTCTGCGCGCGCCTCTGCGCGCGCCTCGCGCTCCTCGGCCACCGCGAGCGCGTACTCGCGGTCGTAGTTGGCCTTGTTCTCGGCAAAGCGGCGCAGCGCCTCGCTGACGCCGTCGCGCCGCGCCGCCTCCTCGAGCGACGGTGAGGCGCCGCCGGCCGCGGCACGCTCGCGCCGCACGCGCTCGCGTTCCTCGGCCACGGTGGCGCGGTACTCGCCCTCGAAGGCCGCCTCCTGCTCCGAGGTGTGCGGCGAGGTGGCCGCGCCGCGCTTGGCGCGCTCCACCGCCACCCCCGCGCGGTACTCGTCGTCGTACACCTTGGCGCCGTCGACGAGGGCCGGCGCCGGCACGGCATCGACCAGCTCCTCGCGTGTGTGCGCGTCGTAGGACTTGCCGTCGGCCAGCCGCAGCGGGCCGTTGATGAACTCGGTCAGCGCGGGCAGCGGGCGGAAAGCGGTCGAGTCGGAGCACACGCGCTCCGCCTTGGTGTAGACATAGCAGAGGCGCGAGGGCGGCCCCGCCTCGAAGTCGAGCCGCGCCACCCCGGCCGCCGAGCTGCCGCTGGGCAGCACCTCGCCCTCGCCTCCGTAGACGGCTAGGGTGCTCTCCTGCAGGCAGAGCCGCTTGCCCTTGCCGGCGCCCCCGCCACGCGCCGTGATGCACTGCCCGGGGCGGAGCGACTCGCCCGGCGTGAGCAGCTCGTCGCCCAGCGCCGCGACGGCGGGCGCGCCGCCCGCGCGGCGGCGCCGTGTCTCCTCCGCCGCGGCGCGCGCCGACGCGACAAACTGCGGCATGGCCTTGGCCTCCTCCGCCGAGGCAGCGGCCTTGTCGGCAGCGGCCTCGGCGCGCGCCTTGGCACGCGCGCTACGCTTCTCGGCGGCGGCCGCCGCGGCAAGCTTGCGCCGCGCCGCCGCCTGCGTGCCGGCAAGCGCCCTCTCGGACGCCTTCTTCCACGCAGCCTCCTTGGATGACACCGCTGCCGCCGCGCGCTGCTTCTCCTCTGCCGCGTGCAGCGCGCGCGTCGCCTCCTGCGCCGCCTCCTCCGCCTGCTTCTCCGCCGTTGCGACCGCCGCGTCCGACGCCGCCGACGCGCGCTTCGCGTCCTCCGCGGCCTGCGCCACGCGCGCCGCCGCCGCCTTCGCCTTCTGGGCCTTGTCGCGCGCCGCCGCGTCCGCCGCCGCCTTCTCGACCGCCGCGGCCACCTCGGCGTCCTTCTGCGTGAGCACCTTCTTGGTAGCCGCCTCGACCGCCGCGTCCGCGTCCGCCGCCGCCTTGACCGCCGCCGCCGTGAGCGCCTGCTCCCGCTCCGCCGCTGCCGTCTTCTCGGACGCCACGCGCTCCGCCGCCACGCGCGCCTCCGCCGCCGTGGCGCGCTCCTCAGCCGCCTCCGCGCGCTCGCTCGCCGACTTCTGCAGCTCCTTGGCAATTTCCTCGCGCGCCTGTGCCGACGTCTCCGCGGCGCGCGCGCGCTTCGCCTCCGCGCGCCACGCCGTCGCCTCCTCCGCCGCCGCCTTGGAGGCGATCATCTGCTTGGCCTCGTTCTCGTGCGCCTCCTCCTCCGCCTCCTCGGACTCGCGCACGTCACGCTCCGCCGCCTCGGCGCGGTAGGCCGCCGCCTCCTCCGCCGCCGCCATCTCCGACGCCTTGGCCTCGGCCTTCTCGTGCTCCGCTGCCGCTGCCTTCTCGCTCTCGACACGCTCGCGCCAATGCCTCTCGGCCTCCTCGCGCCTCTGCCCCGCCGCCACGCCAGCGTTGTAGGCGTGCTCTGCCTCGGCGCGCTCAGCTGCGGCGGTCGCGTTGGCCGCCTTCTCCACCACCGCTGCCTCGGCCGCCTCGCGCTCTGCCTTCCGCCGCGCGGCGTCAGCGCGTGCAACCGCTTCCTTGGCGGCCTTGCCCGCCGCCTCGGCGCGTGCAACCGCCTCCTCACGCAGCTTCCGGCTGTTCTTAGACGACGGCGACGGCGTGGCCTTCGCTGACTTCTCGTGGTAGAAGTCTCCAGTCGACTGCGCCGCTCGCAACCAGAAGGCCTCCTCCGCCTCTTGCGCTGCCTGCTCCTCTTCCTCCACTGACAGCAGCTCCTCCTCCTCCTCCTCCTCGTCGTCGTCCTCGTCGTCGTCCTCGTTCTCGTCGTCGTCCTCGTCGTCGTCCTGCTCCTCTGGCAGCGGCGACGGTGAGGCGCCGCCCACCTTAACGCCGGCTGGTGCTGCCACCGTCACGGGCGACGGCAGCGGCGAGGCCGCAGGTGAGGCCTCTGGCGCGTCACCTGAGGCGTCAATGACACCTGAGGCGTCCGGCGAGGCCGCTGGCGAGCTCGACAAAATGGGGGGGGGGCACTGCAGAGACTGGCTCGTGGTCACGTTGAGCAGGCTCGTCTCGTCGCCCACACCGCGCGCGTTGACGGCCTGGAGCGCGAGGCTGGCCGTCGTCCCCGGTGCCAAGCCGGTGATGTCCATGACGCACGTCTCGAGGCACGACACGGGGCTGAGCTCCTCCTCGGTGAGCTCGAAGCGGCGCTGCGTCGTGCTGCCCTCTGCCGTGCGCAACCACAGCCGGAGCACGTAGCTGCCCGCGTCGCAGGCCTCACCCTGGTCGGCCATCACCCATGAAATGTTGAACGAGTCGCAGCCCGCCGAGCCCTGCACGACCTCGAACGATCTCGGCGAGGCGGGCAGCTCGCAGCTCGAGCCCGGCTCGCCATTCTCGTCCACCGGCAGCAGCGGCGTCGCCGACGGCGACGGTCCGTGACGCTTCTTGCGCCCGCCGGGGTTCGGCGTCGGCGTCGGCATAGTGGGCACCTCCTCGACGGTGGGCACCTCCTCGACGGTGAGGCCCAGCGCGTTGGAGGCGTCGGCGGCGGTGCCGAGGACACGGGAGAGCTTTTCCTCCACCGCCGCGGCTGTGGTGGAGATGGGCACAGCGATGGTGGCAGTGATTATCACGCTGGCGGCAGCCACGTTGACCGTGACGTGGGACGTGTCGACACCAGCGGCTGCCGCGATGCTTTGCTTCAAGCTCGAGGTGTCCGAGTAGTCGCTGACGCTGCCGCTGGCCGTCAGCGTGAGCACGACCGTCTCCACATAGGGCTTCATTCGCTTGCCGTTGGGAGTAGGCGTCGGCGTCATCATCGGCGTCGGCGTCGGCGAGCCCCGCTTGCCCTTGGGCGTAGGAGTGGGATACGGCGTCGGCTTCGGCCACGCCGTCGGCGTCGGCCACGGCGTCAGCGTCGGCCACGGCGTCAGCGTCGGCCACGGCGTTGGCAGCGGCGTGGGTTCCCAGGCGCAGTCGCATCCCGAGCAGTCGCAGCCGAGGAGCGACTCGAGCTCGCCACAAGAGAAGTTGTGGTACTTCTCCCATGTGTAACACGTCTCGCCGAAGCAAGTGGACTCGCAGACGCCCGAGTGAACCGGCGGCGGCGCCGGCCAGCCCGGGCTCGAGAGCGGCGGCGGCGGCGAAGCCCAGCGCGCTCCCCCGGTGGGGGTTGGCGTGGGCGTGCCACCGCGAGTGGGCGTGGGCGTGAGCCCGGGCGTTCCCGTCGGCGTTGGGGTGCCGCCGTGGGTGGGCGTGGGTGTAACCCAGGGCGTTGGGGTGGCGTTAGGGTCAGGGTTGGTGGCGTTCCATTCCGTGTCGCACGGAGGTGGCGGCGGCGGGTGCGGTGCCAGGCCCGGCGGGTAGGGCGGCGGCGCGCAGAGGGTGGCCTGTGTGACCGGCGCCGTGGGTAGGCTCTGGCAGTCGGCGGTGGCGGAGGAGAGGGTGAGCGAGTAGAGCGTACACGGGTCGAGGCCGGAGACGTCGAAGGAGCACGACTGCCGCTCGTCGTCCAGCTCGGTGCAGGCGAGGTCGGGCAGGGAGACGTTGTACCGCTGCGGCAGCACGTCGCCCTGCTGCCCCTGCTCGCGCATCAAGGTGAGGTAGTAGAACTCAGCGTCGCTCCCCTCGGGCGCCGTCGTCCAGCTCACGTTGAGTGAGGCCGAGTCCGGCGGGGCACTCGAGTCGGGCGAGACAGCCAGCCCCTGCGGCATACTGGGGCAGCCGCCCTCGTCGGGCTCCTCCCCGCTGCTCGCCTCACAGATGCTCATGTCGCTCACGGTCTGGCGCAGCGCCGCGTTGGCTGCGCCCAGCAGCGCGGCGCTCGCCGCGGTGACGTTGTCGGCGTCGGCGTCGGTGGGTACCACCGAGGCGCGGCTGCCGAGTACAAAGTAGGGCTCGAGCAGCGCAAGGCGCCACTTGGAGAGGCACGAGTAGGTCGCCTCACGCACCGGCACGAAGTAGCCCTTGGCGGCGCCGCCCGCCGGCATGAGCTGCTCGCCCATCTCGCGCATGTCTCTCTGCAGCGCGTTGAAGCGCTCGACCGCCGCCTCGATCGTGATCGCCCCGCCCAGCTCGGCGCGCACGCGCACGAGCTCGCACGTGTCATCGAGCCGCGTCCGCTTGACGTCCGCCGGTGGGGTGGACGAGGCCGGCAGCGGGGCGGGGGTGGGGGTGCCACTGGTGGACGGGGTGGGAGTGGGGGCGCTGTCGCCGCTGAGCGTGCGGCTGAGTGGGCTGCTGGCGCCGCTCGAACGCACGGCCACGCTCACCATGGGCGACTTTGGGCTGGCCTCGGCCTCGGGATCGGGCAGCCCCTCGGGCAGGCAAGCGAAGGCGTCGGCCGCCTCGAGCTCCTCGACGCGGCAACCGCCCTCCTGGGCCGAGAGGCCGTGGCACAAGTCGGCGCCGATGGCCTCGAGTGGGTTGCCACCCAGCTGCACGGGCACGAGGAGCGAGAGCACGAGCGGCGCCGTGGTCAGGACCGTGGCGAGCGAGAAGCTCTCGTCGTCCTCCGCCGCGCCGGCCACAGCCTGCTCGGATGGTTGGTGGGGGTGAGGGATGGAGGGACGGAGGGTCGGGGTTTCAGGTGAAGGCGGGTGCCTGGCAGCCCAGGCTGGCCTGAACCCTACTTCCAAACCCTACCCAAGGCAAGGGGCCGCGCCGCGCCTGGTAGACGATGTCGGCGAGCTCCTCGCCGCTGAGATCGTCTTGCGTTGGGCGCATCTTGCTCGAGCAAAGCAGCCCACCAAAGTGCACGTTGGGCGGCGGCGCCGGAGGCGGCGGTGGCGAGGGCGGCGGCGAGGGCGGCGAGGGGGGGGCTTGGGGGACATCGCACGGGGTGGGAGGGCAGGGGCAGCACGGAAGCGAGGAGGGAGTGGCGAACGGCGTGCCACTTGGCGTGACGAACGGCGTGACCGACACAGACGGGGTGACCGTGGTGAACGGCGTGGCTGACGGCGTGATGGTGACGGACGGCGTAGGGGTCGTGCCCTCGCACACCCAGTGGCAATTGCTGGGCGTGGGCGTGGGCGTGCCAGTTCCGGTGGGGGTCGGGGTGGCGGTTCCGTCGGGCATGGGCGTGGGCGTCGTGCTATCGAGCTGCAAGAACATTCCGTCCGGGGTGGGGGTGGCGGTACCCGTGGGGGTGGCGGTGGGGGTGGCGGTACCCGTGGGGGTAGGCGTGGGGGTGCCATCGCACACCATATGGCACTGGCCAGGCGTAGGGGTAGGCGTCATGAACGGCGG
>Ga0209302_10001987_pt1 | contig 11970 bp, 7 predicted proteins | sample ArcOceMetagenome_2_FD_187445 | JGI IMG/M metagenome (GOLD analysis project Ga0209302, IMG submission 187445) | Marine eukaryotic phytoplankton communities from Arctic Ocean - Arctic Ocean ARC135M Metagenome (SPAdes) (version 2) | ecosystem: Environmental > Aquatic > Marine > Oceanic | place... | reverse complement strand
TGACCCTGACCCTGACCCTGACCCTGACCCTGACCCTGACCCTGACCCTGACCCTGACCCTGACCCTGACCCTGACCCTGACCCTGACCCTGACCTTGTGTTGACCCCAGCCCCAACTCCAAGCCTAACCCTAACCAGGCGACGTCTTATCGGCGCTGAAGTACGCGACCAAGTACGCGATAAAGCAGGAGAAAGGGAGCAAGGCCTTCAACAAGATGATGGCGGAGTGTAGGCGGAGTGTATCGAGTGTTAGGTGGTTTGTCAGGAGGTGGGGAAATATTACTGAAAACCGCACGTCGAGTCCAAACTCCCGCTTTCTAGTCTAAAGCACGCGCGGAAGAAGGGGAACGGGTGGTTTGTCATATTTCTGGTTTCCCCCACGCCCCCAGTAGACGATGGCACCGTCCACCGAAGACTAGTGACTGCGACAGCGATGGAGGCGGAAGGGCTGTCTGCTTGCGCATTTGTATCAACTGCGAAGGGCGATGCGCTCATGCGAAGGCGGTTGCTGCGTGGCTAGGCAGAAGCGGCGGCGTGGATGCACTCTGTGCAGAGCACGCAGACGCAGGGGTTCAGTTTTAACGTTAACCAGGTGTTAATACAACTGTATTAACACCACAGACTGCTGTCCAGGTGATAACACCTCACTAACACCAACACCTGGCAGATGTTAGAACACCACACTAACACAAACATCTGGCAAGTGTTAGACCTACGGCCTCAGTCCAGCTCCACTTTGTTCTTTAAGATGCGGAGAGGGGTCACACTCTCCACAGCGCCGAGGCCGAGCTCTTTGGCTGTATGCTCGCACTAAAGGATATACCCTCTGTGGATTCGCCAACTTCTGCTGGACCTGCACCTCCTGCAGCCTGGCCCCTCGATGATGTGGTGCGACTCCAAGTCTGCGGTCGCGATGGCTTTCGATCCGGTCGCCTTCAAGAACACGAAGCACATCCTCCGCGCAGCCGAGTTCCTCAAGCACCACACGCTTTGCGGCAGTGTAATGATCACGCACGCTAAGGGTGTAATCATGATCGCCGATATGTTGACCAAGGGACAAGCTCGCCCTATCTTCCTCGTGCAGCTTCTCAAGCTGTTCGATGACTATACGCAAAGAACAGCATAATCGAGCTCACGGACTAATACGGTTCTGGCTCTCGCTCGACAAGATCCATCTCAGTCATGTGAGGGGCTATAACGCTAGGACGACGGGATGTTCGTCCCGTATTAGTTCCTGTAAAAGCGCCCGCTGCACAGTGTTCGGTTTGCGGAATGTGCCCGCTGCGCGTTCGTGTTTCTAACAACAAGACTGCTAAACGCACACCCGAAACGCTTCCCCTTGGGCCAGATCCTTGCATCGTGCTACTGTGTACGTGTTCCCAGCCCTGCTCCGACGCCCCTCCCTCCTGTCCGCAGAAAGTTGACCACAGAACTCACCGCGCACGCTGACCACAGAGGTTTGCACCGCTGCCCTCTGGGCCACGCGAACCTTATATGCTTGCGTGCGTAGCCTCGCACTCTGCTCCAGGGCCGAGGCGGTGGTCGCTATAACGGCTCCTGGCTAGGGTTAGGGTTAGGGTTAGGGTCACAGGGTTAGGGTCAGGGTTAGGGTTAGGGTTGGGGTTAGGGTTAGCGACCACACGCGACGTGAGCCCCTCTCACACACCCACATCACAAAGTATGTGCCCGCCCACCTACGCAGGTATGATGCGTCTCCTTCTCCTCGTCTCGGCGCTCGGCGCGGCCCACGCGCAGCTCATGCCCAACTCGCCCTGGCCGATGCGAGGGCGGAACCCGGGCCGCACGGCCAACGGGCTCGTCGCCGCGCCCGACAATAGCGTGGTGGTCGTCAAGTACAAGACGGGGGGGTCAATCTACTCCTCGCCGGCGGTGGGCGCCGACGGCACCGTGTACGTCGGGTCGACCGACGGCTTCCTCTACGCGCTCAAGGCCGACGGCATGACCCTCAAGTGGAAGTACAAGACGGGGGACAGTGTCTACTCCTCGCCGGCGGTGGGCGCCGACGGCACCGTGTACGTTGGATCAATCGACGGCTACGTCTACGCGCTCAAGGCCGACGGCATGACCCTCAAGTGGAAGTACAAGACGGGGGACAGTGTCCGCTCCTCGCCGGCGGTGGGCGCCGACGGCATCGTGTACGTTGGATCAATAGACGGCTACGTCTACGCGCTCAGGGCTGACGGCAGCGACGAGGACCGCCTAAAGTGGAGTGTTGATTTTGGGCAATGGAGGCCAACTTTTTATCAGAGTGCGATTGGAACCTCGCTGGCGGTGGGTGCCGACGGTACCGTCTACCACAAATTAAACGCGATCAAGGACACCGACGGCACGCTCAAGTGGACGTACGATACGCTGGCGACCGACGGTTATCTCTCCGCTTCGCCGGTTGTGGATGCCGACGGCACCGTGTACATCAGTTCCAAAGACTTGCAGATTTCCAACGGACGCACACTTCCGGCGGTCCTCTACGCGCTCAGGGCTGACGGCAGCGACGAGGACCGCCTAAAGTGGAGAACTTTTCTGTACGGGGCGGATCTTGTCGATTTAAATACGATTGCTGGAACCTCGCCGGCGGTGGGTGCCGACGGTACCGTCTACATCGGGTGGAACGACAACAACTTCTACGCGTTAACAAAAGCCGACGGCGTGCCCAAGTGGACGTACGATATTGGCCTCAATGTCTACTCCTCGCCAGCGGTGGGCGCCGACGGCACCGTGTATGTCGGGTCGGACGGTGGTATCCTCTACGCGCTCAAGTCTGACAGCAGCGACGCGGACCGCCTCAAGTGGAAGTACCAGACGGGGGGTCCAATCGCCTCCTCGCCGGCGATTGGCGCCGACGGCACCGTGTACGTCGGGTCGAACGACGGCTTCCTGTACGGCTTCGGCCTCTCCGCCGGCTACATTACGTCGTCGCTCAAACTCGCCCAGCGTGCGTTCGCGCGCAACGAGACCGAGAGCGCGCTTAAGCAGCTGCAGCACCTCTGCGACTTCCGCTCGTCAGTCCACAATCCAGTTGGAGCCGATACGTTCACGCCCGAGACGGTCAGCCTCGTCGGCACGTCGTGCCAGCTCTTCAGTAACTCGCGCAACTCTCCAGGCTACGGTCGCGCCTGGGGAAGCTTCGTCACCCCGCTCTCATTCACCGAGTACAAAGGCCTCATCTCCACGGGCGGCACGATGATGACGCTCCTGCAGAGGTACGAGGACGACCTGGCCAAGTTCGAGGCGAAGGGAAGGAGCATTGACCAACGCATCGAAGCCGCAAACGACGCTGTCAATGGCTATGCGGCCGACGTGGTCAGCTGGCAGGCTGTCTCGCAGCGCGATAAGGCTCTCATGAGCGCGTACGGCAATCAGATCGTGACAGTTGGCCAGCAGATGGACTCCAAATATGCAGTGCTGCAGACCGACGTGCTCAGTCTGATCAAAAACCTCGATGCTCAGCTGCAGAACCTGAATACAGCTCTTGTGGATGCAAAGAACAAGGACGCGACGAGGAGGGCCTGGCGCCCTTTCAGAGCCTTTATTGACGTATATCTGGGCGCCTTATCCGTGTGCGCTTGCCTTGGCTTGGCGGCAGGGACCGCCGGTACCGCCGCCTCCGTGTGCTTGCCCGAAATCCTGGATGCCGTCAACGGAGTCGCACAGGGGGTCGAGGACTGCGTCAACACTCTCCAGTCGTCGTGCAAGAAGTGCAATGAGCTCTCGGCCGAGATACAGGAGGCGAAGGACGCCGAGCAGGAGATCAACGCCCTCGCCGGCATGACCAAGGCGGCGCAGGCGCTCAACGCCCAGCTGAGCACGGGCAAGGATCTCCCGGAAGAGTTGCCGCTACTCATCTCCGAGAAGATTTCGATGGACAACCTGCGCTCCAGCGCCGACCTCTTTCGGCAGGAGCTGGTCAAGGAGGCGGGTAAGAATGGGTCGAAGTATGCAAGCGACATCCGCGACTGGACCGAGCTGGGCGTCACGCGCGTCTCGCTCTTCCTCTCGTACTACAGCCTCGCGACGCGTGTGCAGAACGACGAAGGCCAGCTCACGGCGCTGCAGACGCGCACGAAGATCGTGCAAGACCGCCTGGATGACGAGCAGAGCCAGGAGGCAGCGGTCATCAGCGCCGCCTCTCTCATGTACGAGCGGCAGCAGACGCAGGCAATGCTCATCATCAAGTATCTCTACGAGGAGGTCAAGCAGTACCAGTACTTCTCGCTCACGCCGTTGCCGCCGATCGAGCTGCCCGAGAACCCGCAGTCGACTGACATCCTCGAGGTGCAGCAGTTCATCCAGGAAGAATACCTGGCGGAGATCTCGAAGCAGAGCTCCGGCCGCAACCTCGCTTGGATCTACATCGAGGTGAACGAGGCTACCGAGCCGTCCACGCTGGCGTCCATACGCACGAACGGCTCAACGAGCGTTGTGCTCCCGATTCCACTCAAGAGTATCACCATCACGACGACCAACACCACGACCAACACCACGACGAACGCGACTCGGCTGATCGCCGACACCAACTACTATCAGATGCGTGTTCAAGACATCAGAGTCTATCTGCGCGACGCATCGGGGGCGCCACTCGGCAACGGCATTAACTCAGTGGAGGTGTTTCTGGAGAAGTTGGGCATCTCCTCGTTCTTCGACTCGAACATGGAGCTGCACGTGTTCACGCACGACATGCTTGTGTACGGTGCCTTCAAGTACGACTCCTCGAAGAGGGACTGTCCGATATCAAAGGACTACTGCGGCGACAACTGTCCCGACTACATCCACTACTCGCCGTTTGGCAAATGGAACTTGCGGTTTTTCGGCGAGCAGGGTGTCGACCTCTCGAAGCTCGACTCGATCCGTTTTGAGTTCCAGGTCGACTACCAGGAGAAGGAGGGCAGCATGACGAACATATTTGGCAAGGACCCAGAGCGCTATCCGCAGGACTTCTTCAATGGAGACAAACCCTGTGAGCCTCTGGGCGACGACAACGACGATAATGATGACGATGTCGACGACGATGGGGGCGGCTCTTCGACGTCGCCGCCGCCCAGCCCTTCGCCACCGTCACCGTCGCCGCCGCCGTCGCCGCCGCCGCCACCGCCGCCGCCGCGTGTGCCCTCGTGCCCGATGGGCTGCGTCCCGGCTGATCGCCGCCGCCGCCACCTGCTCTTCGGCGCTGTCCCCAATTGCCCCGAGGGCTGCGTTTCTGCCAAGCAGAGCATGGGGGCCTCTGATTGAAGATAAGGATGACTTCGCCGGCAGTTCGCCGGACCTGTGCGCAAACTATAGGCTGCGCGCATGAGGGTTCGGGAAGCCGTTGGTGGATACATTGCAAGGTTGTGTGGGAAAGGTCTGGAGTATGGGGGTTTGGCGCGCGCTACTAACACTGTGGCGCGCGAACAAGGGGGGGGGGGGGGGGGGCCCGCGCATTGCTTGCGTGGCCTCTGAGCGAGACTGGTTTGGCGCGCGCCACCACAGCATTTTGGCGCGCGAATATATATAAGGGGAGGGGGCGCGAGTGGCGCGCGTGTCGTTCGAGTCGTATTCGAGTCGCGTGTCGTTCGAGTACATTGTGACGTCGCGTTCGAGCGACTCTGAGCCGTTGCATCGTGAAGTATATATCGTGAAGTATAAATGGTGTCGCCGCCGTAGGCCGTTGCCGTCAGGGTTGCCGTCGCCACTGCCGCCGATGCCTTGCCCAAGCCCGGAGGCGTGCAAGTGTTGGAGCCCAGCCCTGTTTTTTTGGCGCTGGCTCTGGAAGTGTATGCCACGGTGCGCTTGCGCGGCCGAGACTACCAGTACACACTGCCGACTGCCCCCCTCCTTATCGAGCGAGCCACCGCCTTCTATGGTTTTCCCCGTTTTCTCATCGCACGCCGCGTACATAGACTCGATAACGGTGCGGAGACCTGCTCTAGACCTGCTCGTCCCCCGCGACCCCCTCGCATTTTCTCGAGGCTGCCTGGAGGGCGCGCCCATGCTGTGTGTGCTCCCTACAACTTTGGTAAATTTAGCTTTATTACTCATAACCGTCTACGGTTGAGCCTACACTCGAGCTCTCTAGTGAGATCTACGAGACGCTAACAGGCATGACAACGGATGTCTACCCCCGGGAGAACTGCATAGCCCCGGCCATTGTATTCATAGTATGGTGTACATTTTCGGTACACAACGCCTGTGTTGCAGCCCTTCGGTTGAAGATTCTCCACATGGCGTGCGCCCGCATCACCCGCCTGTCTGCCCAAACTAGTAGAGGTATCAAGCCACCTTGTAGACCAAAGGGGGGCCGGCGGCGAGAGGGCCGCAGCATAGTCCAAAGACAGCGTGATAGTCTCTGTGTGAGGCTCACGAGCCAAAAAACCCTCACCCCAACCCTCCTCGCCTTCGTGGGCACGAGCCTCAGGTGATCTCGCCCTGACCCTTACCCTCACCCTAGCCCTCACCCTGGCCCTAACCCTCCTTGCCTTCGTGAGCACGAGCCTCAGGTGATCTTGCCCTAACCCTCACCCTCACCCTCCCTAGCATTGACCGCGTGGTCATACTTGGGCTCATCGGGTTTTCTCGCCGTGGGTCGCAGGTCGCTGCTTATTAACAGCGTTTTAAAACCTTGGGCGTTTTAACACCTTGGGCGTTTTAACACTGTTTTAACACTGTTGTAACATTAACACTGGAGCCCTTTACTAACACCGCGGGTGGGAGACCCACTCACTATTCCAAAAAGAATCCGTGTTACTACATTAAAACTGAACCCCTGCGCCGACGGCGCAACACACTGCTGATGGCGGCCGCCGCGGGAGGGCACGAGGTGACGGTGCGGATGCTGCTGAGGCGCGGCGCCCGAGCGTCAACACAACCTTCAGAACTGTGATGGCTGCACAGCCGTGTGGAGCTGCATGAATGCTGCGCTAGAAGCAGAACGTCGCTTGCAGCGGCGCTCCTCAGCCAACATGTTCGATGTTTGACTGCGTGACCAGGGCGGGTAGCCCAGGCACCCTCCGAAAGCGGGTCGCGCGCGTGCTCCTTGCGTTGGTCCTCTGTCACCTGCTCACCATCGCATGTTGGCGCCCGTCTCGAGAAGCGCGCGGGTTGGGGGACCAGCTACAGGTCTACAGCTCGACGACGAAGCGAGCTCCAAAATCTCCGACGGCTACTCCTACTGCACAGGCAGCGCTCAGCTTGCCATGCAGTATGCGGTCGGCGATTTGCGAGCTTGCCGCGTCAGCGCGCTCCAGCAGCTGGTCGCCCGTGCTCTACGTTTCGCGCAGCCCCTTTATGCGATGTCTACCCCAGTTCCCCCAGGCCACGCGCACGGGCCGGCGAGCAAATATATAAAAACTCACGGCTTTTTTCTATTTCTTTTTTGTGGGCGACTTAAAATAAGAAAGCGTAACTCACTATAGTAAACGTGCCTCAAATCGTGGCGGCCGGGTGGGCGGAGCGTCGTCAGCTCGGCCGTCGCCCACGAAAAGGGAGGGAGAACTTGCGCCGACGGGTCGCGGCCGCTGCGGGAGCCGGGACAGCGGGCGACACGAGTGGCAGCGAGGGCAGCGTGCCGGCGACGGCAGGCGGCGGGACCGGCGGGACAATTGATGCGGTGGGCGCCTGGTAGCGGGAGGTTGGCTGCGTGACCAGAGGCGACCTCCCGCTACCAGGCGCAACCCGACTGGCGATGGAAGCCTTCCACGCGTGCCGGACCCGTGCGCATGCGGAGATGGGCGCCGGTTTGTCCTTGTGTGCGGTGATGCTGCGATGGCCGAGGAGCGGCCGCCTAGCTTGAGGGAGGTCTGTGTCCGCCGCCTTGACCCCTCCCTCCTTCTTTCCGCCTTGATGTGCCCGGTAGTAGGAGGGGGGTGCCCGGTAGTACATTGAGGACGTAGCAGCCGTCGATGTGATAGTTCCTGCCTCCGCCTCCGCTACAGCCTCCTCCAAATCCAAATATTGCCTCTTCCAAATGGAGATCTGCTCGTTTGTCGCCGCCTCAGCCTTCGCCTCCGCCGCTCTCTCTTTCGCTTTCGCTCTCGCGTTGAATTTCGCCTTTGCTGCTCCCGCTGCTTTCGCCGCTTCCATCTCCGCAGCAGCCGCTTCCGCCTCCTCCGCCGCCGCTCTGACAGCCACTTTCATATCTACCTGCGCCTGCGCCCGTGCCTGCGCCTGCGCCTGTGCCGCCTGTGCCTTCGCCTCCGCCGCTTTCGCTTCAGCTTCAGTCTGCCTAACCTCCACCTCCCGTGCCTCCACCTCCGCCTCCGCCGATTCCGGCTCCGCCCTTCCCTCCACCATAGCTGACGGGTGCTCCGTCAGCCACAGCCTCGCCGCACCTCGCCGCCACACCTTCGCCTCCGCCTCAGCCACCGCCTCCGCCTCCGCCGCCTTCTGATCCAGCTCTAGCACCTTTGTACGCACCAGCTGCTGCGCCGCCTCCGCCTCGGCCCCAGCCTCGGCCTCTGACTCGACCTCAGCCTCTGAGAATACGCGCCAGAGCTCGGCGGGTGCTGCAGAGCTCCGAGGCGCAACCAGGAGCACGGACGCGACCTGTGTTAAAAACGATATCCGTGTGACGATGCCACAGATGCCACAGCTAGGCGGCTGATTGGTCGAGGCTGGCCGAAGCTTGAGACGAGACAGCCTGAGGAATGATCTGGCGCTGACAGAAGCCTCCAGAGAGCCAGGTGTGTGTCCGAGTTCTCGGCTTCCTCGCTTCAACATGGCACGCGACGGCAGCACTCTTCATGCGGAAGCTCGAGGCCGCCCGCACCGAGTCGTAGGAGGGTAGGCGGAGGCCTGCAGCGGGGCTGGTGTTGCCGCTCACGCCACGTGTCACCACCGCCAAGTTGATCGGCGCGCGCGGCGGAGGAAGAGGTGCACGCCGTTGCAGTCGAGGCAGCGCGGACGCGCGCGGCGGAGGCGGCAGCGCGGCTGGGGGCCACTCTGCCGCTGCCGACAGGGCGTAACCGCTGGTTGGGGCCGACTGTGACGGAGGCTCTGGTGCGAGCAGCTCCGTGGGCGTGGCGAGGCGAGGGGGTGGCTCCTCCGCCTGCGGACCAAGGGTGGCCTCCTCTTTCTTTGCGGCCAGCCGCTCCATGGTGGCCCGCCTCGCCTCCTCCGCCACCGCCGCCACCAGCAGGGCCGTCCATGCCGCCTCCGCTTCCGCCTCCCGCGCCGTACGCGGCGGAGCCTCGATAGGAGGCTGCGGCCGTGAGCGCGGCAACCGCGGCGCGCGGTGTGCCCGCGCCCCGATCGGCGGGGTCGGACGAGGCGAGAGCGCGTGAGCGCGATCAAACCGCTCGGTGCGCAGCACGTCGGCCGGTGTCTTCTGGTGAGGGCGAGGGCAGGGAGTAGGGTGAGGGGTGAAGGGGGAGGCGGAAATGGGGAGTGGGGAGGGGGCAGGGCGAGAGGAGTTCAGGCGAGGGTGAGGGCTATGATGGGGTTGGGGGGGGGGGGGGGGGGGGGGGGGGGGGGTGGGGGGGGGGGGGGGGGGGGGGGGGGGGGGGAGGTTCAACGTCGTGCCACAACGTCCAAGCTGCTAGGCGATGCAGGCAGCGGAGCCTTTCCTTGTCCCAGTTCCAGCTGCGGCGTGCCCAACGTGTCTTGCCGCGCTGCCTTCGCCGTCCTCACCCTGGCTCTTTCCTTCGCCTCCCTCGCTCGCTCCTCCCTCGCGCTCGCCTTTGCCCGCAGTAGGACGGCTGTGACTTGGCGTGCCGCCTCCGCCCTCTCCCGTGCCTCCGCCACAGCCTTCGCCCTTGCCACTGCCTCCATCTTGGCCTCGGCCTCGGCCCTCGCCTCGGCCCTTGCCTTCGCCTCTGCCCTTGCCTTCGCTCTAGCCGTCGCCTTCGCCTCCGCCTCGGCCGTCGCCTCCGCCTCCGCCTCGGCCGTTGCCTCCGCCCCGGCCCTCGCCCTGGCTTCGGCCTCGCCATTTTGTGTATCTGCGGCGCTCCCCCACGCCCACGACCACCAACTCATCTGCGCAGCCGTCTCGGACTCAAGCTCGGGCTCGTGTTCAGGCTCAGGCGGTTTGCGGCTCAGGCTCGAGATGCGGCGCCGCGTGGTCACTGGCGCTGGCGCTGGCGTCGGCGTCGTAGCCAGCTGCGATGCCACCGCATGTATTACCGGCGCCGCCGTTGCCGCCGTTGCGGCCACCGCCGCCACCGCCGCCTCCTCAAGTTTCCTCCGGCTCCGCGTCGCCGCATGAGTCGCCTGGGGTACCACAGTACATGGTATGCCCCGCATGTCAAGGCTAGTACGCGTACCCGCAACGTAAAGTGCGTAGCGCCTCGGCGCAAGCTACCCTGTGCCTCTGCTACGGCACGCAGGAGGCCTGTACTACTACGCGTAACCCCGTACGTGTCAGCACACGCCGACGCCTCCGCCTCCGAGTCGATGCTCTCGTTACTAGCTCGACGTGCGCGCGCCAGCCGCTCATCGCGGTGCGCCAAGTAGTTGGGGCTGAGAGGTTTCGTCCCATCTCTGCGTACACCGCTGCCTGTCGTGATGCAACAGCACGCAGCACGCACGGTAACGCAGTACGCCACAGTACGCCCGAGGCTGGTACAGTAGTGCCCCCCAGGGCAGGCTGCCCTACGCCTCAGGTGCGTACGCGGTGCGCAGGAGGCTGGAACGCGCCCCTCAAACGTCGGCACGCGACGGTTGCGGCACTCTGCGGCGCGCGTGCATGTTAACACAGAGGTCGCTGCTCTTACGCACTGCATCGGCGTTCGCCCAGCGCGGGCGCGACGGCTCGCCCCGGCTCACCCTTGCCTCCATCGCGCTATAGATCTCCCGCATCAGATCCGCGTCCTCCGCCTGCGCTGCCGCCTGCGCCGACGGCCGCACCGACACCGATTGCGACTCCTCCACCTCCTCGCTCGACCGCACTTTCGACGCCTGATGGTTCCTGATGACGCTGAGGCAAGCATCTGCGGAGGTGGCCGCTGAGCGCGCCTCGAAACCCACAGGCGTGATGGCTGCTGAGCACGGACCTCGTGGCATCTGCTGCGCCTCGGAGGCGGGCCGCCCGTGCCGCGGGAGCTGCCCTATCTTCGTCTTGCCGTGCTGCTTCTCCTCCCGGTGCACTGCCTGAGCCGGTTTCACCTGCACCTCCACTCCCATCGTGCTGTAGATCTTTGCCAGCAGCGTCCCATCCTGAGAAGGGTGCCAGCATCGCCGACCCTCACCCCCTCGCGCGCCTACTCCTAACCCTGCAGCAAGGGTGCTGTCGTCCTCCAGGTGGGAGTCGGTGGGTGCACGCGGCAAGGCCGAGGAGGACGCACGTGACAGGGCCCCGGGCGGTGGCGAGGGTTTGCAGGAACCGACCACGATCTCCATGCCTGCCCCGTCAGCCACTCCGCCTGTGGCACGCGTCCTGTGGCAGGCTGCTGATGAAAGGAGGGACATTTGCACAACCTGGCACGTCCTTTCTAAGGCCTACATATTCTATAAGCCTCTCGCCGAGCATCAATCGGCGCGACGAGCTGTGGCGTGCATCGGACTCCGATGCCTTTCGGACAGGAGACTGAGATTTCTTTGGCACCGTCTGCCGGTTCGCATCTGCCGACAGCTTGCGCATGGGCGATGGGCCGGTGACCGAGTAGATTGCTTGGCCCCTGCCGGAGCAAGCTTACAAAGCCGCAGTTCTCCGGAACGACGCGCTGCACGAGTGGTAGCTACTCGAGTGGCTGCGAAGCGAGTTGCCATGGTGCTTGACGTGGGCGCCCGTCTTGGGGTCACATTGCACAGGGTGGCAACAGGTATGGACTCCAAACCGCCTGCGACGCTATACGAGGGGGCAGCGCATGCCGAGCGAGGCTCGCGACCAACCGCCCCCCCTCCTATCCGGACGATGAGCTCTCAACTTGGGCGTTTATCTGGCTGGCATGCTTGTGGCTCGCATGCTTGTGGCGAGTTGTGGACGGCTCGACCCACCACAGTACTGGCGCAACGCCAAGACGTGGTGCGCGCCGCAGGCGT